>Ga0255424_1001_pt1 | contig 46917 bp, 54 predicted proteins | sample ANMaggSeSYBR02F3_FD_182670 | JGI IMG/M metagenome (GOLD analysis project Ga0255424, IMG submission 182670) | Sediment cell enrichment communities from methane seep in Santa Monica Basin, California, United Staets - ANME aggregate JGI... | ecosystem: Environmental > Aquatic > Marine > Cold seeps >... | reverse complement strand
GGGGGCATGGCAGGGTGCTTTTTGACATAGGTTGGGTTATACTATTTGGTATAACTACATATGCCATATATCACAATATCTTATCTGATCAGAATGTGCCACGCAACTGTTGAACTAAAAAATGGGGGAATTCCCTGGGAATTATTATCCCCAAGGATAAAGTGAAAGAGCTGGGCTTATCAGAACATGATGTCATTGACCTGGATATAGTCAAAAAGGAAATGGTATCTGGGTTTGGAATTACTGAGGGGAGAGCTCCTTACAAGCGTGAGCACGCTGCTGAGCATGAGGATCTGTGGTGATACGGCGTATCTTTTGGATACCTACGCCTGGGTAGAATACTTCATAGGTTCAAAAAAGGGCGAGTTTGTTAGGGGGATGGTGGAAGATGAGAACAGTGTCATCTATACTCCTGAATGCTGCCTTGCAGAATTGAAGGGCTGGGCCATCAGGGAGGGTGTGGACTTTAAGGAGCTATACCGCATTGTAAGGAAGCTGTCAGATATCCATTGCATTACTACTGGGGACTGGCTGGAGGCAGCAACCGTAAGGAGCGAGATGAGGAAGAAGGCGAAGGATTTTGGGATGATGGGTTCGTTGATTGTGGCACAGCAGAGGCGTCTCGGGTGTAAGGTTGTGAGCGGGGATGCGCACTTTGAGGGGAAAGGAAAAAGCAAATGTGGAATTTCTGATGATGTGTATTGTGCATAATATTGGGAAGATTGAGGGGTTTGTGAAAAGGGAAGGTAAAAACTTGAAAGAAATACTAATTAACGGGATTGAAGGGGCAAATCAGTTCATTGTGGACACGAAAAATGTTGTAATTGGTCCTTAAAAACACGTTTTTGGTGAACTTTCGTTGAAAGGTGTGGATTTCCATGTATGTATGCCCAAAATTTAAGGAAATTAAGATGTTAACTTCGTGTGTTGGAAACTCTCAGAACTTCAAGGTGTTGTAAAAAGTTGATTTTGGGACTGCCTAATAGTATTACTTTTCGATTTATAGCTCCAATTAGTCTCTTTTTTATTTGGATTTTGAATTACTGGACAGTCTCGGTAGTGGTAAACACTTATAAGGTTAGAATCTCAAATAATAACTATATGGAAACCGAAGCTATAATTGAATTAAGAAAAATTCGTACAGACCTTGATATGCTTACGAACCTATATTCAAAACTTGTAGATAGATTAATCCCTGAAGAAGAACCTGAGCCTGAAGACCTAAAAGCTATTGAAGGCAGGGATAAAATTTCCAGTGAATCTGAACTTCTTAAGGTACTGGACGCATGACCTTTGATGTTAATATCAAAGAAAAATCTTTGAAATTTCTATCTTCCCTGCCAAAACATGATAGAGAACGCCTCAAAGAGGCAATTTTTATCTTAAAGGATGACCCGGTTCCCATAAAATCCCTTGATGTTGCTAAACTGAAAGGTGATAAGAATAAGTATCGTATACGAAAAGGTAGATTCAGAATTGTTTATGAAGTTATATGGGAACAAAAGGTCGTCTTAATTCATAGAGTTGATTTCAGGGGCGATGTCTATAAGTAAAAATCTAGATTTCCCTTCCAGTTTCAGCTATGCAATATCTAATAACATTCAATTGATATAGGTAATTATGAATTTGCAGAAAATCAAACCAGTCAGTTCTACATCTACTACAGCAGTAGCAAAGGATTTCAAGAGAGATTCTGAGTTAAAAGCAATAAATCGAATTTTAGATCGCAGGTATGAAGTTCTGGTGGAATTAGGATAGTTTATTTATTGTGTGTATTGATTCCTGATAGGTAGTGTATTGTTCCATTCTCTCCTTTGTACCCGGCCATACGAATCCACAAGGCTGGCTGCCACCCTGCCGCCCTGACGGGCTGCGGTGGCAGGGTAAAGTGCAGATGCCGGGGCGGCGGGAGAATTAATTATCTGGTGCCGCCAGAGATGCTTGCAGGGACAGGTTTTTCAAGAGACCGGGGGCATGGCAGGGTGCTTTTTGACATAGGTTGGGTTATACTATTTGGTATAACTACATATGCCATATATCACAATATCTTATCTGATCAGAATGTGCCACGCAACTGTTGAACTAAAAAATGGGGGAATTCCCTGGGAATTATTATCCCCAAGGATAAAGTGAAAGAGCTGGGCTTATCAGAACATGATGTCATTGACCTGGATATAGTCAAAAAGGAAATGGTATCTGGGTTTGGAATTACTGAGGGGAGAGCTCCTTACAAGCGTGAGCACGCTGCTGAGCATGAGGATCTGTGGTGATACGGCGTATCTTTTGGATACCTACGCCTGGGTAGAATACTTCATAGGTTCAAAAAAGGGCGAGTTTGTTAGGGGGATGGTGGAAGATGAGAACAGTGTCATCTATACTCCTGAATGCTGCCTTGCAGAATTGAAGGGCTGGGCCATCAGGGAGGGTGTGGACTTTAAGGAGCTATACCGCATTGTAAGGAAGCTGTCAGATATCCATTGCATTACTACTGGGGACTGGCTGGAGGCAGCAACCGTAAGGAGCGAGATGAGGAAGAAGGCGAAGGATTTTGGGATGATGGATGCGCTGATTGTGGCACAGCAGAGGCGTCTTGGGTGTAAGGTTGTAAGCGGGGATGCGCATTTTGAGGGGGTTGAGGGTGCTGTTCTTTTGTAGGGTTGTAGGTGCGGCGGTGTGTGATTCAGGCAGGGGGCTGGGAAGTGAAGTGATGGATGCAGACACAATCCTGAGTGAAGACGAAAGAATACTCGTTTCTGAGAGTTTTAAACACGAAAAGGAAGGAAAACTTGTTTCGCTTTCTGAATTCAAAAAATATGCTGTTCCGGCTTTATAAATAAATCACCGCAAAGGGCGCAAAGTTCGCAAAGACGTAGTTGCCTTAACTTATCGTCCATAGCGCTCTTTGCGGTAAAAATCGCACGAATTATATATTTCAACAGCCATGACCCCCGGCGGCAGCACCCTCCCACACCAACAATTAGCCGAATATGATTCTCACCCTCTCACAGTAGATTATGAAACCTGCCACTGCATTCCAGCATAATTGTCTCTGCACTGCGGAGACAATTGACCAAAGAGTGTTGCAAAGCCTTTGCTCTCTCAAATATCTTCTAAATAAGTGGTTCTGCTAAAGCTTATCCTGATGTACGAATTCTCTACGCACTGAGTAGAGAATTAAGCTGGACTCGTATTCTTGTTTGCGGTTGTATAATTACATTTTACCCGGGCCAAATTAATCCACAAGGTTGGCTTCCACCCTGCCGCCCTGGCGGGCTGCGGTGGCAGGGCCAGTTGAATAGCACCCCACACACCCGGTCAGCTCACCAGCACCCGCCCGCAGGCATAAGCGTAAGGGGGGGTGGTAGGTATTGGTTTAAACGAATGACAGAATAGTAATTCAATTACAACCTTTCTTATAAATAATGACTAAATAGCGACAATAACAACATTTTCAATCAACGTTCATCACGAATTTTTTGAACTTTACTTGCAATGTCATTCCGTTTCCTATAATTATGGTTAACTATTCGATTCCACCTGTATGAATCATTATTTTTTACCCAACGGAGCCAAGCCATAAGCTGTTTTTTTCCTTTACTTCGGTTACATGCTTGGCATGCTTGCACAGTTCGTTTACCACGTTTAATTTTTGCAATTACATGGTCATTTTCAGTTTCCCAACTACTTCCACAATAAATACATATAGCCACATATATCACCTATTTTTTGTCTAATCATAATTAATTTGTTCGATGCTTATTTCCCTCTCATTCTTCTGAGCACGACTGTAACTCTTCACCTAATTTTTCAATAGAATCCATAAATGAAGCACCAGCCCCACAGTTCTAACTATCACTTGAAAATACAAATATCTTTTGGAAATTATTTGAATATAATTTCATCAGATCATTCATTGAACAGAATATTTAATTATGGTAAGCTGAAGTAAGAAATATATTCATTAACAATCCATCAGTAATGAAAATTTTTGTATGTAATTTATTGGGTTTGAATAAATTTCAAACAATTGTAGCATAACCAGATTGATACTTTCAATCATTCTATTTTGTTACTTTTAATGTACCTCAATCCACGTTTCGAGCACAAGCATCAGTCCGCAGTCCTAAGTGCATGAGGGGGCAGCCAAGAGAGGTGCATGAGGGCGACGGGATGTTTGATCAGGGGTATTGTATAGAGTAAACGACCCTGGATTACAAGTCCGTGGCATCATGTCCGTGCATGATTTTTTTTTTAAAATGAAAGGAGGCACATATTTTTTAGTTTTAAAAAGTGATTGTGAATCTGTGAAGAAGTTGAAGAGGATACGGAAAAGAATATAAAATATGAAGAGAAATATGAAAATATGACTCGTTTCTATAAATATGGTAGATGGTGGTACACTACTAAAAAAGAAGCCCAAAACGTACGAAGGAAGGGGGAACGGGTGTATTCCGATAAAGGAATGAAAGCTTACTATATAAGAAGACCACGACAATCAATTTGGCAATTTTGAAATGAATTCCAATGACGTTGATTATTCAATTGGAGATTTAATGTATAGTTTAATGAAAGTAAAAATACATTACGAGTCTGATTTTAATAAGAAAAATAATAATCTTGAATCATTACTAAGAGATTTAGAAATACGTAAAGAAAAGAATTTAGAAATTAACTTAGATCAACTTGAAAAAGATGTTAAGCTTTTTTTGAAAGAGTTGATTATAGAAGCTGTTGATGATTTACTTTCCACAATAAAAAATAGAAGCACAAAGGGGTCGGAGTTTACTGAAATTAAAATTGACCTTGAGAAGACTCATAAAAACATAAGGTATGATGATTTAGATATTGAAACATTGGAATCTTATTATGAAGACAGTCTAAAAGAACAACGAGAATCAATTAAAGAAAAAATAGACAACGAAAAATATCAAATTGTACTTCTCATCATAGGATTAGTTATCGGATTTATATTAGGAATTGTAACATCTAGTTATTTTTAATAATGCCGTTGAAATGTAACGGTTGTGTAAATGTGCTTTAATTAGCGAAGAAAAAGGGTGCACAAAAAAGCCATAGCCCAGTCATATACCTCGGACTCAAGTACCGTAGGCCTGTTAATATTACTCAGCACCCGATTTTCTATTTTGTCCGTCAAAACAATGGATTATATCCATTAAATCTCACTTTCCAAAAACACGGCTTAAATCAATTAAATATTTTTCTGAAGAGTTCCTTGTAAGATTAAACATAATACTAAACTAGTTATTCTTAATCCCCTCAACAACCTCCCCCACATCCCGCTCCAGCAGCCCCTTTGCCCGGTCATCCCCTACCTGCGCTATAATCTCCCCCAGCCATTCCACACCCGTATCCCTATACTCTGGATACCGCTTTCACTCGCTACTACCAGAAGCTGAAAGCTGGCTGAGTTCTGCGCTCATTACTTCCCCTCCAGTGTAGAAACATCCCCATGCTCATGTTGTTTACGTGCCTGCCGGATTGCATCCCGCAGTGTTAACCTAAAAATCTGCCTCAGTGGAAGATCTATAAAGTTTTTAGAAAACCATCCCTTGCTCGGTTCCTGCCGCACAAGCTCTACATGCTCTCCGTTATCCTGAACACACAGAATCAACCCAATTGCTTTTTTATCATCGTACTGCGCCTTATATTGTTCAAGTATTTGCAGATTGAGCTTCATCCATTCAATATCATCAATATGCAAATCTCCAAACTTTAGATAAACCGGAATCAGGCATTGAATATTACGATGATAGAAAAGCAGATCAACAACACAGTGATCATCGTCAACAGAAAAACGCTTCTGAGGTGGAATAAGCTCAAAATCCGGGCTGGCCTCCTGGATTTATACTTCAAATTCGTTAAGAATAGCCATTTTTATATCATACCTATCACTCACGACAGCAGAAGAATCATCCCTGCTGGCTATATCATTGCGCTCAAACGCAACCTTCTTCATTCAGCCACCTCTCCAAACACCTCCATAACCTCCCCAACATCCCTCTCCACCCCATACTTCCTCTTAAAGAACGCCAGCACATTCCCTACATCCCGCTCCAGCAACTCCCCAGCCCGCTTATCCCCCACCTCAACATACTGCGGCCAGTCAATTAGCGTCACCCCCTCATCGCTCACAAAAATATTATACTCGCTCAGGTCCCCGTGCACCACACCCATCGCATACGCTAGCCCCACCTGCTCCAGAATCTTATCCAGGTACCACTCAGGGTCCACCACCCTCGTCTTAGACAGCTCTCCCCCCTCAGCAATAGCCATCACAATCACATTGCGGTTATGATCAACAGGCTCAGGCACGCTCACCCCGGGGTACAGCCGCTGCATTACCTCAAACTCCCGCTTCGCAGCCAGGCGTGCCGCATAGATCCATGAAAAGTGCTGCAACCCGTCCAGATGTTCACGCGTGCGCTTCACCTGCTTAAAACTCGTCCTCCCCTGCCTGTGGAACTTGAGGATAACCGGCTGCTGGCCCAGTCCCCCCACCATCTCCCGCAGCCCCTCATAGACCACAGACTCCTTGCCCACACCCAGTTCCTCGCCGATGGCGGACAGGCTGCCCCGTTTCACCAGTGCGTTCAATGCCAGCAGGTCGTACCCCTCGAAATATATCCGGTAGCCCTCGTAGGGAACGGTCTGTCGCTTCAGCAGTCCCTTATGCCCCAGGTCCTTTAGGACATAATTCAACTGCCTCACCTCCAGTTTTGTGTACATGGATACCTCCTCAACAGGCACCCATTCATGGTATTTCATACCCACCTCTATACCTGTGAGCACACGGAAGTGCCTGGGTTCCAGCGACATGAACACAGACGAAATATCTTCAAGCATAGCACATCCAGATGTAACGCATTAAATATAACATATTGTGACTCCTTTTAACTCAAGTGAAATGCAGGAGATGCCACAAAAAAGCCATTCACTTCCAGCCCTACAGCGGAGCCCACCTCTGCGCCCCACACCTCATCGAAGACATAGAGCGCAAGGTCAAGCACACCATACGCAAGCACCACATGATCGAGAAGGGCGACACCATAGCAGTAGCCTTAAGCGGCGGCAAGGACAGCACCGTACTACTGTACCTCATGCATAAACTATTCGGTGAGCGCCCAGACATAAACATCATTGCAATAACCATTGATGAGGGTATAGCCGGATACAGGCCGGATACCTTGCGCCACGCAAAAGAGATAACCTCGAAACTGGGCATCGAACACATCATCGCATTCTTCAAGGATGAATACGGTTCCACCCTTGATGAGATCGTAGCAAAAGGGGGCGAAAAAGGCCCGTGCAGCTACTGCGGAGCACTTCGCAAGCACCTGCTCAACAAGACCGCACGCGAGAACGGTGCCACACGGCTGGCTGTGGGTCACAACCTGGACGACGAGGCCCAGACCGTGCTCATGAACCTGCTGCGTGGGGACGTGGAACGCATGGTCAGGATGGTACCAGCCAGTGTCCAGCCCGGCCTTATACTGCGCTCAAAACCCCTGCGCGATGTTCCCGAACGGGAAGTAGCACTCTATGCAATTTTAAAAGACCTGCCAGTTGATTTCAGTGAATGTCCCTACGCGTACAGCGCGATCAGGGGCGAGGTAAGGGATATGCTAAACGATTTCGAAGTGCCGCACCCGGGTACCAAATACGCCGTACTGCGCAGCCTTGACAAACTGGCAGAACCCCTGAGACACACCTTCTTGCAGCAATCCCTCAACACATGCAGCATCTGCGGTGAACCCACAGCCAGCGACATATGCCAGGTCTGCAGGCTGCTTGGGAGGGAGGGATAGTGTGCAAGTTCTGCGTGCAGCATGGTAAAGGGAACAAATGGTTCCATCATATTGATAATTTTGAAAAAAAGCATCTGGACGACCACCAACGACTTGAACTTTCCCGGGCCATCTATCTCGACCTGGCAAAAGAAAATATCCCTGCTTCAGGTTTTATGACCCAGTACCAGGTCCTGTTCAAAGGAATACCATTTCTGCTTAAGACCCCACTGGTCAAACAAGCAATACGGCCAGCTGTTAACCGGTTAGTTGAGCAGTACCATATAGGCCAGGTGATCACTCTTGAGGAAGCATGCAGGGTTGTTGATATTTCAGGACATGTGGCCCTGTTCGACTGCTGGTGCCGTCGTCATAAAGGGAACAGCGAAGCATGTTGCATGGGTGTGGGAGCTTTTGGAGATCTGGCAGATGACATACCCGAACTTAAATATATCAACATCTCTTTGGAAGAGGCAAAAGAGATCATGGAACTGTATGAAGAAAAAGGATGTTTCCACAGTGTCTGGACTGTGAAACCCCCTTTCATCTCTACTATCTGCAATTGTGACAACAAGGTGTGTCACGGCACTGAAGGATTGAATCTGGGAATAAGTTCAGCGTTACATAAGGGACACGAAAAAGCTTCAACTGATCCACGTAAATGCAATGGATGTGGTTTATGCATATCAGTCTGTCCCTTCGGTGTAAGATATGAAAAGGACGGTCTGGTCGCGGCTGATATCCAGGCCTGTTTCGGCTGCGGGCTGTGCAGGAATAAGTGCCCGGAAGGTGCCATATCCATGAAAACCGTTAGCATGTTAGGCACAAAGTTCCTGTAAAAACCAGTCAGGAATTACCTGATATATCCCAGCAGGTCATCCCGTCCAAGTTCATGTATCCGGCTCCTGATCAATCCGGAAAGTGCTTTCACATCCCCTTTTTTCGCACTAATAGGTACAAGTTTATCAGGCCATTGTTTCCATGGCGGCAGGATGTCCAGCCTTTCAGCCACACCATCCATCACGCTGTCCCTGTTCTTGTCCTTTATTTTATCAATCTTATTGACAGCCACGACCACATCCAGCTCCAGTTCCAGGAGGAACTGGTACATCTCAACCTCAAGTGGAATCTCCCCACGTCCACTCCAGCGGTCCACTATTTCTGCAAATGAATTACCATTTAACACCAGTACTGCCAGGATGATACGGTCACTATGGTCCTCAATATACCTGACGAATTTTGTTTTTATAATATCCTGCTTGCGGTCCTTTACCCCGCTCATAAAGCCAAAACCAGGCATGTCAGTTACTATCAGGTCGCCCAATGCCAGGTTCCAGGGCCTGCGGGTAACACCGGGCCGTCGTCCTATAGGAACAGGCTTACCAGTAATGCTCTTGATAAGTGTTGACTTGCCCACGTTGGAACGGCCAACGAACACGATCTCATATTTAGAAGCAGTTTTTTTATTAGGGGAAGCCATAATAGTGTAATAAAGGATAGTAGGCTGCAATAAACTTAATTGAATAAGTCACAAGAACTGACCATCTAATAAATCACCAGAACTGACCATTTAATAAAGCATCAGTACGGTCGTTGGTGCTCTGGTTCAATTTCTTAATTTCTATCAGGTACTGCCCATCCACGATCCGTGGCTCACCGAACTGGGCATCAATTCCCAATAACCTCAGGTGTTCCTCAAACTGCTGTGCCGTTTTCAGGCTGCTGACCCTTATCCTCACATTTTCAGTGATACGCTCGCCCCTTTTTCTTTTTCGAATGGTCTCTACCATTGGTTTCAAGATACTCTCACCCAACCGGCAGCTCCTTTCATGCAATGCATCCTCGTCTTCGTCCCACTCCATTGACTGGAACCCCTCCCTGACAACCCTGGAATAAAAGAAATCCCTGCCATAGTCATTATAGAACTGGAACGCATATCGCAGATCGCTATTGGTACTTTCGGAACATGTATATTTCAGGGCTGGCAGTTTCATTTCCGGGTCCTTTATCACAACACCCTCATGTCCTGCTGCACTCAGTTCCCTGACCAGGTCGGTCACTATCCGGGCAACGGCATTAACTGGATAATTCCCGAAGTGCCGTACAGTCTTAATACCATAACGCTCGCACAATTCGTTTTTCATTTCCAGTGTAATGGGTCTACCTGTATATTTCTCCCTGATGTCGAATACATAGAATGCGATACTTTCCACTTCCGGATAAATATCCTTCGGGACATATGGGTTATCAGGACCCACCATTTCACCGCATAGTACCAGATCTGGATGGTCCTGGAAAAATTCAAGTCCAATCCTCTCGGTTGCTTTTTCTGTGGTATATGGGCACACCAACCCACCCCTGGTAAGAGCAAGGACCTGGTCTTGTATCTTTACAACCCTGACATTGTAACCGTTCATCTTTTCTTCAATGGCAACCAGTGGCAATCCTTTGAAGTGTATTTGAATAGTAGGTTCAAGTACCATAGCACGGTGTATCTTCGGGAAGCCTTTTACAATCTCGATGTTACTCACCAGATTGAAGAGAGTGGTCCCTGGCTCCACTCCCGATATCCCCTTTTCGAACCTGTAATATTCAGGAAGGAACCTGGAGATCCTCTGCAGCACTCTTCTCTTTATCATACCGGTTATCTTTGATTCCGGCATTCCCAGTGCTTTTGAAGCAATTCTTATAAATTCTTCATCAAAAAGTTCCTGAAATCTTTTCATGAATAGTCTAACTAAATCTTCCTGGCAATGGCATCAAGAAGACTCCTGCGTGTGACCAGACCCACAAGCTCATCTTCCAGGTTAACTACAGGCACTCCACCAAGGTTCTTCTCAAGCATCAATGAAACCACATCCTTGATATGGGCATTTGTCTTTACAGATATGACACCACGAGTCATTATATCTTCTGCCAGCAGGTTCTTGATCCTGCTATCCTGCTGGTTGCCTGAAACAAGGTCCCTGAATGCCCGAAGCCCGGTAGCGATATCATGTTCGGTAACGATCCCTACAAGTTCACCATTTTCGATAACGGGCAACCGCCCAATATCATTGTCAAGCATCATCCTCCTGGCATGGATCACCCTTTCCCCTGGCCCGATAGTGATGGGTTGGCGCATAATCTCTCCGGCATATGAATTGCTGAACGGATAGTTCTCAATGACCTGTTGTGGCGTAACCCATCCTGCCACATTATCATGATCAATGATAAGAAGTATCCCGTTATTTTTGTTCATCAATATAACACCATCATCAACACTCATATCAGGCAGCACTTTATTGTAGTTATCAGTAGTCGCCGTAGCTACATGCATAGCCGAAGCAGGGAGGCTTAATTTTTTCCTGGTACCTAGTTCCCTTGTTATTGTACGCATTGTGACAATACCATGTATATTGTTATTATGCATCACAAGGAGTCTTCTGGTACTGTATTTTTCCATTGTATCAAGTGCATATGATAATTTCTCAGATTTATCTATTGTTATTGGTTCTGTCATTATATCCTGCATATTCATTTTTTTCACCTACCGTGCTATAATTGCCTGCAAAATGTTTTTCGAATATACGATTCCTGTTATATCTTCATCAACAACGAGTATACCATTGATGCGCTGGTCGACCATGATCTTTGCTGCATCTGTTACCCTGCTGTTCTTACTTAAAGTAATGATTGGTGTGGACATGATATCTTCAGCTACCATAGACACTTCTTTTACATACCTGAGTACTTTCTCACCAGCTATGCGGTCCTTGCGTGCCATCTTAACATCCTTGGATGGTAGTCCCCCTTCAGGATTTGTCATCCTGTTCATTGCAAGGTCTGTCCTGGTAATGGTACCCACAGGTTGATTGCTGTCATCCACCACGATTGTCCTGTCCACTTGATTGCTTTTCATCTCATGGATCACATGACTGATGCTATGGTGCCTGTGAACAGTGAGAAAGAACTTTTCCATAATATCATCTACAACAGTAGTATCATCGAGTGTTGAGTAATATCGTATCAGGTCAAGTTTCGTGATAATACCAATTAAATTCCTATCAGTCTTACTCCTGACTACAGGTAATCCACTGATATTATTCTCAAGCAGGATTTCAGCAGCCTGCCTGGGTGTGGCATCAGGGTGTATCGTCAAAGGGTCAGGTGACATAACCACTTTAATTGGAATATTGTCAATGGGACGCCTGCGCCATTTCGGCTCTGCCTGGTCCAGTCTTTCACTAATATCTGTCTTTGTCACCACACCTATGGATATTACTTCCGGTGATCTTGATGTAACTTCTTTTGTCATATCATTTTCAATGACCACGAGCCTGCTTATACCGTGTTTTAACATAAGGTTCCTTGCTCTTGATATGGGCTCATTTGATGCTATCAAGTAGACAGGGGAACTCATAATATCTTTTACTTTCATTGCAATACTTCCTTTGGGATAGTAAATCAATCTACCAATGCTTTGATAATATCACGTTCGGTTAAAATACCGCATAATTCTCCATCATCTATTATGGGAAGCGCTCCTACTTTATTTTTCAGCATTAATGCTGCCGCTTCACCGATATCAATGCTGGAATTAGTCCAGACGATGTCGCGCAATATCAAGCTTTTCAATGGGACCTTGAATGCATCAGAGACATCCCCGGTCATCAGTTTCTGGAATATTTCACCACTGCCCAGATATCTCATAACATCAGATGCAGTAACAATTCCCAGCAGTACGTCTTCCTTTACAATTGGGATTCGCCTAAAACCCTTCTCTATCATGGTCCTGGTGGCTTCGCCCACAGATATATCAGGCGAGGCAGTAACTACTTTGTTACTCATATATTTGTTTACCGATTTTGAGGTAGTAATATCTGCCACTGTTCTTACGAAATCGCGTTCTGATACGATACCGACCACAACATTATCATCATCAATGATAGGAATGCCTCCGATGTTCTTTTCGATCATGGTTTTAATGGCGTTTGAAATATTATCATTGACTCCCAGACTGACGACGTCTTTTTTCATGATCTCCCTGACATCTTCATTTATGGCAGCAGCAAGGTTGCCTTTGTACCTGTTCTTGACAATATTATGTCTGAGTCCGCCACCAAGGAAATCCACAATATCCAGACTTGTAATGATCCCTACCAACCTGTTCGTACCTGCATCGGCGATTGGAACACGCCTGAATCCATATTTCAACATGGTTTTTGCAGTTCCCATAATATTGGTTGTTGGGGGAAGAGTAACGATGTCTTTAGATGCAATTGCCATGATATCACCCTGGTTGTGTGAAACCCTTGATTTAATATCCACTGCCCCCCGATCCATTACTCCAGTACTATCCATTGCTCTTATATCAGACCGGTTTATATTTTGTCTCTTCATATTTCCACCGTTTTGTTAATTATTAAATGTAAGATTGTGTTTCGATATTCACTATACTACAGTTGAAATTAATTCCATGTTATTTTCCAGCTGGATGTTTTTCCATTATTGCATGGACAGTTAATTTGTCCATCAAAATACCCAAAGTAACAATAAGTACTAATCAATTTCCCTGCAGTATTCGCACATCAACGACCCATTGAAGTAGTCAAGATTATCCGTATATTTCCCGCAGTTCTCACACACACCCATGCTGATCATTTCAGGGATCTCCTTACTGGTTGTAATACTCCTTTCCCTGTGCATGTTGACAAGTTCGGATAATATGTTTCCCATCTCCACAGATACCGAAACAAGGTCCGTATCTGTCACCAGCCCGACAAGTATCTTGTCTTTGACGATCGGTATGCGCCTTATATGCATATTGAGCATAAGGTCAATGGCTTTTTGCAGGTCTTCATCAGCATCAAGAGTTATCAGCGGAGTTGTCATGACCTTTGTCAAGCTGAGTGAGTCAGGATTTACGTTTTTAGAAATGATCTTCTTGACCATATCACGCTCGGTAAGGATACCTATCGGGTTGTGACCTTCCATTACTATCAGGCTGCCCACATCAAGCTCAACCATTTTTTTCGCGGCATCTGATATTTTAATACCTTTATCGATGGTAATGGGATCACTTGTCATGATCTCCCTGACTGGCATTCCGGTTTCCATTTTATTGTACCTCCCTTGAAAATCTGATGTACTATAGTAAACTTATCTATTTGATTGAATATAAAGAATTGGTAATAAGGGACTTTTAGACCTAAATTCACTTTACCTCCCTTTCGAGCCAAATACAAGTTGTTCCTACATTATTCCCACCAACGGACACATTAATTATATTTATCATATCATGCAGGTCTGATCAACCTAACTTAACTCCACCAAATTAATTGGACTACTATAACTATTCCATCCATTCAAAAGATGATATAGTCCCACGATGCAAAGAATAAGTTCTGCCAATTTTAGCAACAATTCAGCTTCACCTACGGCGCACTTCGAGCGTTATCAGCACTGTTTTTTTAGAACCCCCATACTCAACGATCATGTCGATCGTGGACAGAACCTCTTAAGACCAAGTAAGTGGGCAACCCCTGCTATACTAATACCATAAAAAACGGACTTCCCCCTCGCGATATCAAGTATCGGTTCAATTGTCCCGTTAACGACCGTTGTTCCCGTGACCAGTGCAATATCACACCACTCCAGCACATCTTCTGCATACCTGCTGCCATCCAGCACAACAACACCGAATTTCTCCTTTCCTATATTCTCACAGTCCATATCCAGTATCTTAAGTTCATGCAGTTCTGAGCAGCACCGTGTATGAACCGGCTGGAATCCGACCAGTGCGATCCTTGATCGTTCGTACTTCCCAAGGAATTCCACCAGATCCTCGCCGCATTCCTTGGGACCGCTGTCCTTACAGTGAACGCTCCCCTCGATCATACCGAGATTTCGCATCACCGCATTCAGACTGGCGATAAAGATCGCCCTCCTGAAGTTGTTCGTAAGTTCCATATCCAGGACATCCCTGAGCGTTCCCATAAAATTGCCGTGCATATCTGTGAATGCCTGACCGAAACTGCCCCGAAACTCAGCCTGCATCAGCCGCTCATGCCCTTTTAGTATTGGGAAGTCCTCGCTTTCAGGATTTCCTATAGCTTCTTCAGGGGTCAGGGGTTTAGCCCTGATCATCACTGTCTCGTTCAGCAGGTCATTTTCTTTAATGATTCGTTCGAATTTATCCCTTATCACTGAGTACATCCGGATCATATCCTCTAATAATCGATCATTGGTCATCGGTTAAGGAGTTTGATAAAGTCGGTATGTATTATTTCCCAAAAGACCAATGATTTCTCCAATTTAATTTAAATCGAACACGGATGACACGGATTTGACGGATTTTCACGGATTTATTTATCCGTGCACATCCGTGTCATCAGTGCAATCCGTGTTCCATTACAATATTACTCTTAACCGGTGACACATGAATAATTGATAGATGACTTCAATATAACTATATTCACATCACCCTATGTGCTCCGGTATACACATAAAGGTCGGGCTTGCGTGCAAATGCCACCAGGCTCATACCTACCTCATCTGCAAGCCTTATGCCTTCGCTAAGAGGCGCAGACTTGCTGGCAATAAGCGGAAAACCAGCACGTGCTGCCTTTGCAATCATTACAAGTGAAAGCCTGCCAGTAGTCACAAGTGCACAGTTCGCAAGGTCGATGTCGCAAAGCATCGCTTTGCCAACCGTCTTATCCACAGAGCACGACCTGCTGACATCCTCACAAAACGCAAGCACCTCACCACTGGAGTTACATACCATCGATAAATGCGTGCCACCCGTTCTCCTCCACGACTTTGCACGCACCTTGAGCTGCTCTATCGCACTGAAAATAACCTTTGTTTCAAAGCAGACATTCGAAGCGGCAGGGTTTATGTGTTCAATACCTGCATACCGTTCTTGCTGCCCGATTCGCAGCAGCTTATCCATGATCTCACAGGAAATGGAGTCATCCCCTATCTCCATAGAGATGATATCATTAAGTGAAGTCACAAAACCCTCGCACAACAAAAAGCCTGCTGCCAGTTCTTCAAGTTCCCGCGGGCTTGTGAGAAAAGTGGTAATGTGGGTGCTGTTCACGTTGAGCTTGAAGCTCTTTTCGATTGCAACATCCACATCGACCTGTTTCCTGCCGTCGTTGGTGATCTCAATGCACTGCACAGATGAATAGAAGGCAGTTTCATTGGGAACCTCAGAAGTATTCTCAGATTTCCAGTAGTTCTGCCATCCTCCATCCCTGTTTACGTGCCAGTCAGTCCCCATATGTCTTTCACGCCATCTTCTTGATCTTTTCGAACAACTGGTGCATAGTATCCTCATTGCTCTTAGTGTACTCGAACGGAGATTCTGTAAAAGGCTCAAAGTAAATGGGTACATTATCCAGCCGGTAGAACGTACCTGCTGACTCCATAGCATCGATCACACCAGGCAGGACAACATCAGACGCCACCGTAGTCGGGCACGGTGCAATATCCAGGCATACCATAGGTATCTCTGCAAGATATGAAGCGCAGTCCGCAGGTGTGTGGCACACAAGATCGGCACACATGACAAATGCAGCGTCCACATCGCGATTCCTTAGCACGTCTACCATAGTATACTCACCCGGATTATATCTCGGGTAGCCTCTCGCAAAATCAAGACCGAACGGATAACCGTACAGATAGGATGCGATCTGGTTAAAACCTGCAACATTACAGTGACCTCTTAAGGCCCCTATAGTGAACTTGGTGTGGTTGTTGAGTTCCTTTATGAGGTTTAATGCTGCCTCAACATTCCTGTGTTTGCCGTAGGACGAGCCCACGCCTAATCCCACATATACAGCACCGAAATTGCAATCCTTCATCATTTCCACCATCTGTTTCATCTCAGGAATAGACACACCAGTGATTCTCTCCACCGTTGGATGTGGTTCTTTCCCGTTGAGTATTGTTTGCAGGGCGTTGAAAAGCTCGTAATCCGAGTTGGGATTGAGCTGGATGTGAAGGTCGGCTGCTGCTGCTGTCGGTGTCTTTCTCGGATCCACGCAAATGACAGTCCTGTCGAACCTGCCGCGTTTTGTCCAGTAGCCTCTGGGAAATATACCATATCTGGACATGTGTCTTGGCATTGATTCAAGCGCGTTGCATCCCCAGTACACCGAAAGATTGGTCCTGTTCTTTGTCTGTCCTGCTGTTGCGCCGACTATACCGGATTCCTGGATTCCCATCACAGTCGGACCGTGGCAGATCGTAGCATTGGAATCCACAGCAGCGCCGAGGTATTCCCCGATATGCAATCCCACTTCCTGGGCTTCACATGAAGTCTCACTGCCAAGGAAAAGCAAGGGACGCTTTGCAGACGTGAGTATCTCGGCAGCTTTTGTGATCGCATCGTTCCAGTCTGCCTTCTTAAGCTCGCCGTTCTCTTTTATCATTGGATCCCTGATACGGTGGGAACTCACCACTTCCTGGAACTTGGCATTTCCCATCTTGCATGCGTTCTTAACAGTGATCTCGCCATCCCCGAGTTCTACCTGAATGTCATCGCACGAGCCCCCGCATACAGGGCATATTATATTCTTAGTAAACATCTCACTTTCCTCCTGCATATACTTTCAGGACTACATCTTCTGTGCTGAACACCTCGTCATTGGTGGGTTCAAGTGTGATCTTGCTTCCTTTATATAATGGAGAACCTGTGGAAAACGTATTCGGATCCACAATTACATTTGCCCAGATCGCCCTTGGCATGAACACATGCCCACAACGCACCGAGTCGGTACGCTTTGTATACACAGCAACAGTGTGTTTACCGTCCATACTTGTTATCTTCACTTTTTCCGGGCTGCCCATAGCTTCAAAATCCTCAGGAGCTATCCAGCAGACCGCACACTCCAGCATGTAATCCTCTGTGTTCTTGCTGCCTCCTTTGGCAAGCCTGCCTTCTTCGATCGTACTTCCCGTATTGAGTAATGCTTCCATCTCTTGTCACCTCACAAATCCTCATTTGCATTCTTTGACGTGTACAGTGCACCTTTATTCCGTCCAACAAGTGCGTAGTCACCTGTAAACTTCATGAACTCGCCCTGGCACACAATGTCATCGAATGTCAGGTCAATTTCCGTATCCGCATATTCAAATCCGGGCAGGAAGTTCATGATACTGCCAGCAACAACGATCGTTCCGCCATTCATCTCAGCTCCAACACCGCGTACAGCGTCTCCATTCACAATGATCAGGCCGCCGTTCTGGCGTATACCGCAGAAGTTCTGCACACTGCCCGCAACTTCTATCACTCCCCCGCTCATACCGCCGCCAACCTGGCTTTGGGCACTGCCGTCGATAAGTATTTTACCGCCAGTCATTCCGTGCCAGCTACCGCGATAAGCACAACCTGCATGGTCACCGGCATCACCTGTTATGTGCAGGAGTCCGCCTTTCATTTCCATGCCTGCCCATGCATCGGCATTACCTTTTACAAGAATCTCCCCTCCGTTCATCCCTGATCCGGTATGCATGCCTGTAGAACCTTTGATAATGATACTGCCTCCTGTCATACCTTCGCCAATCCGCTTGACCCTGGTGACATCTCCTTCAATAATGATCGATGTCTCCCCGGCAGAACTTCCTCCCTTGCCCTTAACATCAAAAAACCCTGAAAGGGGTAGTTCGTGTGAACCCTGCCATACAACCAGGTTTTCAATTTCATTTGCGCTCTTTGTGGCAAAAGTATCTGGTGTGATCACCTCTGCCTCCACCATAATATCTATCTCACCTTTTGGTGTAAGTGTAACTTCTTCCATGAAAATCACCCCTCCGCATTGATCTTGATCGGTGTCGGATTCATCAGGTAGCTATCCGGCGTTGGATAGTGGGCAAAACCAACTGTGTAGTATTTGAACCACTCCTTAACGTCAGCAAGCATATCCTTCTCACCCTGTTCTTGTACTTTCACATCCGCGTAAAACGTCCTCTTTTGTGGTATTGCTACGATCTCACCCTGTCTGGATACGATCCCTCCGTCTTTTATGGTGTATTCTGCCTGTGAAAAGTTTCTTACCAGATTCTCGTAATCACGGGTGTCCAGGTTGGTCGGGTCCATGTTATAGATTGTAACATCCCCGTCCGCACCAATACCAAGGCTGCCTTTCCTGTGTGATATACCAACTGTCCTTGCCGGGTTGGCTCTTGTCAGTACTGCAATATCGTAGAGTGACATCTCCCTGTCAACTGCGCCAAGGTCGCTCCTGTCACGGGCCCATTGATGACACTCGTTAAAGGTAGCTTCCCTTGCTTCCTGCGACATTAGCCAGGCAATGACATTCGGATACTTCAAAAATGTGCCTCCGTTGGGGTGGTCGGTTGTCATAATAGACTTCCACACATCTTTTACAAGCAGCAGGAGTTCAAGACCCATCGCCCACTGGACACTGTGTATCGGGTTGCTCTTAAGGTATGTAAAAGGCAGAATACCGGAACCGCACTCCATCTCTACATCAGTATTTGACCACTTGTTGCCTGTAAGTTTATACAGGTTATGTATAGCCGGCCCGTCACCTGTCATAACTGTTGCTTCCCCGAAAGGAACACAACCGCTGTCCATTACAATGTAATCGGTCTGGTTCACGTGATCTATTATCGCTTTTGTTCCGGATTCAAAGTCTCCCCAGCTTGTTCCCCCGAAACTGTTGAACTGTGCATGGGTGAGGTACACTGACTGTTTTCTTTTAGAGTCCACCTTAGTCTCTGCCCACTCGACATCAAGGTTCTGTTTCGTCTTGATATGCGATGGTATTTCAAGTGAATCTTTTGTTATCTCGAAACATCCGGGCTGCCCGAGGTTGTTGCAGTGTAGATGCATTGACATGGGAAGTCCAAGAAGTTCATTGATCTCGCACAGCCCGTGTATCATCTCTCTCGGAGTGACCCCAAAGTGGATGTTAGCTTCATCGAGTGCCCCGATATTCTCTGCCCAGCCCCAGTTCTCGACACCTGCAGGGTTAACGCACTTGATCCCGTAGGTCTTGTGTGTCCTCATCATCCATGCAACATAATTCGCAGCCCTCTCGATCTCACCCTCACGCAGGTAGCGCATAAGGAACCAGTTGTTACCCAACACGAGGTAGCCACCTGTGTCTATCATTGGTATCGAACGCATCTCTTCATGCGTGTGGCGTGCTTCAAGTGGCGGGACTGCAGCTTCAAAGACAGTAGTATATCCCATCTGGGAATATTGGTATCCTTCAAGATACACGGACGGAACAGTATAACCTGTACCTGAGTGAGTAAGTGAAGTTTTCTTCCTGGTCCACTTGTAACTATCTTCGGGACGCATCATCCTTCCGCCGTTGACCTTTGCTCCTGCGATATGGGAGTGTGAATCAACACCGCCAGGCATGACAGTCATACCTTTTGCATCGATCACTTTCCCATTCTTCCTGTCAGCATCAGATAGTTCATGCACCACTTTACCGTCCTTTACGAAGATGTCCATTATCTCCCCGTCGATCTCATTTAAGGGATCAAACACATATCCATTCTTGATTGCTATTGTTTTATTACCAGCCATGATCACACCTCCTTTATTTCAAGTTTTATCGCATCAACAGGACAGATCATAGCACATGTGCCACAGCCGTTACACAGTTCCTGGTCAAGTACTTTAACGGTACCATTCACGATCTCAAGCAACGGTTTGCTGTCCAGTTCGTTGAGATGTCCGGAAGCGAGATATGGATCTGATAAGGCGTTGACCGGACAGACTATGACGCAGTTCCCACATCCAAGACACATGTCTTCATCTGTGACCAGTATCGTGGTTCGGGTTGGTTTAGGAGTGGGTATGTCGACAAGTTTCTTTTCAAACGGGTTTTTCTTTGCCATTTCAGGCACGATCGCACTTTTTGTAACAGTTATAGACTCAACAGGACAGGCAACTGCACAGGCACCACAGTAGATACAGGCATCCGGTCTGTGGGTGACTTTCTCAACCCTTTCGCCTGCATCCCATTTACGGGCAAAGAGCGCGTCGCACGGACACACGTCTATACAGGTGCGGCATGTCTGGCACGTATCTTCATCCATCTTCCACTCGCCTGCAAAAGGCTTTTCCACTGTGATGGCATCGACAGGACAAACAGCTGCACACCAGCCGCAGTGTACACAGCATTCCTGGTTGATCGTAGTTTTACCATCCATAACGACGCTGCCGTCATTCGCCAGCCACTGCTTAACTTCGATGCATCTCTGCGGACAAACCTGCTCACACAGGCCGCAATGCACGCAGTCGTCGTTTATGGTCGTAGGCTTTATGGCACCATGAATATACATCTCATCTTTCACAGTCTCGCCAGCCTGCCTCATTTCCCGTGCACCTGTCGGACACACCTTGGCACACATCCCGCATACTATACAGGTATCCGGCATGCTATTAAGAAAAGCATCATCAACTAGTCCCCTTGCCACGGCACCCACAGATCCGATCACAAGTGAATCTTTTGGGCAAATCATTACGCAGGTTCCACACAACACACATTTCTCAGGGATGTAAACCAGCTGCTTATCGTCTTTTGTCTGAAACACCGATTCGTTCATTTAATTTCCTCCATTATTCCACCTATCTATTATGCTGTGCATGTACTGCAGAGAACTTCTTCCCCATACTGGACAAAATACTCTCCACACTCTCCACACATCTTTATACATTTATTTGGTTTTATAGGAACTTCAACATTGACCATTTCGTAAGTATACGCATCATCTCCGGCTTTTATAAGATCATGAATGGCCTCTTTATGAGAGATCTTCTCAGTATTCAGGTACCATGCGTGTAATTTTGGATTTTTTTTTGTCCTGTTTGGATCCAGGTATATCCTGATCCCAGGCACTGATGTCACACCCGCCGGAACATGCCTGTTTACCACAACAGCCATCTTCCCGGAGTCTGCAATCCTTAAGCCCTTGTTCCCGATGGTAGCACCCCCGAGTACCTGGAAAGGATCCGGAAGGCAGTTGTATGTCTCACATGTCACGAATATGCGCTCTCCATCCTGCAGGTCAAGTGCCTTTTTTGCAATGTTGAACATCTGGATACCTATGAATGCCCCGGTACTCAGGTATCCGTGGAACGGAACCACCTTCCCGATCTGTGAAAGCAGTTCAGGGTCACGGATTTGCTGGATAATTTCGTCCATGTGATTAACCTCAGAAGATACTGTATTCCAATTACCACCATTTGATCAATGGTTATTTGCAATTTAAAGCGTTATGATATTTAAACATAACGTATTTATACAAACAGAAATACAAACAGAAATCTATAACAGCATGTTACACATGCAAAGTGACACCGGATACAGGCATACACAACTGGACATACACAACTAAATAGATATGCAGAGGAAACATAATGAAAAAAATAATATTTTTCATGACAATGATCATACTTTGCAGTGTAATTACACTTGGATGCATCGGAGAGGAACAGGAGCAAGTCAGAACAGTTGGTGGAACTGCCAGTGAACTTACACCACCAGCAATAGAAAAACCGCAGTCGCTTATGGTATATTGTGGTGCCGGAATGAGAACGCCAATGGATGAGATCGGAACACTATATAGGGAGAAAGATGGTATTTCAATCGTTTACAACTATGCCGGTTCGGGTCACCTGTTAAACCAGGTTGGACTTGCGCAAATGGGAGATGTTTACCAGCCCGGGGCAATGTACTATTTCGATATTGCTAAAGAGAAGAGTTTTATTGATTATGAAAAGATCGTAGCCTACCACGTACCTGTAATAGCAGTCCCAAAGGGAAATCCTGCGAATATAACCTGTCTGGCAGATCTCACAAAGCCCGGGGTAAGAGTTGCTATGGGAGATCCAAAAGCCAGTGCGATCGGCGAATTAGGAAATAAGATATTGGAAAAGAATGGGATAAAAGATGCTGTGGAGAAAAACACCATCGTTCGTGGTGCCACTGTAAATGCACTCATCGTTTATGTATCCAGAGGAGATGTGGATGCAGCGATCACATGGAGGGAATCTGTGCTTTTTGCTTTGGATGAAACGAATGTCGTAGAGATACCTGAGAATGAGAACACCATAAAGAAAATTCCGATAGGTGTGCTGACATTTTCGGAAAATAAAGAATATGCAGGAAATTTTGTTGATTTTGTCACATCTGATGAAGGCAAGGCGATATACGAGAAATACGGTTTTGTCCCATATCCAGACGAAAGTTAGGGAGTACTGTATATGAAACTAATGAGGAATGTTGAAACTAATGAGTGATGTATATGAAATTGATAGATGACCTGATCTCTGATCTGCCAGATACAAAAGTCCGGGATGTTCATGTCGGTTATACATGGATTGGTGTTTTGAGCAGAAACTGTGGAGTTGCAAAGAATTTTGGTGCACCACATAATTCCATGGTGCGGGATATTGGTAGACTGACCGAAAAAACGGCACTTGAACTTGCAGGATACTTGCGATCATGGAACATGATAGAAGCAGGTCTGGGTCTTGCAGCAATCAACTCGTTGATCTCTCCACAAGGTAAAGAATTAAATGTCAACGATTTCCTGCTTGAGAACGGCATTGGGAAGAAAATAGCGATGATCGGTCATTTTCCGGTTGCGGATGAACTGCGAAAATGTGCAGATGAACTATGGGTCATAGAGCAGCAGCCCAAAAAGGGGGACATGCCTGATACCGCATCAGAACATTTCGTTCCAAAAGCGGATATTGTTGTGATAACAAGTTCTGCGATCATAAACAAGTCGATCGAGCGATTACTGGAGTTGAGCCAGGGATTTACAATTGTTCTCGGTCCGGGCACACCGATGTCTGATGTTTTGTTTGATTACGGTGTGGATATGATTGCAGGAGTAAAAGTAGTGGATGAAAAGATGATGATGGCGAAGATCGCAGAGGGCGGTGGCAGGGTAAAGCAGTTTGAGGATGCGATCGATTTCCTTGTGATGGAAAAATAAGCTATCCAATGGAAGGTAGAGGATTATGGTAGGATATGGTTTGTGCGAAAAGCGGTTAAATTCCATATATCCATGTTCATCTTTTCATATTTTACTGTCCCTGATAGCTGGTATCTTCTTTGGTTTTATTGTGTCCGTAATCGCATGCCTTCTTACTGCAACATCGTTCACTGAGTTCATCGATGTGATCAGATCGCCAGAGATATTCTCATCCATCATACTCAGCCTTGAGACATCGTTTGTCGTTGTCCTTCTTGCACTTTTTTTCGGGGTTCCGAGCGCATACTTCCTTGCAACCAGACGGTTCAGGGGCAGTAGTATCCTTGATACATTAATTGATCTTCCAATCGTATCTCCTCCGCTTGTATGTGGTCTTGCGATACTCATCGCATTCGGGGGTCAGGGAATATTCAGGCATTTCGAGGTCCTATTCACGATAAAGGGAATAATCATCGCACAACTCTTTGTCGCATCTCCATTCTTAATACGCTCGGCAAGGACTGCATTCGAATCGATCAATCCCGACACTATAAAAGCTGCGAGAACACTTGGAGCATCGGAATTCTACACATTCAGGAAAATATCGCTTCCACTTGCACGCAACGGAATTATTTCGGGAGTTGTAATGACATGGGCCCGTGCGCTTGGTGAGTTCGGTGCAACTGCGATGGTAGCGGGATGCATACCGTACAGGACCGAGACGATGACGATCGGCATCTATATGCATGCTATGTCAGGCGATCTTGGTGCTTCAGTTGCTCTCTCTTTGCTCCTGATGTTTTCTGCTTTCACAACGCTTATTGTGTTCAAATATTTTGGGAGGTACAATGATCCGTCTGGATGAGGTCTGCAAGTCTTTTGGAGAAAATGATGTATTACGATCATTAAACCTGAATGCAAAAAATGGGGAAATGCTTGTTCTTCTCGGACCTTCCGGATGTGGAAAAACAACCACACTTTCAATCATTGCCGGGCTGGAAAAGGAAGATAGAGGTGATATCTATGTGGATGGAGCACGAATAAATAATGTGCCTCCGGAAAAGAGGGATATCGGTTTCGTATTCCAGAATTATGCACTATTCCCACATTTAAGTGTATTTGAGAACGTTAGATTCGGTTTGAAAGCAAGAGGGATAGATAACAAAAACAGAGTGAAAGAAGCGCTTGAAACCGTTGGTCTTGATGGATTCGATAATATGAATCCGATGAAACTGAGTGGAGGTGAACAACAGCGGGTCGCACTTGCAAGGGCAATCGTAACAGACCCGCGATGTATCCTGATGGATGAGCCGTTAAGCAGTCTGGATGCGATCGCTCGTGAACGATTGAGATACGAGATGAAGCGATTACAAAAAGAGATCGGCGTAACAAGCATCTACGTGACACACGACCAGGTGGAAGCGATGATACTTGGTGACCGGGTAGCTGTTCTGAACAAAGGAACAGTTGAAGAGGTTGGAATACCTGAGAAAATTTTTTATAAGCCTGAAAGTGAATTTGTAGCGAGGTTTGTTGGCATGAAGAATATATTTGACGGAAAAGTTGTCTCCCTGGACAGGGATGAGGGTGTGATGGGTGTATCTACAGAAAACTTTGATCTGACAGCGGTTTTCATGCCTCTGGGCGAAGGGGATCGTGTGAAGGCTTGCATCAGGCCGGAGGAGATCATCCTGATGAAGTCCAACCAGGGAACAAGTGCAAGGAACCTGATAAGCGGCAAGATCATCAATATATTTCCAAATGGTCATCTAATGCGGGTTCTGGTCGATGTCCATGGTGATGAGATGTCTGTTGATGTAACAAGACTGGCAGTCCATAATCTTGAACTGAAGAGTGGAGATGATGTTCACTTAACATTTAAGGCATGTTCTGTTCACGTGATATTATGAAATGTTAAACCGGATCAATGATGATTAAGAGACTTTTTATTATCTTCTGGAATGGTTGGAAAACCACAGAGAGCACAGAGGTACACAGAGAAAAAAAGCAATGCTCCTCTGTGCTCTCTGTGCCCTGCACGCCCCACGGGCGTAGCAGGCACTCAACTCCGCAGGAGGTGAGTGTCTTCTGTGGCAAATTTTCTTTGCCATGATTCATTTCATCTGGAATATATTAAAAAGTCTCATGATTAACGATTAATAATCGATGTGAGAGAATGAACATGACAGTAAAAGAGCAGGTAAAACAAGCAAGAGGTGCTGCACTGGGAATTGCATCTGCATCAACTTTGGCAAAGAACAGTGCACTTGAGCGTGTGGCTCATGATCTGGATGAAAATAGGGATAAAATTCTCAGGGCGAATGCGAAGGATATCAAGGAGGCTAAGAAAGAAGGTCTTGCACCAGTACTTGTAAAAAGGCTCGAACTTGATGATAAAAAAATTGATGTAATAATCGAGGGTGTACGATCCGTGATCGGACTTGAAGATCCGGTTGGAAAAGTTCTCAATGCAACCGAGCTAGATGAGTCGCTCACTCTTTACAAGGTGTCCACTCCGATCGGTCTTATCGGCGTGATCTTTGAGTCCAGACCTGATGCCCTTGTCCAGATATCGGCGCTGTGCATCAAGTCCGGGAATGCGGTCGTACTGAAAGGAGGTTCTGAGGCAAACCACAGCAACAGGATTCTTTTCAACCTGATAAAAGATGCAGTTGAGGTGGACGGGATGTTTAAAGATTCGATCCAGCTTGTCGAGACAAGAGAGGACGTGCGTGAGATGCTGAAGCTCGACAACTACATTGATCTCATGATCCCGAGAGGTTCCAGTGCGCTTGTTAAGTACATACAGGAAAACACAAAGATCCCTGTACTCGGGCATTCGGAAGGGATATGTCATGTCTATGTGGATAAGTATGCAGATATCGATATGGCGGTTGATATCGCATTCGATTCGAAATGCCAGTATGCTGCAGTCTGCAATGCAATGGAAACACTTCTTGTCCACAAGGATGTTGTGGATAAGTTCCTACCCGCGGTCAAGGCAAGATACGATGAGCAGGGCGTTGAGTTGAGAGGGGATAAGCATACTATAGCGGTGATCGGGTGTGCTGAGGCTTCAGGGAGTGACTGGAGATGCGAGTACAACGATCTCATCCTGTCGATTATGATCGTTGATTCGCCTGAGGGTGCAATCGATCATATAAACAAGTACGGTAGCCACCACACAGATGCGATAGTAACATCTTATGAGAAGACGGCGCATCGCTTCTTAAACGAGGTCGATTCATCTTCTGTTATGTGGAATTGCTCTACGAGATTTGCAGATGGGTTCAGGTATGGGCTTGGTTCCGAGGTAGGGATATCGACTGGCAAGATCCACTCGCGCGGACCTGTCGGACTTGAGGGGCTTACGATCTACAAGTACAGATTGATAGGGAAAGGGCAAATCGTCGGTGATTATGTCGATGGCAGGAAGCGGTTCACCCATAGACGGCTGGTGTAAGATATGAGGTCACTCAGAGCGGATCGGGTTGTTGTTAAGATCGGGACGAACACGCTTGCCACCGAGGGGAGGGGTCTTAACTACGGATTGATCGAGAACATTGCAGAGCAGATATCCGAACTCAAGAGGCAGGGAAAGGAGTTCATTGTCGTTACATCGGGTGCGATCGGGCTTGGGTGTAGTGAACTTTCGCTTCCAAAGCGACCAACTGAGATCGTTTTGAGGCAGGTTTGTGCTGCGATCGGGCAGAGCAAGGTTATGGAGGTGTATCATCGCGCCTTTGAACACTACAACGGGATCGTTGCCCAGATACTCCTAACCTATGATGACTTCAGTGATGAGAAGAAGCATGAGAACTTAAGGAACGGGATACGCGAACTTCTGAGGTTGGATGTCACGCCGATCGTCAATGAGAATGATGTTGTTGCTATTGACGAGATAGGTAAGACGTTTGGTGATAATGACAGTCTTTCAGCAATGGTCTCTGTTGATACAGGTGCGGATCTCCTGATCATCCTGACCGATGTTGACGGATTATATGACAGCAATCCGGGAGATAACGATGGTGCAATGTTGATCAGGACAGTTACAGCGATAACGCCAGAGATCGAGGTGATGGCTGGTCAAACCGGATCCAAACTTGCTATTGGAGGAATGAAGACAAAGATCGCTACTGCCAGGACTTGTATGGAAGCAGGTTGTGATGTTGTGATCGCTAATGGGAGAGAGGTTGATGTGATAAGGAAGATCGTTGAAGGGGAGGAAATTGGGACGTTGTTTTGTGGGAGGAGATCATCCTGATCGAAACAGACCAGAAGAAAAACGCAGGGATACCACATGATACAGGGAGCTTGAGTGAGGAAGTAAAATTGAGTGACACGATGAAATTGAGTGATACGATGAATCCATTTAATTCCCTAACACCAGTGGACGATGCAAAGAAGATCCTGGATGGATTCACTTTTAATCGAAAAACTTATGTGGATATTAAAGATTCATTCGGACGTGTTCTGGCAGGGGACATTGTTTCTGAGATAAAAGTTCCACCTTATGATCGGGCAGAGAAGGATGGGTACGCGATCATGGATCAAAATCCCGATCAAAGAACATTCGAATTGATCGGAGAGACACTTGCCGGAGATGAACGAGATGTGATCATCAAAAGTGGTGAGTGTTGCTGGGTCGCAACCGGTGCGAAGGTCCCGGTGGGTACAAATCTTGTTATTCCGGTTGAAAACACAGAAGAATGTGGTGATGAAGTTGGAATTCGAATTAAAGTTTGTGAATCCGAAGTGGAATTGAATATTTCAAGGAAGGGGTGTGATATTGAGCGTGGAGCGACAGTTTTAGAGGAAGGCTGTCTTCTGAATGAGCGAAATATCGGGATTCTCGCATCACTGGGTATCAGGAACGTGAGGGTCTATGATACACCTAATGTTGCTATAATCTCTACTGGTGATGAACTCACCCAGATCAATGATGTGAACTCATTGACACTTTCAGCGATCGTAAAACAATCGGGTTGCTCACCATTTTTTATTGGAACAGTATCCGATGATTCCGGGGATATAAAAAAGAAGTTAGATGAAGCACTTGAATATGACATCATCCTGACGTCGGGAGGTGTTTCAGTTGGAAAAAAAGACCTTATGCCGGAGGTGGTTACTGGGATGGGGGAGATACTCTTCCACGGTGTCAGGATGCGGCCTGGTATGCCAATGCTTGCAGGTAAAATAGATGAAAAACCAATTCTCTGTATGCCTGGAAATGTGACGTCGTGTCTGGTCTGTGCCAATGTATTTTTACTTCCGATGCTGAGATATATGACACATCTTCCGTTTATCAGGGAAATAAGGAGTGCAAGATTGTCAGAGGAAGTGACTTCAGAATATGGGATGCATCGCTATCTTCCGGTTAAACTGGCAGGAGATGTTGCATATCCTACGTTCAATGGATCCGGCCTGATCACATCGATAGCGTATGCGGATGGTTTTGTAGTGATCGGGGAGGATGAAACGTTGACGGAAGGAAAAGTTGATGTATGGGTTTTTTGAGATTTTTTAATGGTAGTGTAACAAGAAGTTGCATCATAAATTGCTTTGATGTTACCATTTCCGTATGGGGTAATCCTACTGAGGTATGCGTCAGTGGTAACGCTGGGGTATAATGCCTCAGGACAATATGGAGAAATCTGAAAACGTTGGGTGTACTCGGTGTTCTCTGTGGCTTACAATATCCCATAGATTATATATTTCAACAGCCACGACTGCTGCCGGCAGCACCCACCAACACCCGATGCCACCGCCCGGACAGCGAGCAGGCGCACCAAACACCCCCGCGTCCCGGCCACAGGGTCAGGACCGTGCAAGTGACCAGGCTGTTTAAAAGGTGGAATAAATCACCAAAACAATCCTAATCACTAAAACAGAAGTCCTCTCCTTTTGAAAAACATATCTCGAAAACATCAAAAACATCTAACCTGCCCAATAAATTCGGGACCTCTGATATGGCAAAAGCAACTCTTGTTTCAACCATTCTTCCGTTGATTAACATTTGGATCCTGTGGACGTATGCAATCAATTCACCCACAATTCCCCGGAAGATCTTCTCATCACCCTGTTCTACATCCACTCCCATAATGTCGCCAATCCTCTTTGAAAAAATTGAAATATCAGCACCCGAATCCACCAGCATACTCAGTTCAAATAGATCTCCGTCGGCATCAATAAGTCCAACTTTTACGATCGGCCTATAAACAATTCCTAGACTTAAAGAATTTTCCTTTGCGAATTTAAAACATTTTTCAAAGGATCATGGCCTCCTTTCTTGGGACCTGGCCTAAGAAAACAACCATTTTCGGGAATTTGGTCTTTGCTTTGTTGTAAACCTTTTTAGCATCAATACCATGAGCTATGATATCATCTTCTATGATAGCGACATATTCACCTTCATATTCAGCGACCATGTCCATAAGATGTGTTCTGAAATATTCCATGGCATCTTTCATATTAATATGTTGGAATCGATTGATCAAAAACTTTTAGGTTAGATTTTCAATCCCGGTTTTATGAGCAATAACCGCCCACGAAGCATCCCTGCCCCACTCCCTCCGGTCGCTGGCGAAGCTTCTCATACCACTGAAAATTTAATCTCTTATTCTTAGCACCACAAACACAACACTGGCGGCGGGCATGTACACCAAACACCCCCGCGTCCCGGTCACAGGATCAGGACCGTGGGAGTACCTGAATCATAAATTGATTCAGTGACCGCACCATTCGGTTCCATACCATACACCAGGCCGCTGCCCGGACAGCGAACAAGCATACCAAACACCCCCGCGTCCAAGTCATAGGGTTAGGACCGTGGGGGTGCCAGAATCATAAGTAGGGGCAGTGACCGCATCGCCAGGCGTTCATTTCGGCTGTCATGACAGGAAAAATAGACGTCAGTAAAGCTGTATAGCAGAGTTGATAGAAAATGATTTACCTTACACCGTCTTACAAGTAAACCATGCAAACCATAACGATCAGTGCCAAAGGACAGGTGGTAATACCCGCTAACATAAGGAAAAAACTCAATTTGATAAAAGGAGAAAAACTGGTCATCATGGAAGAGGAAGGTTATATTAAAATGATACCCCCTGCAGACCTTACTTCGCTTTGCGGAGCATGGTCTGACCTTGATACAACAACCGTAAGAAAGCAGATAGAAGACATGCGCAAAGAGGAACGATACTGATGATCAGGATTTTAATCGACACCATGTACATAGCTGATATCCTGATAGACGACTCATATATTGAGCTTGCCAAAGCATTGCAGAATAAAAAAATAACAGGCCTGGTCTCGGTAGTTACCCTCACTGAATTAATAAAAATTCGTGGTAAGAAAGATAATAAGCGGATGCACAGCGATCTCAACAATCTTATCGCCTCCAACCTGGTCTTTGTGGATGTAAACGACACGATCGCCATACGTGCAGGCGAATTGCGCCTGAAATATGACATTCCTACTATTGATTCAATCATTGCAGCCACAGGCATAGTCAATAATGTCAAGCACATTCTAACAGACGATAATCACTTCAAACCGCTGAAAAACACGATCAAACCTATTGATTTGAAAAATGCCCTGAAACTTGCTTTAAAATAAAGAATATGATTAACATCTCAAAAAAGAGCTTTGAACAGACCATCGAAGACATATTCATCGCAGGTTTACCAGCCAAAGAAGGGGCAATCAGCAAAACTACCCTCTAACTCCACCAATTTCATCCTAGGCGTCTGCTGGACACCCTCGCCACACACACAATTCAAGGTCACATCCCCAAACATACCCCCAACCCGCAGACCGGACAGCGAGCAGGCACACTAAACACCCCGTGTCCCGGACACAGGGTCAGGACCGTGCAGGTAGTGGTATAAATTACTGTGACCATAGAGGCTGTCCAACAATCAGCATCAATAACCCTTTAGCTGTATGTGTTTAGAATCTTAAAGTGAATTGCTGGAATTGCATCAATTTACTTTTTGGTGATCTAATGCAACTCTCCTTAATACCACCTCAAAAATCTCCCCCATCTAATGCAAAATCAATTTCATTTATCAATGCCATTGTTTAAAGATTTCATCTGATCTGTATAGTAAATCTATATACATCCTGTGCAATAGAAAGGCTTTTGGAAAAGCAGCACCTGAAGTATAATTGAGTGTGGAGGTTGCTGCTGTGCAGGTTGTTTGATAATCAGGTGAACAGAATGGAAGTCAGGACAAAAGTGTGGCTAACTGAAAACGGGAAGTCACTGATAGGAAAAGGCAAAGCTTCCCTCTTAAAAGCCATAGATGAAGAGAAGTCCCTGAACAGGGCATGTAAGAAGATCAACATCTCATATAAACGTGCCTGGCTGATGCTGAAGAAGATTGAGGAAAGTGCAGGGAAGCCTGTGGTCATAAGTGTCCGCGGTGGCAATGAACAGGGGACATTTTTAACCGACTATGCAAAAGAGATGCTTGCTGAATACGATGCTCGGAAGAATATCACCCATGAAACAATAAACGACGAAACATTCTGGGAAGGAGTGGAGCTTACGATCACTGCACGCAACCAGCTCGCTGGAAAGGTCGTGGATGTCGAACTGGGAGATATTATATCCAAGGTGAAGATCTCAATCAAACCAACTGTGGTCACTTCGGTAATAACCACTGAAGCTGTGAAAAAACTGGATATCAAAAAAGAGGATGAGGTGCTTGCGGTTATAAAGTCCACAGAAGTGATGATAGCGAAGAAATGAACGCGTCTATGACGATATATTCATAACCATAAAATACCATAAAGATAATTTTCCAGTATGTCTGATCCTATTCCAGAACTTGTGGCTGGTGTTAGAAATCCTGCCACTTTATCTGTTTGTAAAGACCATGCAGATGCTGTTTATTTTTCAATTGACCGGTTCAGTCTCAGAGCCCGGGCCAGGGACATAACCCTCGATAACCTTGATGCTTTTGTGAAGCAGGTAAAGGACAGCGGCCTGAAAGCGTATCTGGCAGCCAATACCGTAATTTATCCGGAGGATCTGCCAGCTGTGGATGCCGTAGTGGAGGCGGCGGCCAGTGCCGGTGTGGATGCAGTTATTGCCTGGGACCCTGCCGTCATCAACAAGTCTGTAGAGTGCGGCCTTGATCTGCATATATCCACCCAGGCCAATGTGTCTAACTGGCAGACAGCAGAGTTTTACGGGAAACTGGGCGCCAGTCGTGTGATACTATCGCGGGAGCTGACCCTTGAGCAGATAAAGGATATCAGGCAGCATACAGATATGGAACTGGAGGTGTTCGTGCACGGTGCCATGTGCCAGGCAATATCAGGACGCTGCTACCTGTCGGCCTACCTGCTGGGTCGCTCAGGCAACTGTGGTGACTGTACACAGCCCTGCCGGTGGCAGTGGACTCTGCACGGTGAAGACGGGGGGCTGGTTGAACTGGCAGGGAAACACCTGCTGAGTGCCAGGGACCTGTGCATGATAGAGCATGTGCCTGAATTAATAGATGCGGGATTGGATGCATTCAAGATAGAGGGCAGGCTCAGGAATCCGGGTTACATGGCTGTGGTGTCCCGGTGTTACCGTGAGGCATTGGATGCCTGCCGGAATGGTTCATATGACCAGGGGATGGCACAGCAATGGAAAGAACAACTGGCCAAGGTCTATAACAGGGGCTTTTCCACAGGTTTCTATTTCGGGGTACCGGGACCGGACGGGCTGGCTGTTGAAAAGGACATGAATGCTTCATCGGTGCGCAGGCAGGCAGTGGGTGTGGTGCAGAACTATTTCCTTAAACAGGATGCGGCAGCGGTCAGGCTATTAGAAGGTGGTCTGGCGGTCGGGGATAGTATTGTGATAGAAGGGGCCAGTACATACCTGGAACAGGAAGTGGAGTCGTTGATGATTGGAAGGGATCCGGTACAAGAGGCTGGGAAAGGGCAGGATGTGGGCCTTGCCGTGGCTGCCAGGGTCAGGAAGAATGACAGGGTGTTCAGGGTGGAAAGAATATAAGGCAATACCATAGTAATTTAATGTAAATCCATTACACAGGAGCTAATACCTTTGACCGGCATACACCAGATACTCTCTTTAATTGATGAGGTTGTATGGGGTCCATTCATGATGTTGCTGCTGATAGGCACCGGCATCTTCCTTACGTACAGGTTGAGGGGGCTTCAGTTACGCAAACTTGTGCACACCCTTCGTCTCGTATCCGAACATGACGGAAAGGAAGAAAAAGGCGACATCTCCCCTTTTCGTGCTTTAATGGCCACACTATCCGGCACAATAGGTACAGGGAACATCGCAGGTGTTGCAACTGCCATCTCAATGGGCGGACCTGGTGCACTTTTCTGGATGTGGCTGACTGCAGTGGTGGGTATGGCAACCAAGTTCGTGGAATGCACACTTGCCTTGCATTTCAGGGACGAACTACCTGATGGTACAATGATAGGGGGACCGTTCTATTATCTTGAGAGAGGATTGAAATACCGCAGGGTGGGTATTGTGTTGGGTATGTCCTTTGCAATTTTTGGCATATTCTCATCCTTTGGTATAGGCAACATGGCCCAGGCCAACTCAGTATCTATTGCCATGAACGATACTTTTAATGTACCGGGAATGGCTACCGGACTGGTACTTGCATTGGCGGTTGGGACTGTTATCATTGGCGGGATCAAGAGACTGGGATTTGTTGCCGGCAACCTTGTTCCCTTCATGGCTATCCTCTATATCCTGTCTGCCCTTATCGTTCTAATCTTCAATTTTGATAAGGTCCCGGCGGCCTTTTTGCAGACAATAGATGGTGCATTCTCGGGTACAGCAGCAGCAGGTGGATTTACCGGGGCCGCTGTGGCCAGTGCAATGCGTTTTGGTATTGCAAGGGGGATATTCTCCAATGAAGCAGGGCTGGGCAGCGCACCTATGGCACATGCCACTGCCAAAACGCCCAATAGCGTACGCCAGGGTTTGATCGCCATGCTTGGGCCTTTTATCGATACTATTGTGGTGTGTACTATGACAGGTTTGGTCATTATTTCAACCGGGGCATGGGAAACTGGAAAGACCAGTACTTCGCTGAGTATTCACGCATTCAACTCGCAGATGGGATATGCCGGTGATGTGATAATTACAATAGGCATGGCAGTGTTCGCATTCACGACCATACTTACGTGGTCTTTCTACGGCAAGCAGTGCCTGTCCTACTTTGTGGAAAAGGTGTCAGATGATGTGAGATTTTACAAGGGGTTTTTAAGGGTTTATTACTCTGTATTCCTTGTGGGAATAATGGTGGGTGCAGGGGTGGTGGATCTTCCACAAGGGATTGGGTACCTGGAGGATATCTGGCTGTTCTCTGATATTACCAATGCCCTGATGGCGATACCGAATCTTATAGGGCTGCTGTTAATGCATGGTGTGGTGGTCGGGCTGGTGAAGGAGTATTTCGGGAAATGAAAATGGTGTTTACACGACATTTTTAGAATTCAGGGCCGCTCTCAGGCCATTCTTAGGCTGTTATTGGGCTGTTATTAGGCCGTTCTTCGGGCTTTACAGTTCAAGTTCTGCCCATTAGTCATCAGTTAAGGAGTTTGACTGGCTCGATATGCATTGTTTTCCAAATAACCAATGATTTTTTATGCTTAACCAATTTAGTTTGAATAGTACACAGATGACACGGATTAGACGGATTTTCAAGGATTTATTTTCGTATCCGCGTGCATCCGTGTCATCCTTGCAATCCGTGTTCTATCACAATATTACTCTTAACCGATGACATATGAAGTTCTGCCAGTCTGCTTTTGTAGGATATCCGTACAGTAACAACGTCTTCAACTGCTTGTGCTATAATCTGCATAATATGGGGTATTTTTTAATTATGTTTGTATTTCGTTAAGCCATTCGTAAATTGGCATTATTTGTATTTCTTTGTCATTGATTCTAAGAGTTTCTGACTCATTTTCAGTTATTATCAGACCATATTTGAGATTATGGTCGTTCATGGCTTCAGTTAATCCTCTTATTTCTCGTTGTCTCGTTTTTTCATCTTTTAGGGTAAGGGTCACCTGGATGGCTCCGGTGATTGTGAGATTATCTTTTACAAGAAAATCACATTCATATCTTCCTTTGTGGTAGTATATTTCTCTGCTCTGTTTTGTCAGTGTCATATAAACAAGGTTCTCCAGTAGCCTGCCCCTGTCCTGTGAAAACTTGAATGAGATAGAATTCACCAGACCTGTGTCTAAACAATATATTTTTTTAGGGTTGACAAGCTGCTTTTTCACTGATCTGTCATATTTAGTTAATGTGTATATCAGATATGAATCTTGTGCACATTGGATATATTCTTTTACCGTTTCACCGGTTATTCCCAGGGTTTTTGCGATGTTTAAGTAGGAGAATGGTTTTGCTATATTCGAGATGACAAAATAGAGCAGATCAAATACATCTTTATTATTCCTCAGGTTGTTGGGGTAGATGATATCTTTCAGGTAGATGGTCTGGAAATAATTCTTGAGGATTTCCTGTTTTAGTTCGTTATCGCTTTCCAGTACAACTCTCGGATAGGCCCCGTATTCCAGATAGTTACTGAACTGCTGGAGTTTCTCTACGGTTGTTGGCTTATGGACATTACTGAAGTTTAGATATTCCTTAAATGACAGCGGATAGACTGTTAAGGAGAAGTACCTGCCTGAGAGTCTGGTGCTGATCTCCTTTTTTAGAAGGCTGGATGTTGAACCTGTGAGTATTATCTTGATGTTTGTTGTGGTATCAAACAGGGTCTTGATGGTCTGTACCCAGTAATCGTAATTCTGTATCTCATCAATGAAAAGATAGAGGGTTGAAGGCTTCTTCAGCGCCCGATGATATTCGATTATTTCTGTGAGGTATGCCGGGTCTTTTGATTTGCTCTGGAACAGGGGCTCGTCGAGATTGATGAATAGTATGGCATCGGGCGGCACGTTGCTATCCAGCAGGCTTTTTACCACCTGGTAGGCAAGTGTTGATTTTCCGGTGCGTCTGGCACCGGTGAGCAGGAGTATTTCTTTTGTCGGGAGGTATTTCTTGATCTTTGGGTACCATCGCTGCCGATCTATTCCAGTGTCAAATGGTTTATCGAACCACCAGGGGTTCTGTCGTTCAAGGGCTATTTTTGTGTTTTCGTCCATATTGTAGATTATAATCGCTGAATATACTTCAAGTTAGCGGTTATAATTGGTGATTTTTGTATAAATTGTAAGATATAATGTTTGATTTTTGCAGATTTATTGATTTATCCGAATCTTGCAGGACATGAGTTTTTGAAGGAAGGCATCACGGGTGCTGGTGATAATATATAAATTAAATATCGAGATTCATTATCTGCAATGTAATTCACCATTTCTAATTTTTTGTTCTTTTGATATGGCCATTTTCAATTAGTATCTGTTTCAGTCCTTCCTTTGAGAGCGGACATTCTATTAACTCGCATATCTGTTGTTTATTGTTAAGACCGATCTGTTTTCTCCGCTCTGCTAATAATGATTCATTAAATTCTTGGGACCAGTCACAATTTTGGGCACAAAAAATTGATCAAAAATATCCAGTAACACTCTGGTGAGGATATTACCACACTTCTAGACCAGCCCTATGAGCTTATGTGCCAGATAGTATTCAGCACAATATTCAGATTTGCGTCAACCCAGGACTGACGATTCTTTTTCACCTTCTGCCCAACGATTCCCATTAGGTTTTCAACATGATTATTGCTATCTGGAATCTATATTCCCTTTGTTGCCAATTCTGCAAATAGCGTTACTTTGCCCCCGGTTTTAATAATGAATTTGCCAGTATTACTATCCTTATTTTTTGATAGTAACTCATTGACAATTACCAGCAACTCTTCTTGAGTTTTATCTATTCTCCATTTGAGTCTTGCAAAATCAGAATTTTTTCTGTGCTTTTTCACTGAATTTTTCAATGTATAAATGGTTCTACTGATAGCCTTTTTGATTCTCATTCGATCATCTTTTGTATATTGCTCCTTTCACAAATAATACATCGAAGTTTTAACAAAATGATTTGTACATTGTTGAATTCTATATCCATATGTCTCCAGATTTAATTGTAATTTACCATCCCCATCGCATACGGCATAGACTTCATCAGACAATCGACAATTATTTCCAATATGAGTTAATGTTTCTGACCAACTCTTAGCCGTACCCAGGTATAGTAGATATTCTTCCTACAATTCCAAAAGAAGTGCTCGTGGTTATCGAAATGTTCAGGATTTAATTACTATAATCTATCTTCGATTGGGACAATTGAATTTCCATTTACCCACATGAATTAGTGAATATCCAAACATTTTTGGTGCGCGCACGCGGAAATTTGAGTACACCAATGACCAAGCTAAGAGCAGAATAATTTAATCACGGCAAAAAATAAATCATAGATTTACTCGGTCCCAAGCATCCATTTCCAAAGCGGTACAAACCTTATGCCATCTTCATCCTGCTCAACATCTTTTGTAAGGACCATCAATTCCACCACCCTGTCTGCGAATTGTTCCCTGAATTCATTAAGCCCCGAAACTTCTCTTTCATTTATATCATTTGTATATGACACATTTATCGCACCCAGTGAACCGTCCTCGTTTTTTATAACAAAGTCAACTTCGCCTTTCCCCTTCCAGTAATACGGTTCCTTTTCCTTTCGCAAGAGTTCAATAAAAACTAGATTTTCAGCCAGTTGCCCTACATCTCTTGAAAACCTGAAAGATACAGCATTACGCAGACCATTGTCTATACAGTAGATTTTTTTGTTATTCCTGCTCTGTGCTTTCAAAGAATAGCTGAAATATTGTGTCTCAAACAATATTTTTGCCTGCTTAGTAAAATGGAAATATTCTTTTAATGTTGCATAATCAATCCTGAGCAGTTCTGTCAGTTTTTTGTATGAATAAAGACTTGTAAAATTTGAGCACAGGTAATATATAAATTCCCTGAGAATTCTGACATTTCTTATTTTATTGAGGAGTATTATATCTCTGTATACAATGCTGTCATAATATGATTTAAGGTACTCTTTCTTGAGTTCCCTGTCTTTTTCAAGTGTGACTCTTGGAAATCCGCCATCCTGCAGGTAATATTTTAGCATATTTATTATCTTGTCCTTGTTTGCGGCTATTGCGATCCTGTCTTTTTTGACCTGGAAACCATTGAACTGCATATATTCCGAAAAATCAAGAGGATACACATCTATCTTAAGATACCGCCCACTTATCAGATGTGACAGACTGCTGTCCAGAAGATGCGATGACGAGCCGGATATGATTATATTATATTCCTTTGTGTCATATAGGGACTTGATCCATTTTTCCCATCCGGCAACATTCTGTATTTCATCAAATATCAGGTATACATGGTCTTCGCAGCATACATCCTGTTTATAGGTATCCATAACATTCTTAAGAAGATTCCCAGTCAAACTCAGGATTGGCTCGTCACAGTTCACAAAAAGTATTTTTTCAGGATCAGTATTTTGATTATAGATCAGGTCATGGATTAACTGGTATATCAATGTAGTTTTTCCTGCCCGCCTTACCCCGCTTATAACCACGATTTCGCCGGTTGTTACATACTTTTTGATTTTCGAAACATATCTGTTTCTGTGAATTCCGGTTTCGAATTTTTTATGATTCCACCACGGGTTTAATTTTACCAGTGTTTCCAATATTTCGTCCATATATTTTCACAGGAATATGTTTGATTATATTCTTATATAAATTTAACTTTTCATTTGAATATATTCAAACTAAAATGGGGGTGAAAAGATGATCAATTCAGCTTCACCCTGTCACCTGTTACCATATACACCACGCTCTCGCAGATATTAGTGGCATGATCCCCAATACGCTCAAGGTAGCGCGCCACAAACGTCAGGTGCGATGCACTGGCAAGCTTTCTCGGATCCTCTACCATCAGTGTAATTAATTCCCGCCTGACCTGGTCAAACAATGCATCGATCTCATCATCCAATTTTGCAGTCTCGTATGCCAGGTCAGTGTTCGACTCAGAAAAGGCCTGCATTACATTATCCAGCATATTACATGCTGTGCGAGCCATCCTGGGAATATCGATTAGGGGTTTGATATGTTTTTCATCCCCTATCACAACGACGATCTTTGCAATATCCACAGCAAGGTCGCTCATCCGCTCAAGGTCAAGATTGATCTTAATAACAGCCCCTATCATCCGCAAGTCCCGGGCCATTGGCTGCTGTAGTGCAAGAAGCCGCATGCATTGAATCTCGATCTTAGCAGAATGATCATCTATTTCAGCATCGCCTTTTATTACAACCTCTGCCTGTTCGATATTGTGATCACACAGTGCCTCGACCGAATTTTTGATAGATGTACCTACCAGTTCACCGAGTATTAAGACCATCTGCTGTACTTTTGCAAGTTCTTCATGGTATTTTTCTCGAACCATTATATCCCTCCTGTTTTATCTACTGATCTCCTTTCTGGTATCCTGATCTAATTTTTTTGATAGATATACAGTACAACTTGATTCACTTTTCATCTCAAAATCGTTGTGCACTTGATTATCCGAACCGTCCTGTAATGTAATTCTCTGTACTCTTTTCGACAGGACGTTCAAATATCTGTTTTGTCTTCCCGAACTCGATCATCTCACCGAGCAGGAAATACGCCGTATAATCAGATACCCTGGCAGCCTGCTGCATATTATGTGTCACTATGATGATTGTATAATCGTGTTTCAGCTCATTGATCAGGTCCTCTATCCTGGCTGTTGATATTGGGTCAAGTGCACTACATGGTTCATCGAACAGTATTACTTCCGGTTTCACTGCAAGTGTTCGTGCGATACTGAGCCGCTGCTGCTGTCCCCCGCTCAGGTCAAGTGCAGGTTTGTTCAGTATGTCACCTACCTCGTCCCACAGCGCAGCAGCCTTAAGACTATCCTCGACCACCTCATCCAGTTCGCGTTTTGCCTTCATCCCGTGGATGCGCGGTCCGTATGCGATGTTGTCATAGATGGACATCGGGAACGGGTTTGGCTTTTGGAAGACCATCCCTATTTTCTTCCTCAGTACAACAACATCCACATCCTTTTCGTAGACATCTTTGCCTTCAAACAGCACCTTACCGGTGATACGGCACCCCTTTATAAGGTCATTCATCCGGTTAATACACCGGATGAATGTGGATTTACCACATCCGGACGGACCGATCAGGGCAGTGACCTTATTCTTTTCTATCGAGATCGAAACATCTTTCAATGCCTGTGTACTGCCGTACCAGAGGTCCAGGTTGCGGCTTTCGATCCCAATGTTTTCTATTCCCATCAATATTTTCTCCTTATCCCATTTATTTTATCATCAAAAATTTTATAATTCATATCAATGCCGTAACCCAGACCTGGTCTGGTAATAACGCTGGATCGCAACAGCACCTAAATTTATTAAAAGCACCATCCCGAGCAGTACCGCTGCACTGCCATAAGCCATGTCGTCGGATATGCCCTCAGACGCAAGTATATACAGGTGGTACGGTAGCGCACGCACAGGCTCGAATATTGATTCCGGTAAAAGCAACGAGGATCCGGCTGTATACATTATCACGGCAGTCTCACCGATCGCTTTTCCGGTCCCGAGTATGATCCCTGTCGTGATACCCGGAAGGGCACCCGGTATCACAACATTCCGGATGGTCTGCCATTTCGTAGCCCCAAGCGCAAGACTTCCATCCTTTAGACCACTTGGTACTGTTTTTATCGCCTCTTCTGATGCCCTTACCGTCCAGGGCAGTATCATGAACATCAACGCAAGCCCGCCAGAGAGGATTGAAAAACCGAACCCGAAATATACCACAAGTAATGCATATCCGAATAGTCCTAATACAATTGACGGTATTCCTGCAAGACATTCCACACCGAATGTGATAATTTGCGTCACAGCATTATCAGGTGCATACTCGGTAAGGTATACCGCAGCTCCAATACCAATCGGGGCAGCAGTCAGTATCGCAACCCCAACAAGGCAGAGCGTTCCGATAATAGCAGGAAAAATCCCCCCTTCTGCCCCGCTCATGCGCGGTGAGTCCAGAAGGAATGAAAGATCTATCACTCCGATCCCTCGATAAATAATTGTGCCGATGATTGACAGCAGAATCAGTACTGTCACCCCAGCTGATACCCATAAAAGCAAACTAGCTGCTTTGTCAGTAGTATCCGCTGAAAAAATCCTGCCGCGTACTGCTGTGCTCATCGCCCTACTCCCATCTTTGACTTTAGTGCACGGTGTGAGAATGCGTTTAAGATAGCAACCATCACAAAGAGCACGATACCTGTTGCAAAGAGCGCCTGTTGGTGGTCTCCCGGTGCTGCGTAGTTCATCTCGACTACGATATTCGCGGTCATGGTCCGCACCGGATCAAGCACGTCATAGAACGGTGAAGGTAGAATTGGGGAATTTCCTGTGACCATCAGCACTGCCATGGTCTCGCCGATGGAGTTTCCCATACCAAGTATAACAGCTGCTACTATCCCGGACCTTGCAGCCGGCAGGATCACATTCCGAATTGTGTGCCACCGGGTGGCACCAAGTGCCAGGGATGCCTGCTTGTATGTTTCAGGCACTGCAGCGATCGCATCTGCCGATATGCTGATAATATGGGGAAGTGACATGATCGCGAGTATTATAGAGCCGGCAAGGATGCTGAAACCGAATCCTCCAGCGCTGTCCCTGATCAACGGCACCAGCAGGACAAGTCCGAAGAATCCGAGCACAACCGAAGGAATGCCGACAAGCAGTTCGATCCCGCGCCTGATCATTACCTGCGCCCAGGGAGGTGCGATCTCAACTAAAAAGACAGCACAGCTAATTCCGAGTGGAACAGCAAGGACCAGCGAGCCGGCTGCAATGTAAACCGACCCCACGATCATCGGAAATATCCCGTATGAGGGTTCGCCGTCCATTGCGATAGGATTCCATTCCATCCCGAGACAGAAGGTGTGAATCCCGTATTTCAGGAGGAACGGCGCACCTTCCTTGAATAGGAATACCATGATCAGCAGTACAATTACGACTGCTGTAACTGCTGATGCAAACAACAGCGCTTCGATGATCCGTTCACGGGTTTGTCGGGTCATGCTACCTCATAATGATGCAAAATATTCCTTGCTTGAAATAAAATCGGGTAGCGTCTTCATCTCGAACACATACGTACTGCAGTGTCCGTTGCAACCCGACATGCAGTTATCGAGTTCTTTGACAAATCCTTTGCTAAGATCAAGAGAACCATTACCGAGCGCCAGATGATCATCAAACACACCGTTATTGTCATGCAGATGTACAGCATTGATCCGGTTCCCTAAAAGTTCAGTAAAACGCACAGGCGGTATATCCGAATGGTGAGCATGACCGATATCAAAGGTCGCGCCAAAACCCGGATACCGGTTCAGGATATCCCGCATCTGTTCAGGCTGCAGGCCAAATTTAATGATATTCTTCTCAAAACTGTCGTTCTCCACATACAGTCCGGTATCCAGCGTCTCATAAGCCGCTGCGATCTCATCAAGCGATCTTGTCCGGTTCTCTTCTGCTTTTGCAATGACTGTTTCATGGTATGCCCCTGGAACGTGTCCCACATGTATGTTCACCCACCCGGAACCCACCTCCTGGAGGTATTCGCCCATCTCGATTATCTGGGACACACATGACATCCTTACCTTTTCATTCACACTCGCAATGTTAAACTCACGGTGCGGAGCGTGGTAAGAGATCGTTAAGTTGTATTCGGAGAGGGTCCTTTCCAGTTCGGCAGGTTTTACTTCTCCATAGACATGATCGTTATCCTTCTTGATCTCTATATGATCAAATCCGTTGGAATGCAGGAAATCCATGAATTGCAGGGTATTTTTCCCGAAACGAAGATCCAGTGCCGCACCTATTCTGGTCATACCGCACAACCTCCGGCATAGACAACCTCTCCGCTAACGATCGTACGTGCCACCACAGGAATCCCCATCTGTTCGGTCACGACCAGTATGTCTGCACGTTTTCCGATCTCGATCGACCCGGTCGCATAATCCATACCCACTGCTTTAGCAGGATTGAGCGTGACCATTTTCACAGCATCAGGCAGGGTCAGGATCCCCTGTTTCCATAGAATAAAGGGAGAGTAGAGCATGGATTCCGGATTGTAATCCGAGCACAGGACATCGACCAGACCGGCAGCCACCGCCTGGATGGAACTGAGATTGCCCGATGTTGACCTGCCGAGCACAACATTCGGGGCGCCCATACAGATGGTCATGCCAAGTTTACGGGTCCTGTTTGCTGCGTCAAGTGTTACAGGGAACTCAGAGATGCGCGCGCCGATGCTGTGCACCAGTTCCACTTTCTGCGAACTATCGTCATCATGCGATGCGATCGATATCCATTTTGCCAGTGCTTTTCTGGCAACCTCCCGCATGTTTTGCACCTTTGCGTTTGCATAACCCAATTTTGTCCTGAATATTCTATCGATTTCAGCATCACTTAATCCGTATACCCCCTCATAATACTCCTTGTATTGTTCCGGATCTAAAAACTGTCCCTGTCCCTGTCTGGAGGTGTGATCTATCAATGATATAAGTTTGACAAGCGGACTTTCAATCACTTCAAGCACATCTTCAAGATGAGTGCTGATCTCGCACCTGATATGCAAAAAATGATTCGTCAGGAGAGAATACCTGCAATGTGCTATCGTTTTTGCGATCTCTTTTGAAAGACCTATGTGATGTCCATTTAATTCATCCTCAAAGTATGCAATCGCATGTAATTTCGTTGTAATGCCGCATACTGCATTGCTTCTGTCGAGCTGCAGCAGCGCAAAGTCTGCCGGAAATCGTGATGAGGGTCGTGGTGAGATGGCAGTTTCCATATCATCACCATTTATGTCAATGATACCGGGCATCACATACCCGCCATTCGCATCGATCACATTGTCGCAGGTATCTGGTAAAGTATCCCGGATATCTATGATCCTACCGTCTTCGATCCCCACACATCCTTTTTCGATAACACCATCCGGTTTTATTATCTTTCCGTTTATTATACCAAGTTTCATATCACTCACTCAAGCCTTATATCAATCACGTATACCACTACCAAGGATATCCCCTGGTGTTTTGGTTCCAACCATCCGGTTGTTATTCATAACCACAACCCATTCAGCCACCTGCCGTACCACTGATATGCCAATCATCGTGGTCTTGCGTTTTACTTCCCTTAGCATCCTGACCACAACCGCGGTTGATTCCGGGTTAAGCGCAGATGTGGTTTCATCCGGCAGCAGCAGGTTCGCAGATGCAATCAGTGCTCTTGCGATATTCACACTTCATTTTCAGTTTTACTTTTATCCATGATTGAATCAACAATCAATGTTTGTTCCCCTGCAGGAAGTACCTGGTATATCCAAATGCGCCTCCTGGTATCCCTGGTACCCCTGGCATCCCCGGCTTTTTCGATCTCGATGAGGTTGTAGCACTGGGTCGTTCTTGCCTTGATCTTGTTCGAGCATGCTGTTCCTGCATTCACAACAAACATGTCATTAAGTTTCCAGACCCAGGGTACGTGCCTGTGTCCGCACAGTACAATATCCACACCGCACCTGTCGAGCAGTTCAAGCACATCCCCCGAATCCACAGGTATCTTTTCTTCCCGCCCTGTCATTGGTACAGGGATCAGGTGATGGTGGAGTGCGAAAATCCTGAGATCAGTTGAGTTGAAATCAGAATTAGAATTAAATCTCTTGGCGATCCAGCCATACATCTCCCGACCTATATGCCCGTCATCAATGTCTGGCTGGGATGAATCCACCCCCACGACAGTGACCCCATCAAGAGAACAGCATGGAGACCGTGTTCTGAAAATATCTTCGAACAGCAGGTAACCGACATTCCTGGAGTCGTGGTTTCCCGGAACGACTACCTTATTTCTGCAATCGATCCGGTCGATCCACTCTTTTGCTTCCATGTACTCCTTAAAAGAGCCGTTCTGGGTCAGGTCCCCTGTGATCACCAGGATATCAGGCGATATCTCATTGACGCCCTGCACCACAGATTCTGCAACATCACTGAGAAAATGGGCACTGCTTATGTGAAGCTCTGAAAGATGCACGATCCGTGTCATTTTATACTCCATGAGCGTCGTAAGTCAGGGATCAGTTCACAGGTATGAAATGCACATCTTCCACTATCCTTTGCCCTTCATCTCCAAGCACAAAGTCAAGAAATGCCTGTTCACTACTGTCCGGATTACCGTTACTGATCATCCAGAGTGTGCGTGAGATCGCATAGCTGCTGTCCACAACGCTTTCGACAGTGGGCTCAATTCCATCGAGCCTGAGTGCACTGACATCTGAGTTGACGTATCCGAGCGAGATAAATCCGATAGCCTGGGCACTTCCGGCAACAGTTGCCCGTGTCTTGCCATTCGAGTCCTGGATGATCCCATGGTCTGTGATCTCAGCTTTAATAGGTTTCATAACTGCCTGCTCAAAGCAATCCCGTGTCCCTGACCCCTCCTCACGTGTGACCACCATGATCCCGGAATCTGTCCCTCCTACTTCCTTCCAATTTGTGATCGTACCTGTGTAGATACCCTGCAGTTGCTCCATTGTGAGATCAGTAATAGGGTTAGACGGGTGCACTATGACCGCAACGCCGTCCTTTGCAACGCCATGCGCAACCAGATCAGGATGTGAATCTGTTTCACTTGATTTCAGGTCGCGGGATGCGGTCCCGATATCCACGGTTCCATCTGCTACAGCTTTTACTCCGTGTGATGAGCCGCCACCTGATACAAATATCCGGCTGCCAGGGTGCTTTTCCATAAAGGCGCGTGCACATTCCTCGGCAACTGGCAGAACTGTTGTCGAGCCTGCAATCTGCAGTTTTACATCTGCGAGTGTGTTATCTGTTCCGACAGTTTTATTCGTATTGTCGGTACAACCTGATACGAGCAGTGACATCGAGATCACTGCAAGCATTAATAGTAATTTATTTTTTTGTACAAAAGATTTTATTAACATAATTTTTTTCATGTCAACTATCACCGACTATGAATAAACAGAACAATATATATAAATTATCCATA
>Ga0255424_1008_pt1 | contig 47250 bp, 51 predicted proteins | sample ANMaggSeSYBR02F3_FD_182670 | JGI IMG/M metagenome (GOLD analysis project Ga0255424, IMG submission 182670) | Sediment cell enrichment communities from methane seep in Santa Monica Basin, California, United Staets - ANME aggregate JGI... | ecosystem: Environmental > Aquatic > Marine > Cold seeps >... | reverse complement strand
ATCGTATTTATCCCTGCTGAAGTGATCAATTCTATCAATGTTCCTTCCGCATCCGAGGCAAAAAGACTGGGACTCAATGGCGTTTGTGAACCTTGTGCACTGGCCTTGAGCCGGGAAAATAAACTTATCATGAAAAAGAAGGTATATGACAATGTCACTATCGCAATCGCACAATAACGGGATGCTCTATGTAGTAGGGATCGGGCCGGGGTCGCCTGATCACCTGACCATAAAAGCAGCAAATGTACTAAAGAATGCAGATATCATTATCGGTAACAGTACATACCTCGATCAGATCAACCATCTGTTAAACAGCCAGCAGGTGATAAGATCAACAATGGGACACGAGGTAGAAAGGGCAAAAAAAGCCATTCATTTAGCCCGGGATAATACCGTGGCTATGGTCAGTGGTGGTGATTCCAATATTTATGGTATGGCAGGTCTGGTGCTGGAAGTGGCCAGGCATGAAAATTCACAGGTAGATATTGAGATCGTGCCTGGTGTCACAGCTTTAAGTGCTGTGGCAAGTTTGCTGGGTGCTCCTGTTGTTACGGATTTTGCAGTGATCAGTCTAAGTGATCTGCTGACACCATGGGATACTATTGAAAAACGCTTGCATGCAACGTCGGATGCAGATATGGTAATAGGTATCTATAATCCAAAAAGCAGGCAGAGGAACAACAATTTCCAAAGAGCTGTTAAAATTATCCGGCGCAGCAGGGAAGATAGCGTACCTGTAGGTATTGTTAAAAATGCGCTGCGCAGTGAAGGTGAATCAGTCATCGTAACCACACTGGGTAAAGTGCTGGAATATGACGATGAAGTGGACATGAGGACTACAGTGATCATAGGAAACAGTGAATCCGGAATATGGAATTCCAGGATAATCACACCAAGGGGGTATCATAAGAAATATGACTACTGATCTATTAACCACCGCCGGACAGCATACTAAGAAAATCGATCCCGAACTTGTCCGAAGATGTATAGAACCGGGAGCTACAACTCCTGAAGCCATGACCATATCTGAGGCAGGCCGTGCTATTGCGAGAGAGATCGTAGGAGATAATGGTCCGGAAGATGGGATACGCCAGCGCTGTGTGGTAGCCACTGGAGATCCGGCAATCAAGGACCTGCTGGTGTTTAGCAATGACCCGGTTAAAGCCGGGATTGGTGCCATATCTGCAGGCGTGACTATATATACTGATATAAGAATGGTAAAGACAGGTATTATCAAGAAAGGACATGAGTGTCAAATAGAGTGCGTACTGGATATAGAAGGTGCTCCAGAACTTGCCCAAAAGTTAGGTATTACCAGGACATCGGCAGGTTTCCTGAGTGCTGCACAGGGTCTTGAGAATTCTATTGTAGTCATTGGAAATGCACCTTCGGCAGCTATTACTGTTTCCCGTATGGTGGAATATGGTATCAGACCGGTCATGGTCGTGGCTGTTCCTGTGGGATTCGTGAACGCTGCCGAATCAAAAGAAAAGATAAGAAAAATAGATATTCCATCCATAATCTGCACTGGAACCAGGGGGGGTACACCTGTGGCAGTAGCCTGCATTAATGAGATGATAATCATGTCAGGCAAGGTATAGATCCTATGACAAAAGCTGTAATGATCACAGGCACCCATAGCGGTGTGGGTAAAACTACGGTATCACTTGGATTAATGGCAGCACTTACACGCAAAGGTATGTCAGTCCAGCCTTTCAAGGTCGGACCCGATTTTATAGACCCTTCACACCATACAGCTATTAGCGGTAATCCCTCTATGAACCTTGATTCTTATATCATGGGTACAAAAGGAGTATGCAGAACCTTTGCTAAATATCAAAACTCAGACATATCTATTATAGAAGGTGTAATGGGCCTGTATGATGGTATTGAATCCACCCAGATCGCAAGCAGTGCCCATGTTGCTAAAACATTAGGTATACCTGTGCTGCTGGTTATCAATGTCCACGGCATGTCACGTAGCGCAGCAGCTGTGGCAAAAGGATACCAGATGCTGGACCCGGATGTTAACATTGCCGGACTGGTATTAAATATGGTAGGCAGCCCCAGGCACCGTAAACTTGTGGAAGATGCGCTAAAGGCTGAAGGTATTGATATTCCGGTAATTGGCTCTCTTCCTTCTAACAGGGAACTCACCCTTCCATCCAGGCATCTGGGACTTTATATGGCTCATGAGCAAATGCAGGATTATGATAAACTGGCAGATTTTATTGATGCAAATGTTGATATGAATGCTTTGCTTGAGATCTCTTCAATACCTGATATCCCGAAAAATATAACAATAAATGAAGATGAAGATAAAAATAGAAATAAAGAAATAGATATGGAAAAACGGTTCAATGTTACAATAGGCGTAGCAATGGATGGTGCTTTTTGTTTTTATTATCAGGAAATGCTGGAAGAATTACAAAAGCTTGGTGCTAAGCTTGCATTTTTCAGTCCCTTATCAGACGATCTGCCTGATATTGATGGATTGATACTAGGCGGCGGGTATCCTGAGTTGTTTCTTGACAAACTCTCATCCGGCAGGGCGCTAACTGATATCAAGAAGGCTGCACAGGATGGGATGCCAGTATATGCGGAATGCGGCGGGTTGATGTATCTGGGAAAGAGTCTTGAGGTTAAAGGAAAAACATATGAAATGGCTGGTGTACTGGATGCCAGGTCAAGCATGGTAGGGAGATTCCAGGCATTGGGATATACTGAAGCTGAAGTTGTGTGTGATAATCCTCTATCATTAAAGCGACAGGTATTAAGAGGACATGAATTCCATTATTCCATAACCGAATGCGACCGTGATGCCAGGTTTGCGTACAGTATGAATAGAGGAAAAGGCATAGAGGACGCAAAGGATGGACTTATGGTGTATAATACGCTGGCTGGTTATATGCATACTCATCCTGCTTCTGCATCCATGGAAAGGTTTGTAGGTATGTGCAGGAAATACAGTCGCAGATAGTGTGTATGAAACACAACCGCTAATATTATGCATGAAACACACCCGCTGATAATATGATCTTGATAGACCCGGTAAATAATTTTACCATACCACAGGAATGGATAGATAAAGTTACAATACCACCGGATGAACTTAAAAAGGGTGTTTCTGACGGACTGCTGGTAGTGCTTTCAAATGGAGATATCCTTAATAGGGGATTTACTACGGGAACTACATGTGCGGCTGCTGCCAAGTCAGCAGTCCTGTCCCTGAAGAAAAAGGATATGATCACGACGGTTTCGGTCCCCACACCTTGCGGTATAAGAGCAAAGCTGGATGTCAGGGCTTTGGCAGGAAGGGCAGACGTTGTGAAAATATCAGGAGACCACGCAAGTGATGTGACCGGCGGGCTGGTGTTTGTAGCCAAAGCGCATCCTGCTGCGGCTATTTCTTTGATAGCAGCAGATGGTATAGGTACGGTCACAAAGGGGGGCTTGCAAGTAAAGGTAGGCGAACCTGCTATTAATCCTGTACCGAAACTCCAGATAATGGATGCTATTAAGGAAGGATTGAGCGAGACCGGACTTGAGGGTGCTGCTGTTACATTATCCGTACCTGATGGTGGGAAGGTGTCTGAAAATACATTGAATTCTGCTATTGGAGTAATGGGGGGTATCTCAGTCTTAGGTACTACCGGATTTGTCGAACCATGGAGTGACCATCTGGGTGAGGTTAAAATGGAATTGGTCAGTGATGCATCCAGGGTAGTACTTACTACTGGAAGAATAGGTATGCGTTATTCCCAGATGCTGTTTCCCGAACATACAGTAGTTATGGTAGGCAGCAGGATCGATGAAGGTATTAGTGCATCCAAAGGCGAAACAATTATATGCGGCCTGCCAGGCCTGATACTCAAATGGGCCGTACCTGGTATTATAATTGCAACAGGGTTTAATACAGTACAGGAATTAATAGAAACTGATAGAAATAGTCAGTTGATCGATAATGCAGTGGCTGCTGCAGTAGAAAGATCAGAAGGTGCAAGGATAGTGCTTGTTGACAGGAGTGGCGCCGTAATTCGTGACTCAGGTGGTGTATTGTGAAGATCGTAGGTGTGGGTGTGGGTCCGGGTATGCTGACAGTGGAAGCAGCAAAGGCTATACGGCATGCAGAGGTGATTTACGGTTCAGGGCGTGCCATTGAACTGGCAGCAGAACATATTTGCTGTGAGACCAAACATATAAAGGATTATTCGAGATTGCATGAACTGCCTGATAATGCGGTTGTACTGTCTACAGGAGACCCGAACCTTTCAGGACTTGGTAAATATGCCAGACCTGGTGATGTAGTGATACCTGGCATTTCTTCACTGCAGGCGGCATGTGCCAGGCTTCATATCGACCAATCCGGGATTGTAGTTATTACTGCACATGGAAGGGACCCGGGCCCTGCTGCTGTGAAACTAAGATCAGCTATAAATTTGGGATTTACAGTTTTTTTACTTCCGGCATATGAATTCGGAGTGGAGCAAGTAGCAGCAATGCTGTTGGGTATGGGAATGGATGTGCCGATTGCTGTTTTTGAGCGGCTTGGATACGGAGATGAACGGGTTGAAGTGGGAAGTGTAAGTGAACCACCATGCGTGGATTCCCGGTTGTATTGCATTATGGTGGGATATGCGGTAGTGTGAAAGGTTGTGTTGTGTAGTGCTGTGTAGTGTTGAATGGAGTTAATCAGGTTTTTGTCTCAATGCTGCATTTTGGGAGTTATGGGGAAAATAGCAGAAAAACAGTTTGCATATAGCCAGATAAAACAGAGCGGTTTTTATAGTATAAATTTCGTTAGTAGACGCTGTGCGATAATGTTAAGTGATATTAATAATGATATTATCTTATATCGTAATTTAGAACTTTCGTTTTATATTTAAGGTGGTATATAATATAAAAACTATATACGATTTAGCCAACTGGTTTTCATCTAAATCAGATATGTCACATAAAAAATTGCAAAAATTATGTTACTATGCAGTGGCTTGGCACTATGCTCTCTATGATTCACAACTGGTTGAAAACGATGAATTTGAGGCATGGATACACGGACCAGTTTCACCTTCATTATGGCATGAGTATAAAGATTATGTTTGGAAACCTTTACCACGATATGATGGTGAACTAAGCTTTGATGATGAAACAGATGAATTTTTACAAATTATATACAACACATATGGGAATTTTAGCGGGCATCAATTAGAAGTATTTACTCATGGAGAAAAACCTTGGAAAGAAGCTCGTAAAGGATTGGATGATTGTACTGCATCAAATATACCAATAAGCACTGAAACATCAGGGTCAACCATAACCACTTTTGGTCCTGAGATATTGATCACTGGCAGGTCTGACCTGAGCAAATAGGAATTCACTGCCCTGGTGGAATCCCTGTTCACTATCTCGCAGTCCAGTGTATCTGCTATATTTTCCACACTGGGCCGGTGCAGTACTTCAGTAGCTGTAGTTATTACCGGATGTGCTCCTGTTTTTGCGAGACGCTTTGCAAGTTCATTAGCACCATGATGACCGCCGCATAATGATATAGCATTATTGAGTCCTGCATCTACCACTACAACCGGCGGATCATCCCATTTGTCCTTAAGTAAGGGAGCAAGCTGCCTTACTGCAATGCCGCATGCCATTACTGCTATGATGGCTTCATACTCTGAAAATGCCTTTTTAAAAGCATTATCATCAAACAGTATCAAGTCTCCACCTATACATTCCCTTACCTTGACGGCTGCTTCATAATTATGCTGCAGGTAAATTATTGCGGTGAGTATAAATGAGACCTCCTGTACTGTACAGGATCCACAACTCCGCCGATGAGTATCATAGCAGATTGGGTAAGTCCTGCTGATATGACCTTTTCAGCGATATCTTCGACTGTACCTTTGATTATCTTTTGGTCTTTCCAGGAGGCATGATATACCACAGCTACAGGTGTATCAGGAGGATACTCCACTGTTTTCATAATTTCATCTATTGTATGGGTTCCCAGGAATACTGCCATGGTTGCACCGTGCCTGGATAGTTCTTTTAAGTCATCTTCCTTTAGGGTCTCTCCTGCGGGTCTGGAAATTATCAGTGTTTCACTAACTCCTTTTAATGTCAACTGGATACCCAGTGCTGCGCTGGTAGCAAATAAAGAAGATACTCCTGGTATGATCTCTACTTCAACATTGTATTTTGCCAGTTCATCGATCTGTTCTATGATCGCACCATATAATGACGGGTCACCACTATGCAGCCTGACTACCTTTTCACCTCTACCGAGAGCTTCTACCATTGTACTGGTGATATCTTCAAGTCGCATCCCGTAGCTGTTGATCTTTTGTGCATCTGTATTGCTGAGCAGTTCAGGATTTACCAGTGAGCCTGCATATACAATCAGGTCAGCACTGTTAAGCAGTCTATGTCCTTTTACTGTAATTAGTTCAGGGTCGCCGGGACCTGCTCCTATAAAATATATTTTGTTATTATTGCGATTGTTGCTATAATTACGACTATTGCTATTGCTATTGCTATTGCTATTATTATTTTTATTATCAGTCACGTTGTTTCCTCGCATGGATGATACTGAAATAATCGCCTCTATCAGGCATATCGTCCGTATTCGTAATTATCTCTTCGCTGTCTGAGAATAAACGCTGGCCCAGGATAAAATCACTAAATCCCTCTAAGCGCAGTGTTTCGACGATCTTTTTTGGTTGTCTGGCTTTTAAGATTATTCTATCATTGACAAGGCTCCCGTCACTGACCGTAAATGAGGTATCTATACTGATATTGGTCCTGGATGCAAAAGCCGTTATAGAACTGATGCCGGGAATAGTTTCAATGAGAATCCCGGGATGGCGCAGTTTGATGATCCTGCTAAGGTGTGTGAAGGTACTAAAGAAATTGGGATCACCAATAAGACCGAAAGCGGCCAGTTCATCTCTTGCATATTCAGCCACCTTATCAGCATTATGCTCCCAGTGGGACTGTAATATATCTTTATCCCTGGTCATAGGAAATTCCAGTATATGCGGCGTACCATATGGTTCAACCAGGTCGGATGCCAGACGGCCGGGTACAAAAATAATATCAGCACGCTTCAAGGTCTCAACAGCTTTAATTGTCATCAGGTCAGGATCACCCGGACCAAGTCCTACACCAACCAGCATTCAGGGCACCTCCTTGTATGCTTCTTTGCTGACATCACCAACAATGATATAAACAGGGTTTATAGGTTTGAATGCAATCTCACCTGCAAGTTCATAGCTTTTTGATATCTGGACATGAACTACTTCACTGAATATTTCCAGTTCCTGCATGATCTTAATGATGTCTGTAACTGTCTGTATCCTGACGGCATTTACCACAATCCTGTTTTTTACTTTTGTCTTCAACTGCTGCAGTACGGGTTTGATATTTTTTGTCCCTCCTATGAATGCGCAGTCAAGGAGCGGGAGTTCATCCAGCACGCCCGGTGCCTCACCTTGAATTAATTTAATGTTGCTGATGTGTGATTCTTTAATGTTATTTTCTGTAACTGTTATTGCTTCTTTCCTGGAGTCAATTGCATATACAAAACCTGCTTTTTTTGCGGCCAGAATGGATATACTACCTGTTCCGCACCCTATATCGGCAATCACATCACCGGGAAAAGGTTTTAGTTTCAAAAGTGTTATTGCTGCAATTTCGGATTTTGTAGGTCCGCCTTTTACTGTTTCCATTGGTAATCACTGAATAAATATCGATTTACATCCGTGTTTGTAAAACACTTGGTTTTCGGCATCAAATTTATCTTGATTATCTAAAAAGCTACCTATAAGAGTCCTCTATATGGAATAAGTGCGAAGAGCCTACTTTCCGCAGTTTCAAAAAAGCTTGAATTTCCATTTAATTCACGGGTCATAAAAAGATCTATGTTGTGCGTAGCTGGGTGCCGATTATCCTGTCAAGCATCCGGATGAACTCGGATTTTGCTTCTTTGGGTATGGTAGCCCCTGCGGCAATATCATGGCCGCCCCCCATTCCATTTACTGACCCGGCAGCACTGCTCATGGCTGCAGAAAGGTTCAGGCCCCTGTGCACAAGGTCATAGTTTCCCCTGCCGGAAACTTTCACGCCGTCTTCGGTATCTGCAAATGCGATTATGGGCAGTTTCCTGTTACCAACAACACTTACACTCATTCCTGCTACTATACCAACGATCGTATCCTTGATCTTATGACCTGCATCAAAATACTGCAGGTTTTCAAGCGTTGTCACGCCCGTCTCCCTCACCAGGTTGATACCTTCAACCAGATTGAGTCTGTGCTCTGCCAGGAGCTGTATAGCATTCTCATATTCTTTATCCCTGTCCCCCTGACATACGGCAAGGCCGGTCATGGCCCGGTCATACCTGGCAGTTGCATTGAGCAGTGTAGAGTATTCGGAAGCATCTCTGGTTTCGGTACCTTCGCGCTCACGCAAAAGGGTATATACCTCCCCCACCAGCCTTTCGATCTTATTTACAGCAATTCCCGCACTCATACAGTACTGTATCAGACCGGATATCACCCTCTGCTTCTCATCCTGTTCCAGGTCTATCCACCTCAACCACTTCTCGCCCTGGAAACGCAAGCCTGTATCCTTTAAAAATCCGATACATGCTTCCTCATTCCCTGATAGGCCTGGTAGATAGGGGTCTGAAGAATATTGCAGCATCTTAAAGACCGGTCTGGTCTGTTTTCCAAACATTGTCAGGTCACGCTGGCAGTGAATGGTCCCATTTTCCATGCCCAGCTTCACTATCTGTCGGTTAATTCCTATCAGCTTGCCCTGCTTGACATGCTGCAGGTCCCCTACCGCACCTACTACAGCCAGGTCGGCCAGATCGTCATTACGGCCCATGGCCCGTGCCAGTAAAAACGTTACTCCTGACCCGCTGATCTCGTATGCACCATTGATATTGAACACATGTGGGTTAAGATGGTAAGGCCCGTCACCTGTGGGTATATGGTGGTCAGATACCACAGCATTGAGACCCATGCTGTTGATCTGTTCAAGCATACCACTGCCCAGGTCAGTAAATACTGTTATGGAAGGGTTAGTATCAGCAATCTTCCCAAGGATAGATCCATCAAGCTGACGCACAAAATCCACTGAATAATCCTTTCCCGCCCTCTCAAGGGCAGTACATATAATGGCAGCAGATGTCAATCCGTCAGCATCGATGTGGGATACTACATGGATGTTATTCTCTTTTAATATGGCAGCAGCACACTGCCTGGCCCGTGTTTCCAACCTGTGCATGCCTTATAGTTCGTTAGTGGAAGATATTTTCATGTCAACCGGCACTTTGGTAACATTCCCTATCTTGGCACCGATGATCTCCCTGACATTCTTTTCAGCAGCAATATCTACCAGGCGTTGTGTCACTACACCATCGAAAATCACGCTTTTAACCTTACTGTCCACGTCTTTCATTGAGTTTGCCAGGTCCCTTACCATGACTTCCTTGATCACGGCCTTATTCTCATCCAGGAACCTCCCGCTCAAAGTACCGCTCAGTTCACTCATTTGTTCCTTAAACTCACCTGAAACTGTAGATTGGGACTTTACAGGTCTCCGACGCTGTCTTTCCACACCACGGGACTTTACAGCAGGCTTGACTATCCTTGGCCTGATATCCCTGCGTTCTTCCCTGCGCTTCGGATGGGATGAAGTCCTGGCCTTCCGTCCCCCGATCTGGTACATATCCATGGCCTGTTCCACAGGTATCTTCTGGCGCAGGGATTTGATTATCTCCCTCTGGACCAGTTCTTCCACACCTTTTCCATCCGGGGCTCTTGCTATGAAATCAATTTCAGCAACCTGGAGCAGTTCCTTGATGATCAGTTCACCACCCCGGTCACCATCCGTGAATGCAGTGACCTTCTTATTCTTGCAGATATCAATGACTGCCTTGGGTACATTTGTACCCCCCACCGCAACTGAATTCTTTATACCATATCGTAGCAGGTTCAGCACATCAGCCCGTCCCTCTACTACAATAATGGCATCCGAATCCGTAACATTGGGGCCACATGGGATATCTTCTTTACCTAAAAAGACCATTTCCTTGACCCTTACAGCCTGTTTTACCTCATCAGTGATCTCCTGGCTTTCAGGGATGTTCTCGTCGAACATTTCTGTGAGGATGTGCTTGGCCCTGTTTACTATATGGTGTCGTTTTGATGCACGTATATCCTCGATCTTGGTTATATCGATATTTGCAATACAAGGCCCGATCCTGTCGATGGTTTCCAGGGAAGCTGCCAGGACAGCGGTCTCGGTCTTATCAAGACTCGATGGGATATCGATAGTACCATTTGATTTACCGCCTGTTGATTTTATATTTACCTCGATCCTGCCGATCCGTCCGGTTTTCTGGAGTTCCCTCAGATCAAGGTCATTGCCTAATAGTCCTTCTGTCTGCCCGAATATTGCACCGACAACATCAGGTCGTTCCACTATTCCGTCTGCTTTTATTTTTGAATGGATTATATATTTGGTAGTGTCTGTATCTTGCATAATGTATACCTCAAAGTATGTGTAAGAAGTAGGTAAGAAAAATCCAATCCAATCAAGACATGGCCAGATAATAAATTATTTACAAATATCTACAATTAAATAATTTCACCAATACTTATACCAGTATACCTCCACTATCTGGAAATCCCGGTATGAATCATTTATCAGTTACATATTATTCTTGATACTTCGATTTTATTATCTTTATGTGCAGGGGCTCTGGAAACATATTCATTATTGCCCATCAGTCCCTTTTCTCTCCCGGATACCCTATACTGATCATGGCATCCGATTGCTTCCATGTAGTTAATTATTTGAATATGCGAAATTTCTATCTACTTGATTATCACAGATTTTCATATTATTATTATGTATTATTGTATATTTATAGTAATATATATAACGCACTATACGTTGTGTGGTAACATTGTTTGCATTACCTCATATTCATAGTATTACACATTATATAATAAATGTTACAAATTAATATTTACATATATTATCGTACTTTTATTGTATTATATATTACTTATTAATATTATCATATATTTAAGTATATCATATATTTTGTAATGAATGAAACACATTGCATCAATAATCAGATCAATGTAATTTTCATACCCCTATTTTTGTGGAAAATGTATAATAAACTTATGGTATGTAAATAGAGAATGTCACGTAAATTCATATACAATTAAAAATGTTTCAAATTAGGTCTGAGATTTGAAATATGGGTGTCTAAACTCTCAATATCCTTTATCCTTTTTTGTACGAGGTTTTTGATCTTCCTGCGAATATCCATATTCACAGCTGCACTGGTGCTTCTCAGGTAACCTTCCATAAGGGAAGCCAGTTTATCACCTTTTTCATCCCAATCGGTGAGTACGATCACGTTATTATATTCCCTGGCCACATCTTCACAAAACACAAGAATTGACTTTTTAGTACCCAACTCGATGTCACCGGTAATTCCCAAGGCCCTCAGGGCTTTCCTGTCTCTTTTTCCTTCAACAATGATGACAGCCCCCTTATCAGACATCTGTTTAAGTTCAAGGATCAGTCCTTCCAGTTTTTCAAGCCTTTCAAGATCATCCAAAAGAGCCACCATAAAACATGACGTCCCAAACTGCTTTAAACTTTATCTATCAGGAATTCCATCAAGCTATTGACCTGTTCCAAATTCATTCCCCTGACACGGACTGTTTTTTTATGAGCGGTATGTCCCGAAATAAGGGTAACATCATTTTCTTTGATCCCCAGCATCCCTGAAAGTTCCTGTATCAACTGCTGGTTTGCCTTACCTTTCTGCGCTTCCCGGGAAAGCCGGACCTCTATACGTTTTCTCCATGGATTGTAACCACTGGGAACTTTTACGGTTTTAGTACCGGGTGTAACTTCAATATCGATAAGTACCCCATCGCGCCCCTCTTTTACAGCATCTTTTACAGACATGATCCATCTACTGGTATTTTTCGTATGAAAGTTTATTTCTTTTACGGAATATTGCCAGATTTACCAGCGGCTCACCTTTTTCATCCATCATTGAATTGAGAGTGACCTCAACTGGGAATGCTATCCCGTCTTTCTTCCTTCCAAGGATCAGGCCGTTCCAATAACCATATTTTTTCATGGCAGGCATTACATTTTCATTAAAGTTGGACATGTCCTCCTCTGCATAGAATATGCTTACATGCTGTCCAATTAATTCCATTCTACTATATCCGAACATTTTTGCGCCTGCTTCATTAATGAATGTGATATTATAGTCAGCATCCGAGACATCAATACCATCCAAGGTAAGATTGAGGGCTTTATTGAATATCAATATGTTCTGTTCTGCTTTTAACCGCTTGTCAAGATTCCTGGCAATACCTTGAACTGCCACGGGCTTACCGTCTTTTAATATTGGCTGGATATTGAATTCAATGAACAATCTGGCCCCATCCGTCCGTATCACTTCCAGTATAACCGGAAATCGTATCTCTTCACCTTGAGCTAACAGGTTTATTACGAATTCTGCGACTTCCTGGCTTTCTTCTGTCATGAAATCCCTTATATTTGACCGCAAAATGTCTTTTTTGTCAATGAGTAATGTATCCAGTCCGGCCTTGTTCATAGAAAGAATATTGCCTTTCAGGTCATGGGTATATATTATATCCACCGCATTATCCAAAAGGTCCTGATAGGTTTCCCGGGATTTGTGTAACTGATCTATGAGATTGGCTTGCTTAATGAAGTTACCCAACTGCCTGCCAATAATTGAAAATAATCGTTTTTCTAATTCTGTGAATTCATGTATACCCGATAAACTTATCATTAATATTCCATTGATGGAATTCTCAATGATCAGGGGAATACCTGCAAAAGAACGGAATCCTTCATTTATTGCCGACATTTTTCTTCCAGTGTCTGCGTAAGGAACTGGGTCAAGTACATCCTGGATCACAACTACCTTTCCTTCATCCATTACAGGTAGCAGGCTCTTCCATTCCCTGGTAATTTCACTATGCTTTTGTAAAAATTCTTCTGAAAAAGTGGAATGTACTGTCAATATGTAGTTACCGGTCTCTCTATTAAGAATGTATATGCCGCCGGATTCCATTTTAATGATTTCCAGCACTTTGTCGAGCAATTCTGAAAGGGTTTTTTCAAAGGGATTTTCCTTGGAAACAATTAAAGAAATTTGGTTAAACAACTCAAGTATTTCAAATACGTTGTATTTCTCCAGCTCAAGTAAATTGTCAGGCTGGTGTTTTTCAAAAAACCCGTGAATTGAGACAAGTTTTCCTCCATTGTCATAGATTGGAAATAATGTATGTGATAGGGTAATTCCTTCCATACTTGCAAGGTTGTACTCGATTTTTGAACAGGTGTCTTCATTTATTGCTGATTGAAAATTCTCCCTTACTTTTTCCCTGTCCTTACTATGGACCCATTCTAAAGTTGAAAAATCTATCATGTCCAGGCATTCATCTGGTCGTACATTGAAAATATTTTCGCACGTTTTATCAATATACATCAGTTTACCGTTCTTATCTACCAGAAAATGAGTGTTTTCAAAAATCTCGGGTATGCCATGTCTACTTATGTTCATTGATGTCCATGCCTGGCTGATAGATGACATATATGATATGTTCTATCATTGCCTATTTAACAATAACGCACGACAGTGCAAAGTAGTTAGTAAAAATTTTCACATGCATCAATATATTCTCATTGATGTGAAATAAAATAATATTTGCACCCTACCAATAAAACATCATCAATAATTCTACCTTTCACAATAACATACATCAACCATCACTTACAACCAACACACCAATGACCACCCCCCTTACACCCCCCAACCTCGAAAAAAACACAGGCATAACAGTATACGTCACCACCACACCCGGGACTGGCGGAACCATAAGACAGGTCACGGAAGATTTTATTGTACAAGAACTCACCAACCGTGAAGAACAAAATACAGGCAAGCACCTCATCTGCACCCTCACCAAAAAGAACTGGGACACCCATCACCTGGTACGGGACATCTCCCGCATACTCCACATCAGCCAGCAGCGAATAGGCTGGGCAGGCACCAAGGACAAGCAGGCCCTGACCACCCAGAAGATCAGCATATATGATATGGACACCCAGGAACTTGAGCGCATCAGGTTAAGGGATGTTACCCTTACTGCCGTGGGTCGGTCCAACAAGAAAGTGAGCCTGGGCGACCTGTGGGGAAACCGGTTCAAGATCATAGTACGCCAGATAGCACAGCCAATGGATGAGGTGGATACTATGGTCAGCCTTACCACATCACAGATCAAACTTGTAGGCGGCGTGCCTAACTTTTTCGGCATCCAAAGATTCGGCATCCAGCGCCCCATAACCCACATTGTGGGCCGCAAATTAGTGGAAGGTGATATCAAGGGGGCAGCCCTTGAATACATAGCCCGCCCATATCCTGCTGAGTCTGAGGATGCAAGGCAGGCCCGGCAATACGTGCTGGATACGCTTGACTTCAAGGGCGGGATTGGGAAGTTCCCCCTGCGCCTCAGGTATGAGCGCGCAATGATGAGCCAGCTGGTGGAAAAACCAGGGGACTACGCAGGTGCTTTCAATGCGCTATCCCCAAATCTCAGGAAAATGTTCGTGCATGCATACCAGTCATACCTGTTCAATCTCATACTCAGCCGGCGTCTGGAAAGGGGGCTGCCCATCAACGAAGCGCTTCCCGGGGATATCGTCTGCTTCAAGAATGCGGCCGGACTCCCTGACCCCACCAGGATGCAGAATGTAGACGAGGATACACTGGATGGCATCAATAACCTGATACGAAGGGGTCGTGCGTTTGTGACCGGACCAATTATTGGGTATGAAACGCCCATGTCAGGGGGACTGGCCTGTGAGATTGAGCAGGCAGTGATAGAAGAGGAAAAGGTGGATATTGAAGGATTCAGGATGCCTGCAGTGCCTGAACTTGCCAGTAAAGGACTACGCCGTGAGATTATCATTCCGGTAAAGCCGGAATATAAAGTAACAGAAGACAAATTGAATACGGGATATTCGGCAGTGGAACTGGCATTTGACCTGCAGAGGGGAGCATATGCCACAACAGTGCTACGTGAATATATGAAGAGTGACCCGGCTGCAGACCAAATCCTGAAAGGAAAATAACGGGTAATAAATATATATGATGTGAAAGCTTAATAAATGATAAGGAAATTTTATTTAACTAGTACACACATTGTCAAATAAAATATTTGATGAAAATAAAGTGATGATTAAACAAAAACAATATTTATAATTGTTTGCAACTTACTTATGGAGAAAAAAATATGGATGGCTATTTTCTGGGTTTAGATAAATTAGATGAAAATATCAAAGGTATCAGGGCTGGTTCAAATATCATGCTGTTGGGGCCGCCAATGAGCGGAAAAGAAACCATCATCAATAACATTGTTTTTAATGGGTTAAAGGAGGGGGAAGCAGCCGTAATAGTCACTACCCGTGAACCCGGGGAAAACGTGCTACAATGGTTCGAATACAATAATCTGGAAATACCTTTGGAACACATTGGCATTGTGGATTGTGTCACCAAGACCCTGGGCGTGCCCACAGCCGATACTATTAATATCAAGAGGGCATCCAGTCCGGTCGACCTAACAGGTATCGGGGTTAAGATCAGTCAGTTCCTTGAGGATTTCTGGATGAAAAAGAATATCCGAAAGACCAGATTGTGTATCAATTCACTTTCTACCATGCTGATGTACTCCAACATCCAGACCGTGTTTAGATTCCTGCATGTATTTACAGGCAGGGTAAAAGCTGCAGGAGCCATTGGTGTTTATCTGGTTGAGGATGGTATGCACGACGACCAGGCCATCGCCACTTTGAAGCAGCTTTTTGATGGTGTTATTGAAGTGAAACAAGAGAATGATGACCATTTTATCAGGGTTGTGGGAATGGGACAAAAACCATCCCCCTGGTACGAATATACTATTAATGGGGCTGACCTGGTCTTAATTGGCGGTGATTAGGTTGGTGGAAACAGGTATACCCAAACTGGATAAATTTCTGGGAGACGGTATTCCTGCAGGTAAATCCATGGTATACTTTAATCACCCAGGGGTTGAAGGTGATGTGTTCGGTATGCAGGCACTGTACCATAACCTGTCTAAAGACATTTCGTGTGTATATATTACATCCAGTTCAAACCCCGGCCTGATGAAGGACTATTTCACGGAGTTCGGGTGGAGCATCCGGAAATTTGAAGACAAATTGACTATTATCGATGCATATTCGTCCCTGGTAGGGGACCTTTCTGATGAAAAATATATTGTTTCCGACCCTGAGAATATTGAAAATATGAATGAAATTATTATTCAGGTCATGAAGGATGTACCTAAGAAATCCGTCATCATGGTTGGTTCACTTTCTACCATCATGGATCTTTGTGGTGAAGAAAATACATTGAAAGCCATTAAATTATGGAATAAGTTTGCAATGTTGCATGACCATGTAATCATTTACAACTTCACTGCCTGGCCATATTCGGAATCTACCATCAAGGTTATCAAGGATGAAATTTTCAATTCGGTCATCACCGTTGGCGGTATTGCCGAACGTGTCATTTTCGGCCAGTATTTTGGTGTGTTAAAGGCTGATTGGGCAGATTATAAGGAACAGTCCATGCTGTTCAGGGTGCTAAGACCTGGTGGTATCAAGATATACATCCCGAAGATACTGGTAACAGGACCCTTTGATGCTGGCAAGTCTACGTTTGTTCATTCACTGTCTACCAGGGCTATCTCGGTGGACCGGCTGGGAACTACCATTGCCCTTGACCATGGACATATTGACCATAAGGGCTTCAGTGCAGATATATTCGGAACACCGGGCCAGGAGAGGTTCGATCCTATTATAAAGATGATAAGCGGTGAAGCCATGGGGATATTCCTGATAGTGGACTCTACCGCGCCTAAAGACTTTATCAGGGCAAAACAGATGCTGGAAATCACTAAAGGATACGGACTTCCTTATGTGATCATTGCCAATAAGCAGGATATTCCCGGCGCTATGTCAGTGGATAATATACGTAGTCAATTTAATATACCAGAAGATGTACCTATAATCCCAGCAATAGCTACAGAGAAGAAAGGAGTTTTTGAAGCTTTTGAACTGCTGGTTGAAAAAATAACAGGAGGTGCATAACGGATGGATTCGACTTTGGAGGCATTGGAGAAAGTGCTTACTGACTTGAAAAAAGTAGGCGGAGTCGAAGCTAGCGCCGCTGCCAGCAGGGATGGACTTCTCATGAAGGCAATTATGCCCATAGGACAACATGCAGAGACTTTTGCGGCAATGTCGGCTACCATGCTGGGTGCAGCAGAGACTGCTACTACTGAGTTAGGTAAAGGTATCCCGGAAAGGGTTATAGTGGAATCAGAACATGGAAAGCTTATTGCCACAGGTGCGGGCCCAAAGGCACTATTAATCGTACTTACAACCCCTGATGCGGGTCTTGGCCTGATATTATTGGAACTGGAAAAAGCGTCCAAGATCATCAAGGGATTCCTTTAAGTTTTGATTTATTTTTTTGTGGTTTGGATGAAAATGGATATATATAATCTAAAACGTGATGCTGCCCACTTAACACCTTTATTGAACATAGGAAAGAACGGTGTTACTGATTCGCTGATCGAGGAACTGCTCAGGCAGTTGAAACAAAATAAACTGGTAAAGGTAAAGATATTAAAATCTGCACTGGGAGATATGGACCGCACGGCTATTTCTGAGGAACTTGCAAAACGTACCGGGTCCCAGCTTATCGAAATTAGAGGAAGTAGTGCAGTATTATATCGAAAATAAACGGGTAAAACCGGTATATGGTCAACGGTTATAGGAAAATGTAATATAATTTTGAGTGTAATTGAAGCTGATGGAAAGGTAATCAAACCTGCCTTTCAAATATCCACTGAAAACCAATAACAATTAAACCAATTTGTGTAGTCCCTATCAAAACATTAATCTGCCATCAACCAGTAATTCCTGTTTTGTTTCCTACCGCATTTTTTTAATCTTACTTTTAGACCGTGATCAAGCGTCCCTTGGAACATACTTGTAGAAGATTTGGAAAATGATCCTACAGATTTGAGAGAAGGCATAAGGCAGAAAAAACAACCATCACAATCTCCTTTAACGAACCAGTTGAAGGGGATCAAATGGCAGAAATTTTCATCTAATACGCGCGTGCCGATGATGAGCCATTCGTCGAGCAGCTCCACAACGATCTGACCGAGCATGGTTTCGATGTATGGTGGGACAGACAGACTATGCAGAGCCGTGGTCAGACATTCCTGCAGTAACTCCGGGATTCCATTGAGGGATCTGACCCGCTGATTGGTGCATGAACTGATTGGTGCATGAACGAGAGAACGCAGATGAATTTATCTGATTGTAAACGCTATAGGTATGAATCATAATGCAAAGGAGTAGAAAGCATGGAAAGTAAGAACCCCACAATCGTTGTTACCGGGGATGTCTGCATTGACTGGCTGCAATGGCCCACAAACCCGGAAGATGCGGGGCTAAACTGGAAACTTTACTCCGGGACACGCATGACCGCAAAACCTGGAGGTGCACTTCTTTTAGCGGATTTTATGCGCACTGCAACCGGTATCACTGTCGTTTCGCCGCAGTTGAAGAATATCGATAAAATTCCTCCGAAGGTCCTCCTTCACTCAAACGCTGAATTGGAGCTTTTCCCATATTCATCAGACCGTAGGGATATGGATAAAGACCGGATGGTTTACCGAATCGGGCGTTGCAGAGGGTTTACAGGACCCACCGCAGACGCCCCGGTTCTACTTTCCTTTGAAGATGACGATCCTCGTGCGTATATGGTGGTTCTCGACGATGCAGGGAACGGATTTCGCGATGATGAAACGAGATTGCCTTTGGCGATACAGGACGAAGGGGCAAAACCCATCGTGGTATGCAAGATGCACCGCCCTCTTGCTTCCGGTGATCTGTGGGACCACATCTCAAAGAAGCATTCCGAAAGGCTGGTTGTGGTCGTGACCGCGGATGATCTGCGTGCAAGCGGCATGAACATCAGCCGCTCTCTTTCGTGGGAGCGGACCGCCAAGGAATTCGTCTGGCAGATGGCATACAACGCCGGACTGGGGCTTACAGGCTGTACCAATCTTGTGGTTCGTTTCGGTCTCGAAGGCGCGATACATTACACGTTTGCGGGCGATCACGCAACAGCCCGGCTATACTTCGATCCGACCATGAGCGAGGGCGACTTTACGCACAACTACCCTGGAAAGATGCAAGGAATCTCTTCCGTATTCGTTGCCGCACTCGCAGCAAGGATCGCGGTCCAGTGTGATTGTGGGGATCCACTTTCTGATGCAGTGGGAAGGGCGGTGCGGGATGGGCTAAATGCCTCCAGGGAACTTGTCAGGCAAGGTTTTGGAACGGACAATACCGAACCTGAACACGAACACGAACCAGAATATCCCTATACCGTAGCTGGTATTTATTTAGACAGTGAGCAGAGAGGCGATTCCATAGCAGATGTGGCAATATCGGACCAGAACACGGAAGAGGATGCGGATCCGCACTCGTGGTGCATCCTCAAAGAGATTAACGATCCAGTGCTGGAGCATATCGCTTATGGAATTGTAAAGGAAGGTGAGATGGCTGCACTTAAAAACGTCCCGATAGGTAATTTCGGGAAGTTAAAGAGTGTTGACCGCAATGAGATTGAGAGCTTTCACAGTATAAAGAACCTGATGCGGGAGTATATCGAATCAGAGAGCTATACCCGCCCGCTTTCAATAGCGGTATTCGGTTCGCCCGGTTCTGGCAAATCTTTTGGTATAACCGAGATCGCAAAGAGTATCGCTTCAGGCAGGATCGAGATATTGAAGTTCAATCTTTCCCAGTTCGATTCAAAGTCTGACCTGATCAGCGCGTTTCATAAGGTCCGCGACCTTGCACTGGAAGGGAAGATCCCGCTCGTTTTTTTTGATGAGTTCGATTCGGATTTTAACGGGAAACTCGGCTGGCTGAAATACTTTTTAGAACCGATGCAGGACGGAAAATTCATGGAGAGGGAGACGATGCATCCCATCGGCAGATCGATCCTTGTCTTTGCAGGCGGAATAAACAATACATTTGAAAGATTCTCTGGAGATGATGCCGATGATGCCAATACTATGGACCCTGAAGAAGAGAGGACGTATAAAGATGCAAAAGGACCCGATTTCACAAGCCGTCTGCGCGGTTACGTTAATATAAGGGGACCTAACCAGAGAGGGTCAGACGATACGGTATTTGTAATCAGGCGGGCGATGCTGCTTCGTTCACTACTCGAACAGAAGGCAGATAACCTATTTGACAGCAGAAAACATCTCAGGATCGATGACGGCGTGCTGCGAGCAATGATCAACGTCAAAAGTTACAAACACGGCACACGTTCGATCGAAGCCATCATCGAGATGAGTATGTTAAACGGGCGCAGGTCATGGGAACAGGCTTATCTTCCTGCAAAAGAGCAGCTCAAGCTACATCTCGACGAAGAGTCGTTCTCGCGTCTTCTGGTGAGCGATGTGATACTCGGCGCGTCGGGGGAACGCTTGGCAGAGGCTATTCACGATAGATAACAGCTGGAGGATTTAATAGATGAAAATACCTGTATTTGTTTCCAGTCCAACATTACTCAATATTGACCAAGAAACATCTATGAATATTGTATTGGAGGCGATTAATCGCTTTGAATTATAACCCCGGACTTTGGGTCATTCGGATTATCCCACTGAGCTCCCACTTCGAGAGGTCTATGTAATATCCAAGCATTGTGCTGGTGGAATCATATTGGGATTCGAACAATTTGAGACGAGTTCTGGCACATGGAAACGAGGCACGAAAAAAGAGGATGTTGTTAAAGTTGGCAGCACGGTAAAATTTCCCACTCCTTGGAACCATCTTGAGTCAGGGGTATTGTATACTCTCGGATTGCCGATACTTGTTTTTAAAGAAGATGGAATATCGGGAGGGGTGTTTGATCGTGGAGTTACGGATGTGTTTGTACACAAAATGCCTACCCATAATATGAGTTCTGATGAAAAAAGAGCTTTGTCTGGTGTATTTCTAAAATGGCAAAGTAAAGTCCGGGAGTTCTACTATAAGTGATACGTCCAACTATAGATATGGGAAAAATGGAGTTGATGAAAAAGAATGAGTTCACCTCTTCTCACATTTTTCAATCCGTAATTGAAGTAAAAACATCCATCAGCAAACTGCAAGGAACAGAGGCAGTGGCACAAACAAAATATCACCATCAAGCCGTAAAGTATTCTTGGTAACAACAATACCGATACCTGTGTCAAACTCATTCATAAACTCTTTAACGCCCCCTATGTCGTCAGGATGTTCTTGATATTTAACCTCAATCGGGATTGGGATCGGACCGAGTTTAATTACTACATCCACTTCTTTTTTCCCTTTCCAGTAATAACTCTGCATGCGCCCTTCCAATTTATACACTAATCTTGATGCATGGTCTGCAACGATCGTTTCCACGGTTTTACCGATCTCCTCACCAAATTCAAACAAACGCCTGTTCAATAGTCCAACAAGTACGTTTCTTGTGGGGTGGTCACGCAAATACAGTTTTTTTCCTTTCTTGAAAGTACTGTCCGCTTTCGAATAGAAACGTGACTCTGATATCATAAAAACATCAGTGAGATACCCGAGGTATACCATGAATGTATCATACTTTATGCCAATAGACTTTGAAAAACCATGATAATCGGTCATTTGTCCACTCTGCATAGCGCACCGCAACACGAGATTTTCCAGCCCCTTTATGTTCCGGACAGAAAACATTCGCATTATATCCTTATGTATGGTCAACCCAAACCGCTCCATAAGCACATCCCTTGATGTTTCAAGATCGGCATCTAAAAGTCCAGGATAACCGCCTTTTACGATGTAATCGAGAATATATTTGTCAAGGGATATGCCATTCTTCAGTAATGCATCACGATACACCAGTAAAGCATCAAACATCGCACCTGCATCCCTTTCAATGAGTGCATTCGTGACTGGTGTAGCGTCTGCCATATCGCATAATCTTGATGGATATTCTTCATTGAAAAGAGAATAATTGACATAATCTGCAAACTTCCACTGAAGCATCAAACGAAGTCGTGACCTTCCGATCAACGATTCCGAACCGCCTTTTTCAATTTCAGTACTTGATGAACCTGAAACTGTGAACTTAAGAGGAGATTGCAGGTCATGGAATTGTTTCAGGTAATTGCTCCAATTGGCAATAGTCTGTATTTCGTCAAGGAAAATATATGCTTTTTCGCTCCCGGAAGGTTTAACGAAGGTGGAATAAACATCAATTATATCTTTAACAGGCTCAGGGCAGATCATGTCAATGGATGTGTGATCCATAGAAATATACATGATATTGTGTGGTGAAACATGTTCATGTTCGATCAGGTGTTTCACAACTTGCTTCATCAAGACTGTTTTACCAACTTGCCGCGGACCATAAACAATTTCGATATTTTGGCTATCCATTGCCGATGCCAGTGAATCAAACCATTTTGTCCTGTATTTCGGAATGTGAAACTCACTGCTTTTCCACCAAGGATTATACTCATACAATACATCCAATATTTTTTGGACATTGTCTTCTGAATCGATCATTACCTTTATGTTGGTAGTGATTATATAAGTATATTACCTTTATGTTGGTAGTAAATCTATCATTTTATTACCTTTGTATTGGTAGTGATTATATTGCGTGTTTTTTCTCTGTGATCAGTACTTCCGATTACACGTATTTCCGGGTGTGCAATAAGAATAATTTAAGAATACACAAACCATAACTCAAAGCCATGCATCCCAGATCCAGCCCTCCTAGCATATTCATCTCCTATGCTCACAGCAACGGAGAAGACTTTGCCAGATTCCTACGCCTAATCCTGATCGAGGAGTATAGATTTGGTGTATGGCAGGACAGAACCAAGATGCAGGTAGGTGAAGCCTGGTGGCAGCAGATTGTTGCCGCGCTCACAAGTGAAATAGAGTAATTTCATGTAATTTAGACGAATCCACAGATTGCCCTATGAAGAAATAGCCTACTAAAGTTACGATGGGAAATAGCACAAAAAGCCCGGCGATCACCGAATATTTTATTTTACCAAGTAAAAAAACTAATACAATTAGAGATCCACCAACCAAAGACCGTGTCAACAGTTCAATCACATTAATTCTTCACCTCTACTTTTTATTGTATATTAAGTATAAAAATTAACCCTTGTCTCCCTCGTAGCCTCCCACCCATCAAACCCCGAGATATCAAGTCTCTACCATTGGTCATCGGTTAAGGCGTTTGACAGAGTCGGTATGTATTATTTTCCAAAAGACCAATGATTTCATACGATTCTACAATTTAATTTAAATCGAACACGTACGACACTGATTTGACGGATTTGCACGGATTTATTTTCGTATCCGCGCGGATCCGTGTCATCCGTGCAATCCGTGTTCTATAACAATATTACTCTTAACCGATGACACATGAAGTCTCTACACGCTTTTTATCCAAACCCCTGATAGCGACTTCATACCCCACCTTGGCCCGCTCATCGAACACCGACACCCCTGGCACCGCCACAACCACCCGCACCCATCTGCACACTCTCCACCATGCCCATGCTCAAATTTTGAAATCAATACAAATCTTTAAAGTCCATGAAATTCTATTTATTCTTATGGGCGCAATCGCAAATCTGGATGAATTAAAATTAATATTAAAAAAAGAGTTGAGGCAGGAGATTCTGACAGAGGTACTCGATATAATCAGGGATGAATTTTATCCACCTGAAGAAAAAATCCGCAAAGAATTTGTAAAAAAGGTTGAAGCAGCCGAACGCAGGGTTAAAGAAGGTAAATTTACGCAATATACCCCTGAAGAGTTTGAAAAAAGTTTTCTTTGACCATGCCATATAACATCCAGTTTGAGAATGCTCTGGAGATAATTCTTCAAAAGATAAAAAAGAAGGATTATATTCTTTATCAGAGAATTATTCACAAAATACTCGAGATTAGTAAAAATCCTGAATTGGGGAAGCCACTCCGAAACGTGCTAAAAGGGAAACGGAGAGTTCATGTTGGTTCGTTTGTGCTTGTTTATTTGATTGATAAGAAAAACGAAACTGTAATTTTCATTAATTTTGAACATCACGATAAAGTATATCGATAATGTGCACTTGATCTTAATCACTATGCTCCACAGCTCTGCTGCGATTGGGTGTGCCGTCGCAACGTTTGACCCACACTGCCGATGGTAGCCCCATGCGTCACCTTGGCCCGCTCATTGAACACATACACCCTGGGCACCGCCTCTGCCACCACACCTTCCCTGCCTCAACCATGTCCCGGCCGGCACCCACACCTAAACAACATCCGCCGTTTTTTCAAGAACCGGATGGAGCATACCATTAGAAGCCACAATATCCACCCTGTTGGTAACGTTCAGTTCACCACTGGGCGCCTGGCCATGCCCGTCTGTCACGATACCCCCTGCCTCCTTGACAATAAGTATCCCGGCCGCCACATCCATGATCCTTAATCTGCTACGAAGGTCTACAAATGCATCCAGCCTGCCTGATGCTACAAAGCTTAACTCAAGGGCAGCACTTCCAAAAGAGCGAAGACGCCGCACATGCCTGCCCAGGCGTTTGAACACATCACTTCTATCCTTGTACCCATAGGATGCCACAGTAAACTCATCAAGTTCAGCAGCCTGGGAAACATGTATCTTCTTGTTATTGTAAAAAGCACCCTTGTTCTTAGCGGCAGTAAAATCCGTACCATTAGCCAGATTATATACTTCAGCATAACTGATATCTGTCAGGTTGGCATCACCTATGGCTATAGAAACCGAATAGAATGGGACATCACGGGTTGCATTATATGTACCATCCAGCGGGTCAAGCACCACAGTGAACTCGGGAGCATCCCCGAAAGTGATATGACCTTTTTCTTCAGTAACGATCTTCATATCAATGCCAGAGGATGCCAGTATCTCCAGTGCTGCGTCCTCGGCTACTATATCGATAAACTTGGAAGGCGTACCGTCAGCTCCCATTCCCACCACTTCACTGCCTTTTTGGGTGCCTACAAGGTCTTTTATTGAATCGGCTACTGCCAGTGAAACATCATTACACAATGTTGCTATTTCATCCAAATTATAACCTCCCGGTCAGATATTGTATTTACATCCGGCAATAAACCGCTGCTTTGGCTGGTTCAGGTCGGTAAGCAAGAACATATCACCGCTGCAAAATGAAACTTCCTCGCCTATAGAAAGTGATACCTTGCATGTATTGCCTGCCCGGGCTTCGCCCACATCCTGGCCGTCAATGGTGATACCTGTTATTTTTACTGGTGTGGACTGGAGGTTAACATACATGTGCAATGTACTGCCTACGGCCAGTCCGGAACTGAACTTCGAGACAATGCATTCAAGTTCAATATCCTTTGCCGTCGTCTCGTCAGATGAGATAATATTGCCCCGGTCTACATCTTTTGCCTGCACACCCTTTAAGGAAAGTCCCACCCTGGAACCAGGACCTGCAGATTCCTTATCCACATCCTGCATCTGGATATTGCGTATCTCTATTACCTGGTTGATCGGGTATATGGTCAGTTTATCGTGTTTATGCACAGTTCCCTGGATCACTCTTCCCAGTATGACCGAACCTATACCTTTGACATTAAAAGAATGATCCACAACTACCCTTGGGGATTTGTCTGCCATTTTGAGGTTATGGACAGTAATCTCCCTGTCAAGTTCATTTATCGCTTCTTTTAATTGCTCCATCCCTTCAAAGGTTGTAGTAGATACAGGTATTATATCCCAGTCCCTGGCAGTCGTACCCTGTAGGAATGAACGAATATTATTTGCATTCTCTTCCAGTTCATATGGGTTCGACCTGTCAGACATGGTTTGGACGACTATGCCGTATTCCAGGCCCAGCTGGTCAACTGCAATCACACACTCCCCGGCTGCCGCATCCATTCCTGCAGGGGGAATACATAACAGTGCAATCTCAGACATTCCCAGTGCCGTTGTGAGTGGTTTCGGGGAAACGGGATAACCTGACGGGTCAATAATAGTAAGTATCTGGTCACCTTTGGCAAAGTCATACATGGTAATGTCTGAAGTATTGCCTTTTTTACCCAGTTTGGATGCCAGCGAACTCCTGCCTGACCCTTCTCCTCCGATAACTGCAATTGATACCATGTCAATTCAACATAAGTGTTTTTTCTCTGGGGCTGACCACCGGGTGCCAGCACCGTTAAATGCGCTTAAAGGTAATTATAGTTAAGAACCTAATATTTGATAGATAACTTCGACAGAAGTTATCGACAGATGACTTCAATAGAAATCATCGATACTAATGTCTTAACACTCTGATCTTCATATAATTATAATTTAACCACAGAGGACACAGAGAAACACAGAGCTTGTAATTGATTTTACCCTCTGTGTCCTCTGTGGTTTATTGCTTAGAACTTATTGAAATTTGCATTTTATTAGTCAATATTATTTGGTTTTTGACTATAATATTATTGCCCTATCATTAGCCAGGGTTATTTTTTCAGTGTTGTGTTCTTCATGTGTGAGTCAAGGAGATAATCAAAGTCAATAACATCTGTCCATCCTGTTTCCTGGAAGATGCTCATGAAAAATACGCCGATGATCATCCGGTTATCCGGCTTGGTAATATCGTCAATAACTCTTTTAATATCATTTACATCAATGTTCATCTTTGGGATTGCAAGCCCGCCAAGCAGAACCACTATATCGGCTGCCGGGTCGGCCAGCTCACCCAACTTCATACCCTCAGGTGTGGATATGATGGATTTTGCTGTATCCACTGAAGTATTTGCTATGAAGACCAATTTCTTATCTGAACCACGGAGTACAAAGGAGAGCAGTTCGGCAAATGGAGTACAAAATCCTGGTGTACCGATAAACGTAATGCTGCCTGAATCTTTGGAAATATCCCTAAATATGTTAAGTAGACCGCCTATACCTGTTGTAACTTCTATTTCTTTAATTTATAACACCCCTGGTATTGTTATTGTTGCAAGTTAATGGGCCTGACCGGATTTGAACCGGTGACCGCCCGGTTATGAGCCGGGCGCTCTAACCTGACTAAGCTACAGGCCCCCCTATAAGCAAAAGACGCCGCCAACAGGGCTCGAACCTGTGACATCATGGTTAACAGCCATGCACTCTACCAACTGAGTTATGGCGGCATTCTGCAAATTGGTTTTTTGCGAACCGTTTTAATGACACTCTTTGATTTAAAGGTTTTGTTTATCTGAGGCATCCTCACTTTATTCCCATTTTTTTCAGTGCTGCCATGCTTTTCTTGATATATTCGCCGTTCCTGTGTTCCAGCACTTTTATGCCTCTGCTTTTCTTTAACAATTCATGTAAGCTGGAAAAATCAATATTCCCGCCACCGATCCACATATGTTCGTCCTTATCGCCGTGATTGTCATGCAAATGGAAATGCGCTATATCGTGTTTTACAAACTCATTGAGGGTTCCGGTGGTATTGGCATTGTATCCAGTACAAGACCGGTTCCATCTAAATCGATATCCGGCTGCCTGAAAAGGAAGCACTCCCAGTTTGGCATATTTTCAATACATATCTGCACTCCGGTATCACCGGAAATGTCTGCAAACTCGCGAATGGAACGGTTAAGGGCCGCCCTTGCCACAGGCAGATCATATGAATAGGAAAAGTAACCGGGATGGACGACCAGCATCCCAGCATCTATCCTGGTGCACATATCTACCGCCTGGCTGACCAGTTCCGGACTTGCCTGGCGGATCGGCTCCCGGATGCTGGAGATGTTCAGGTCAGTGGTGGGAGCATGGACTGAGTATTTGAGGTCATACGAAAGAGGCGTCTGTGTATGACGGAAAATGTCGTGCAAACCCTCTGAGTATATCTCTGCGCACTTTGAGATGCTTTCAATATTTTCAAGTGCCGCAGACAACGGCAGGTCGTGGAACGCATAGGAGGATATACCGATCATGTAATCATTTTCATTTTGTAGGTAATTTTAATACTTTGCATATTTATTGGATGCGTTAGGCCCAAAAAGTTCATGGTATGTTGATTTTTAAATTTAAAAATTTTCGGTGATTTATAAAAACCGTGCCGCATGTTCGCGTCACGGTTTTCAAGTCAGGAGGATGAGTCCCGATGTCACATGGATTCAGATATTGATATACTATGTCATTTTGATAATAAACATTATCTAAATGGGTAAGATGGTTTTCAAAAATACGGCCGGTACATCTATTTCACTTTTGTGAATTATGGATTAGAAATAACTATTGGGTGCCATATGAATGGTTAGGGAGATATAACGGCTCCTGATATGTCCCTATTAAGTAAGCATTTCATTCCCTTTTATTAAGCATAATGGCAGTGACCAGCATTAATAACGCTACTATAGGTGTAGAAAGTCCGGGTATGAGGGCACCTTCTCCAAATTTAATGTCTTCCGTACTTCTGGGTGAAGGTGTATCTATGGGGGTGGCTGTTCTCGTTAGCGTAGGTGTTGATGTGGGTGTGGGTGTGTCGCTAAGTTCCCCGTACCTGAGACGGATATCTGAAAACCGGCAAACACTCCCCTCTGTGCCCCTGAACACTAAATTCAGTTTCATTGAGACAATTAAAGTACTGGAAGAGTCACGGTATTCAAATTTTTCCCCTGATTTGAGCAGTTCCTCTTTCAGCATCCCGCCTTCATTCCATATCGATATAAAGGCCTGTCTGCCTAAATGGTCCACTCCTTCTACTATGATGTAATATCCTCCACCGATATTCCATGAACTTCCGTCCCTTATATCCTGGGAGCCTATATTCTGGTAAGCTAATGCAGGAGAAATAGTGAACAATAATATGAACAGGATAGCAATGGATCTATTAATATTCATGTTTTTAGCCACTGGATTGTTTTTCAATAAATTAATTTTGCCTTATTGTTACTAATTACTATCAGGGCATATAAATAAAATTCCCATCTAAAATAGAAATATTTAAATTTCATGAATATAGGAGTACGCTTTGTGAGCGGGTAAAATAGTTTTTTTAACTAACCCCCACTCCCTATCCGCTCACACATTACTAATGTAACGGTAGGGAACTGTTACGACTTACTTTTAATATCACACTGTCAAGAAAATGATCACTTATTCCGTATTTTTTAAGCCTACGGGAAAGTATTATTTTCCTATATGTTAAAAAAGCAGGAATAATATGAAACCAGAATGAAGCGGGGGAGGTGATCTTAGCTAAAAAACATAATTCTAAAAATCTTTTAGAAGCCTCGGGGGGGATTTGAACCCCCGACCTCGTCCTCTTTAGAGTCATGTGGTTTCCCGCAGGACATTACCAAGGACGCGCTATACCCCTAAGCCACCGAGGCACATGGTGCTTTTTTTAATATATAACTGGCGGGCCCGGGGGGATTCGAACCCCCGACATCCGGGTTAGAAGCCCGGCGCTATATCCTGGCTAAGCCACGAGCCCACAGGCGTTTAACCATAAGACCAGTGGACTTTCAAATAGTACTTTACCCATAAAAACTCTTTGGTGTAAAACAGTATTACGCCTGAATTACGTACCAGCTACCTTCCTTCCAGGTATGTAACCTCATCCGCTTCCACTACGAACGGTTTTTCTATATCGAACTCCAAAATTTTCCTGACCCTGCCTATGCCTTTTAATTCAAGTTGAAGTCTCGCAGAGAAAGTCTCACATTCCTCTAAAACCTCATTGGTCATATGCGTTATACGGTGCATGGCCACCTGCCTGTTTTTTATCCTGGCAACCAGGCCTAATGTTCCGGCTTTGACATCATGATAGCTGGTCCGTGTCAGGAAGACTAAATCCCCCACATCAGAACCATGTACTGAATAAAAATTATGAGGACTGCGAATCTCAATGGTTCTTATACGATCATCCTGCAATTCCTTTAGCACCTGGGATGATATTCCTGTAAGTATAATATATTTCATTGATACACTCCCCCCATCAACCATACATTGGGAATTCACGCCTGGGTTGTTCGCCTTCCTCACTGGTCTTAACCTGTTCGGCAAGTTTCTGTAGTTCGACTTCGATCTGTTCGGCCTGGTCCATCAGGTTTTCAGTGTCAATGGGAAGACCATAGATTATTTTCAATATACTGATCACAGAAGCCGCAGCCCTTGGGTCCGGATTGGGGCTATTGGTCTCACCCAACAAGCTTATGGCAGGGATATTGCGCATGACACATTCTGTCATCACACTACCAGAAATGCCGCTTATGGTCCCAACCTGGAATATTTCAACATGATCCTTTATCTTGTCGAGCATATCATGATTGGTCGCAGCACCAAATACCTTTTCCTCACTACTCATAGTGGCTATCCCGGCAATGGAAACAATCTCCTTTACATTTATTGATTGTGCCCAGTCTACGAGCACTTTGCTGACCTCATAGGATATAGTGGGATGGATCGGGATATCAGAAATGACAGTGAGAATGTTATGATCTTTACTCTGATAGATCCGTACAGGCATATTTATGATGCCATTAAACAAAACTGCTATGGGTGGGAAGTATTTTGATTCCATACTTCCAACATATTCCATATCGAGTTCATCTATCAAATGCTGGCTTGCAATATTCCCAACAAGTCCTATACCTGGAAAACCTTCTACTATAATCGGGTTCTCAAGTGATAGTGGTTTAGTAATGATCTTGACATTATCCCAAAATTTTGATTGTTCATCACCTGGCATATTTTCACCTTAATTAATTATTGGACGTTTTACTATAAACATAAATGCCCTATTTCTATTTAAGTTTCTATTTTAATTTGAGGACTTAAAAAGATTTTCAAACACTTGTGTTTTATGATAAAATGTTTAGGCTTGATATCGAGAATATTCTTCACAAATAGATAGCACACATAAAATTCATAGGTCATCTGAGTCAAGCCTATTTTTTCAAATGGAAAAGGAAATGGAACTAATTCCATTATTCATTGGTTAAGGAATTTGACTGGCTCGATATGGATTGTTTTCCAAATAACGTATCCCCTTCAAATTAAATGGTAATTAATCATAGTGCTCTGAATTTTGAGACACAGATTACACTGATTACACAGATTGATAGTGGTTGTGAAAATCAGTGTAATTTGTGAAATTTATGTCTAAATTAATCTTGCATTTGACCATACTTTTTTAAGCGGATACCTTTTCACGCTAAAAAAAGTATATTTACCGATTCATTATCCCAAACTCGATTTTATCTCCCGAGACAGCACCTCAAGCCTTCCCACAACATCCTGCCCGCTGGCTATAATATCCACAAAAGCCGAACCCACAATTACACCCTGGGCACCGCTCTTAATGATCTCGGCAGCTTGTGCGCCAGATGAAATACCAAAACCCACAGCCTTGGGCTTATTAGTCTTAACCCTGTCCAGCACTTCCTTTGTAGAGCCTGCAACATCGTCCCTGGCACCCGTGACACCCAGCCTGGACACCAGATACAAAAACCCGGTGCCCCGCTTCAAGATATCCTCAAGCCTGTCGCCTGTGGTTGTGGGTGCTATCAAGAATATCAGGTCAACTCCATTTCCCTCGCAATACCTACCCAGTTCCCAGGATTCCTCAGGCGGCAGGTCAGGCACGATAATACCGGTAATGCCGGAATCTTTGCAGTCCTTTACGAACCTCTCAAGTCCCCGCTTGAAAATCAGGTTGTAGTAGGTCATCACAACAAGCGGTACATCCACATCCAGCCCCTTCACCATCTCAAAGTACCGGTCCGTGTTCATGCCCGCATCCAGTGCCCTCTCGATAGACGCCTGTATGGTAGGGCCGTCTGCTATAGGGTCAGAAAAAGGCAGTCCCAGCTCCACAATATCAGCACCGCCCCTTATTAGTGCATGCACGATTCCTGCTGTATCACCATCACCGGCGCACACATAAGCGATAAGTGCTCCATCACCCTTTATTTTCAGTTCATCGAACTTATCAGAGATTCTCATTACAGAGCCCCCTGCTCAAGCACAGTCTCAAGGTCCTTATCGCCACGCCCCGATAGATTGATCACAACGATCTCTCCAAGTTCACCCGAGCCGGCAGCCTTTGCCAGGTAGGCAAGGGCATGGGACGATTCCAGTGCCGGTATAATACCCTCCATCCGGCTCAGTTCGTGGAAGGCAGCCAGTGCCTCATCATCACTTGTGTTCGCAGGCCTGATCCTTCCAGTCTCGGCCAGGTATGCCAGTTCAGGACCCACACCGCTATAATCAAGCCCGGCCGAGATACTGTGGGATTCCAGTATCTGGCCGTAGGGGTCCTGCAGTATCTTGGTCCGTGCGCCGTGGAGCACGCCTTCCTCGCCCACACACAGGGATGCAGAGTGAAGAGCAGCCTTTTTGGTGGATTCCATACCACTGCCGCCCGCTTCCACAGCGAATAATTTTACCTCAGTATCTGAAATGAATGGATAGAAAGTGCCGATAGCATTACTGCCGCCGCCCGTACATGCGATAATGGAATCTGGCAAACGCCCCTCCTTCTCCATGATCTGTTGTTTGACCTCGTTGCCTATTACACTCTGGAAGTCCCGCACAATAGTTGGATAAGGATGGGGACCGACCACTGAACCGATAAGGTAATGGGTATTTTCCACATTACTGACCCAGTCCCGCAGCGCCTCATTGATGGCATCCTTCAGGGTCTGGCTGCCAGAAGTTACGGGAATAACCTTTGTTCCCATAAGTTCCATGCGGTACACGTTCATACGCTGGCGTTGCATATCCTTGGTACCCATATAGACCTCTGTGGCAATCCCCAGGTTTGCGCCTGCCATGGCGGTAGCAGTACCGTGCTGGCCCGCCCCGGTCTCTGCGATGAGGCGGCGCTTGCCCATGTACTTTGCCAGCAGCGCCTGGCCCAGTGTATTGTTCAATTTATGGGCGCCTCCGTGTACCAGGTCTTCACGCTTAAGATATACTTTGATCCCGTACTTTTCACTCAGGCGCCGGGCATGGTATAGAGGGGTGGGGCGGCCTGCAAAATCCTGTAGGTAATAGTCCAGTTCCTGCTTGAATTCGGGGTCGTCCCTGAACCGTTCATATCCTTGTTCCAGTTCCTTTACCGCAGGCATGAGCACCTCGGGTACGAACTGTCCGCCGAACCGACCGAACTTGCCTTTTTGTTTTGTGTTCATGAAGTTATCCTCTGTAGGTTATCAGTTTAATATCCATTTCAAAAAATATGGTAATATCATCTGTATGAATCATTGTGTGAATCATTATTTGTATTATCTGCCACAGAGAGCACAGAGAACACAGAGAACACAGAGAGGAAATACTCTGTGACCTCTGTGTTCTCTGTGGCTATCATTTTTATCCTCTGATTTGAAGTAGATACTCAATTTGATATGTTTGATGTTCGTGAGTCATATAATGCTGGCTTCAACCAATAATTTGGTGTTTTCGTAGATGTCACCTTTCATAATGGATGTGCCGACCAATACGGCATCGGCGCCTGCCCGTATTACCCGAACGGCATCCTGTGGAGTTAGTATACCGCTTTCACTTATTATAATCATGTCAGGACTGTGCTCCCTGATAATAGAGGCCAGTTCTTCGGTGGTGGCCAGGTCGATCTCCATAGTCTTGAGATTACGGTTGTTGATGCCTATGATGTCTGCATCAGTCTCCAGTGCTGCCATAAGTTCTGCGTGATCATGCACTTCCACCAGCGGCTGGAGTCCCCTGTCTTTTGCAAGTGCGATGAATCCGGGCAGCCCGTCGCCCAATATTCCAGCTATCAGCAGTATCAGGTCGCTTTCTACCTCATAGAGCTGTCGTTTGTCTATTATAAAGTCCTTCCTCAATACCGGGATGCTTACTGCCTGCCTGACATGTTCCAGATTCTCCAGGCTGCCGTGGAAATAATCCGGCTCTGTAAGTACGGAAATGGCACAAGCGCCGGCCTTTTCCATTGTACTGGCTATCTGTGCGGCATCGGCAGGGGTCACCTCCCTGTTCTGGGTGGTGGGAGATGCGGGTTTGACCTCTGCTATCACAGGTATGTATTGCGAATCCTTCGCATATTTTATGGATCTGACAAGGCTCCTTGTGCTTATTGCCTGTGCTGTGCCTATATCTGCCAGTTTATTGACACGGTTTTCGGTTGCTGAAATGATATCTTCTATTATTCTGTTCATGTAGCTGACCTTGAGAATGTATATATTTATTCAATGATGTACAATATTGTACATTATATATAATACTTATGCAGGATTCGTATTGGAAGGGGATATGAAAAATATATCCTACAGGCTGTACCAAAACACCTATAAATTAACAAATTTTCGCATTTGCATATAATATTTCACATAAGTTTTGATCTCATTCGTTATACCCCGCAGCTCTGCTGCGGTTGGGTGTGCCGGCGCAACGTTTGACTTGATGGAAAAATCTAAATCAAAGGATTTCAAACGATCTCGAGAATTTTAATCCCTACCAAAATGAGAGAAGCCCTGTGCCTGAAAGAATCCACAGCAGTATACATGGAAGACAGGGACAACGAGCTTATCATACGCCCAATGCATACCAAAACTCCTGATGCTGTAAAGAAAATCTCTGAGATGAACCTCCCGGTAAAAGATTGGGAGACCATGGAACAGGAGATAGAATCAAGTGCTGTCAATGGATGAATATTTCATTGACACAAATATCTTCATGTATGCTGCCGGCAAACCCCGTGAATTCAAAGAGCCCTGTGTTGACATCCTGTCCAGAATCCAGTCAGGAGAATTGAACGCAGCCATTGATACAGAAGTCTTCCAGGAAATTTTATACAGATACCACCACATCAATCTTCCAGACAAGGGAGCAGACCTGGCACGGAACATGACGGACCTGGGACTTAATGTACTGCCTGTCACAAAAAAGAATGTCGAGATATCGCTGTACTTTTACCAACAATACCGGGATAAGGGTGTGTTACCAAGGGACATCATCCATGCTGTCACAATGGTACAAAATGGACTTGAGACAATCGTAAGCGTGGATAAGCATTTTGATATTATCGAAGAAGTACAACGAATAGTTCCATCTGATTTAATCTAATGAATTTCCTCCACCCATACATACACCTTTGTTTCCCAACCCGTTCGAAAAACACTTATATCAATCAGATGAAATGTATAATTAAGGAGAAGTAATCATGTCCATCGAATTTTCTCTCTATGAAAAAAAGCTAATTAATGAAATTAAAGAGACACCACAAGAATATCTACCGAATCTACTTGAGATTGTGAGGTTATTTCGTGAGAGTGTGGTGTTAAAGCCAGCAGAAGTCAGCTTCTACCAGGGTTGGAAAGAAGCGAAAGCAGGTGATACACGACCGGTGTCTGAATTATGGGATGACATTGATGCCGAATGAATCATCCGAACCAGTGCAAGTTGAGTTCACTCCAGAATTTAAACGTAATCTATAGGCGCTTTTTAAAAAATATCGACATATTCGCTCTGACGTCCAGCCAGTGATTGACCAACTTCAAGCAGGTGAGGTTATGGGGGACCAAGTGTCTGGAACGCACTATACTATATTCAAGGTACGGATTAGGAATAGTGATATCCAGAAAGGGAAACGTTCTGGTTATCGCCTGATCTATCATGTCAAGACATCTAAGAATATAATTCTTGTGACAATTTATTCCAAGTTGAATCAAGCAGACATCTCAGCCGAGCAGATCAGACGTACTCTAATCGGGTTTGATAGGTACAATGCATAACTGTGTGAATATTTACTCCTGGACGAAGAGAAGGGAGAAGGTTAATTGTAGAAAAAGCCCGCCGCTATCTGGCTGAAGGACAGTTCCCGCCCGGTCCTAAGATACAGGCGGCTGTGGAGTTCGTGGAGCAGGGCGGAGAGCGGGCGGTCGTGTGCAGGCTCGAGGGTGTGGTGGAAGCGCTGGATGGGAGGGGCGGGACAGTGGTTGGGAAATATATCTCGGAACACAACACATACGAGCATAACAGGAAATAATCCTGAAAAATCGGTATAATTCGGCCCTGTAAATTTGTACAGGGTATACCTGCCGTAAAAATAAGTATAATAAAATCACTGGTAAATGGGGCAGTGTCATACCACTATTTAGTTGGTTCGACTTACGCCTACCAAAAATTGCTCTGCAACATCGTATAAAAAATGTTAACCAAAATCGTTATCTCACATCATGAAAACATTACTTGTATGAGAACAGTAGGTGATAGCAATGGATTTACAGGAAATCATGGCTGATATCCACGCAATCAATGAAGATTTAGAGGCATATGAACGTAAGTATGGAGTACTTTCGGAGACGTTCTACGAATCGTACATTAGTGGCGAAGAGCCAAAAGATGATGTATGGGTGCTGGATTGGGCTGATTGGGCTGGGGCATACAAACTTTTGCTCCGTCGCCGGGAACAATATCGCCATACCATCCAAATCTTACGAGAAGAATCACAAACACTAATCGATATCATTGAAAGAACGGTCCGCCATGAATCCATTTCAGTCGCTTAGTGACTACGAAGAATTTGTTTATACCCTTGTGCAACGATTCCCTGATGTTCTGGGGTCTACCTTAATCGTTGTGCGGCGGGGTAAACGGATGGCCACATTACAAGGTGAGATCACTTTTTTACAAGGGTATCGGATTACCCTCAAAGAACGCCTGTCGTTTGACGAAGGATCAGTTGTGATTGAAGATTATGGGTATGAGTTGTGGTGTAAGGGAATAAAAATATCCTGGTATGACGCACAACCACATCCTGACGACCCTGCCCTTGCAAGTACCTATCCTCATCACCAGCACATATCACCTGATATTAAACATCACTGAATCCCTGCATCCAATATGAGCTTCAATCATCCAAATTTGCCAGCTCTTATTCAAGAAATCAAAAAGTTGCTAAATGGCTAACTATTTTTCGTTGCAACTTTCGCAGATGCAGCGCAGTGGGAGACCATGCGCACAGGACTGTAGAAAAACTGACAGACGGGCAGTTCCCGTCTGGTCCTAAGGTACAGGCTGCAATGGAGTTCTTGGAGCAGGGCGGGGAGCGTGCGGTTCTGTGTATGCCCGAGGGTGTGGTGGAAGCGCTGGAGGGGTGGAGCGGGACTGTGGTTGGGAAGTAGGTTAAAAACCAAACATTAAAACATTTTTCGACACACGATTTTGTAATTGTTACACCCCGGGCCGTTCCAAAACTAAAAGCATGTGTATAAATTAAATGGTAATTGATTATATTGCTCTAAATTTGAGACATAGATTACACTGATTACACAGATTGATAGTAGTTGTGAAAATCAGTGTCTACATTAATCCTGCATTTGACCATACTTTTTGAAGTTGATACATATTTTTCGTATTGCTGCGACAAATGCGGCCTGCCGCAAATTCAGAGCCACAACCTGGAAAATATGAGCAGGCTAACAAATATCAAGCTTAATGAAATATAGACCTTCAAGTGATCAGCATTTACATCCTTTATGACACTGGGTCCTATCTGCCCCCCAACAACCACTGACGGAATTACGAATACCAAAACACTTGACAATGTATCGCTGTTCTCCATCAGTACGCTCACAAAATCATGGTTCATCCTGGTCATGGCAGCCACAACATTTACGATAAAAATGATAACAACAGCCGAACCTATCACTTCAGATGAATGACTTACTTTTTCATGATTCCACATGCCCGGCACTATCAACTTACCCAGGCCCGTGGCAATTAACCCCTTCAAGAACCCGGCTGCAAAACCCAGGCCCCAGAATATCTTATTATGTTTGACCGGAGCTTTCGGGGATGAGATGCTGGATTTTAGCAGGAAGTTCCCGTATATAAAAATGAAGGAACCAAAAATAAATACCAGGACTTCGCCATTGACATAAAAGGTCAGCAGGGAGCCGATAACAGCGCCCGGTATTGTGGGGATGAGGTATTGCCTGACCAAGTACCAGTTCACGGTCCCCTGATGGATGTTCCTCACCACTCCGCTACCGAACCCAAATATCATAGTAATAAGTGCCAGCCAGAAAGTGAGAAGCGGGTCCAGTTTAACACAGATCAGGTACACCGGTATCCAGAAATTGGCACCTGAAATGCCGGCAGACATTGCAAGGGTGGCAATGACCAATCCTACCGGGAAGAGATACCAGTACGTGAGGTCAATATTCATAGGAAATCCTTTTATTATTTGCGTATAGTAAATTAAAAACGCATTTCGATATCGTTAGAGGTAATTTTCTTAAATTTAATCAAATCTTTTGACAGGATTTACAGGATATACAGGATTGGATCGTATCCTGTCAATCTTGTAAATCCTGTCTGAAATTTCCATTTTCTTGATGGATTAATCGGTATTATTGATGTTATCACTATTTCGATTCAGAAATCGGTCAGCGAACGCTGGGGCTGGTCCTGACCCTTGCCCTGACCTTGACCCTGGCCCCGGTCCTCTGCCTCAAAGGAGGGGGCAGGTCCATCCTCCACTTCCACAGTGCCGTACTGTCCTCCGCCGCCCGGAATTATTCGAACCCTGCCTTCGCGGAACATCCTGATAGCATGTATCACTGCCGGGTCTACTCCTTTAATGCTATCCAGTTGTGCATCCAGCAGCACTGTCACTTCGCTGCCGAACTCATCCACCAGCCGTTCCCATTCAGCCTTGACCTTTTTGGTAGTGGTGCTTTTAGTACCCAGTGCCATCATGATTATCTCGGACAGCGGTACCAGGTGCAGGTAGGGCGGCCTGTGGTCAGGATGCCCGGTAATGTCCGCAAGTTCCTCTATCCTGTCCACCACTCCCCGCTTTATGCGACCGCCGCATGTGCAGCGCCACTGTTTCATTACGCATTCCCTTAGTGTGAAATGTTTGAAGCATCGGATGCATGCTGATTCGTGGTACTTCCCCTCCTGGGGGAACAGTCCCACATTCATGACCGGCCCCCGTTCATCCTGTCTTAATATAGCCTTTTCCAGTTCACCGAACGTGATATCTTCCATCCGGAACCTGTTGAACTCCCGGGCCAGTTTGTTAGGCCAGGGGCTGTGGGCATCACTGTTAGTTAAAAATGTAAGTCTGTGCAGCTCACTGATGCGGTCTGCCAGGTCGGTATCAGCGCTCAGGCCCAGTTCCACGAAGCTGATATACTGTGCCATATCCCCATAGCAGCTTTCCAGGCTGTCGTGGTAGGCATACATAGCAGTCCAGGGTGTGAACGCATGGGCCGGCCCGATCATGGCACCCACATCCCTGGCAAGTTCAGCGATCTCCACGCCGCTTAAGTTCACGTTAGGCCGGCCATCGGTGTCGATATTGACAGACGTGGGCTCGACAGCCTCGCGCAGTTCTTCGGCCTTGGATACGTCAGGCAGGATGAGCAGGTGGTGCACCCTATTGGTATCTTCCAGTTCCACAGTAAGCACGAACCTTGCACTGCCCATGCCGTAAATGCCGTCGGAGACCTCTGGCATGGTCTTGATCTCATCCAGCCATTTGCGGTGCAGGCAGTCCCCTGTACCCACAAGCTGGATGCCCTTCCTGACAGATTCCACTGCAAGCGTGGGAATGTCCATTCGGCTTGAGGTGGCCATGCTGTACTTTGAATGAATGTGAAGATCAGCGTTGATAAGAGCCATATGACATGGATTGGAATGATATATTATCGCTTTTGCGATTTCAATTGATGCCAAGTTTTTCCATTGCCAGCAGGGCGGCCTTCTCACCTGATAGCAACATACCGCCAAATACGGGTCCCATACGCGGTGAACCAGCCACGGCATTGGCAGCCATTCCAGTGGCTATTAGCCCTGGGTAGACCTCTTTGGTGTTATCCATGATGATGCGCTCACCCATATCCGCCCACATGGGCTTCTCGCCGATCACGTTCAGTGCCCCAGGTATTTTCCTGGCCACTGTACTGCAGACCTCGGCGTCGTGCCCTGTACCGTCTATAACCACCTTTGCCCTTATGGTCATTGGATCTACATGCAGTTTTTGCAGGCCCACTGCGGTCCAGTTTATTACAAGCCCGGTCACGGCATCACCCTCCCTGATCATCACATCCTCCACGCTTACAAGATTGAATATCTTAGCCCCTGCGGCCACGGCCTCTGCGCCCAGCCTGCACACGCATTCAATAGAGTCTGCCACATAATAGCCGGGCCTGTATTCAGTATAATTTACCCCGAAATCGTCCAGTATGCGCCTGGCCTCTTCCTGCACAACTATCCTGGGCATCATCATGCCTCCACCCCACATGCCGCCGCCTATCGCAAGTTTTCGCTCAAAGAGCACGGTCCTTACACCTGATTCGGCCAGTACCTTTGCAGCCACCAGATTGGCCGGCCCCCCTCCAACCAGCGCTACATCAGTGTCAGTGCAATCCAGAAAATCAGATGTAAATTCTTCTATAATGGCTCGAGTTATTGTTATTTCATCTAGTTCCATAATCCTACCAGCTATTGATTTCGATACCATTTGATAATCGGTTATCAACTTATAATTAACTAAAGTTCCACAGGAAATGTGCCGATAGCACCATAAATTGATTATTGCTATCAGAGATGGTAACAAATAAACATGGTAGCTGTATGCGAAAAAATATACTGGTTGATTATAGTTGAGCATTTGTTACCAATATAGATACCAAATGTTCAATCATGATATCCAGACCGAGTTCAAAAAATCTTATAATTACTAACTAACAACAAATAACAAACAACAAATCAAGTTTGTAACATCAGACTCGAAACAGGTTTTCTATCGATGGGGTAATCATATGTCTGAAATTATTGTATACACAACTAAAATATGTCCAAATTGCAAAACACTCAAACAAATATTAAAAGAATCAGGTATAGTATATGCTGAAACCGATATGACCACTCCGGCAGCATTGACGGAACTGGCCATGAATAATGTATTTACTATGTCTGCACCAGTACTCAAGGTACAGGACAATTTCTACACTGTTAACGAGATAATGGATGGAGATTCCGTAGACCGCCAGAAAGTGGAGAGTCTTGTAAATTTATAATTTATTATGGGGGCCAGGTTAAAATGCAAGAAACATATGCGGGTCAAAAAATATCTTCAACAATACCTGTAGGCGAGATGATGATAAAACAAAACGAACATGGGATTGAACAGGTACAGCAAACCCTTACAGGTGAAGAGATCTCCACGCTGCCAAAGGTCAGGACCACAGACGGTTACCTTATGGAGTGGGACAGGAACACCATTGTAGCACAACTGATGAAAGAGACCGTACTCAGTGAGAAGTTCTATGACAAGCCAGCCATTACTGAAGAAACAGCAAAGGAGATTGCCAGGGAAACAGAGGTCAGGATACGCAAGATGGGTGTAAGTTTCCTGTCAGGTCCACTGGTAAGGGAACTGGTCAATATTGTATTACTGGAAAACGGGCATCCTGAATGGCGTAACATCTCCACCAGGGTGGGTACCCCGGTATATGACGCTTATGAGATAGATATCGGCACAGGGTTCGAGGCCAAGGATAATGCTAATCTACAGGAGAACGCCGAAACCTCGCACAAGAAAAAGGCAGACAAGATATCCAAGGAGCAGTACCTGCTGTTGCTGCCGCCTGACCTTGCCGACAGCCACCTGAACGGTGATATCCACATCCACGACCTGGAATACCTGGGTACCAGGGCGTTCTGCCAGGATTGGGACCTGAGGTATTTCTTCTACTATGGTTTAATGCCTGACGGATCAGGTACCAAGGCCAGTGTGGCAGGTCCGGCCATGAAAGCTGAGGTGGCTATCCTGCATGCTGTGAAAGCACTGGGCAGTGCCCAGACCAATTTCGCAGGCGGGCAGGGATTCTATAATTTCCTTACATTCATTGCACCTTATTTCGAGGGGATGGCGTACGATGAGATCGAACAGCTAATGCAGATGTTCGTCTACGAGATGACCCAGATGATGGTGGCCAGAGGAGGCCAGCTGGTATTCTCGTCCGTACAGCTCTCGCCAGGGATTCCAAAGCTCTGGAGGGATAAGCCAGTGGTCTATAGGGGGCGTGTGTGGGATGGTGATATGGCACCTCAGAGGACTTATGGCGAATTCGAGCGCGAGGTCAGGCTATCCTATGAGGCATTGATGAATGTGATGCTAAAAGGTGATTACTGGGGCAAACCTTTCAATTTCCCAAAGCCTGAGATCAGTATTGAACCTGATTTTATGGAAGAGGATGAGGAGTTCAACAGGAAGCATCCTGAACTACTGACCTATGATGAACTGTACACCATGTCGTTCGAACTGGCTGCTAAGTTCGGTGTGCCGTATTTCGATAACCAGTTGCCACCGTACAGGGGTGCAGGTGAGGGGATTTCATGTTACCAGTGTTGTGCTTACAATTTCTCAACCACGGCAGAGAAGGATTCCTTCTTTGATGACAAGATGGTCTTCAAGGATGGTCTGCACTTTTCAATGGGTGCTTGGCAGGTCGTCTCCCTTAACTGCCCCAGGGCTGCGTATGAGGCAAGTGGGGACGACCACCTCCTGTTCAGACACCTGAAGAAGATGATGGACAAGGCAATTGAGCTGTTCAGTATCAAGCGGTTCTGGATGGATCATATTGTTGCAAGCGGCAGGATGCCTTTTGCTACCCAGCAACCCAAGGACCCGGTGACAGGGAAGAAAGGTACGATTGCTGTGGACCTTAGTGGCTTGGTATATACCATAGGCGTGGCAGGTATTAACGAGATGGTACAGCATCATACCGGATACCAGATGCATGAGAGCGATATTGCCAAGCAGATTGCTATCAGGGCTATGTTCGAGATGGATATATATGCCAAGGAACTGTCTGAACTCCACGGTATCGAGATCGCACTTGCAAGGACACCGGCCGAGACTACGTGCCAGCGTTTTGCTGTGTCTGATCTGTTGCATGCTGAGTACAGGGAATATGCTTCTGAAGTGATCAAGGGTGATGTGGAGACTGCAATAGCCGATCTTGGTAAAACACGTGACCTGCCTATTTATTATACCAACGGCACCCATGTGCCACCCGGTGCTGATATATCCCTACCTGAAAGAATTGGTCTGGAACATGTCTTCTTCCCTATTGTGGATGGCGGGAATATCCTGCATATCTTTATGGGGGAGGGACATCCGGATGCCAGGGGTCTTAAGGAGCTCGCTATGAACCTGGCAAAGAATACCCAGGTCGGGTATTTTGCCTTTACAAAGGATATGACGGTGTGCATGAATGATTTCCATGTGGCAGGCGGGATGCTGGATGAGTGTCCGAACTGTGGCTCTGAGAATGTGGAGCACTTGTCCAGGGTTACGGGGTATATACAGGCTGTGGACGGGTGGAACAATGGTAAGAAGCAGGAGCTTGAGGATAGGAGGAGGTATGGTGCCACTGAGATGGCATGATTTACGATTGGATAGGTCTATGAAGGGGATGGATATGGTGAGGGGGGTAAGTGCTCCCATTCTTCCATACCCATTTACCCGAAGCATGTGGGGTGTTGTGTGCCAGATTTCAATTCGATTTTACAATTAAAATCCTTTAATGATACGGATCATAATTGAATTCGAATTCGTCAACCAGTCCCGGACTAAATCCCAGATCAACGAACATCTCTTTTAAAACTGCCTTATATTCGCTCTCTGGAATTTCTTTTTCTATTTCCTTGAGTTTAACAGTAATGCTAACAGTCCCGTTATCATCTATATTGAGACGATAGGTATGATCTCCATTGATTTTGGTAACAGTGATTAATGGCAGAATATAATCTATAGAACCTATCTTTTCATTACCATTGAAGAAATCCTCACTACAAGACCCTGGATAGTTGAAATACAGGCTAGAATTTGTACTTTCATCTTCAAGGTAATCATATATTGAGTTAATATCCGATTTTTCACTTATCCAGACTTTGGCATTGCCGAATTTTGACTCTATTGTGTCGCCATTTTCTATCCAGACCATTACTGGCTCATTAGTTTGTCCGTTTTCCAATTTCAGATCGTTTTTCAATGAAGCCACATAGTTCCCTGCATCCTGCCTGTTCATGTCAAAAGAAATCATAAGCATCTCAGTGACCCAATCGTCAGGAACTTTTTGGCCGAGTGGAATATCATTCGAACCGCGAAATGTTAATGTGGCAGAGTTTTCCCTTTGCGGCACTTCATTGAGTGATAATACAAGCCCGATATCATTGTAGAAATAATGCACAGTAGCTATCTTATAGTCATTTCCAATCTTTTCATTCAATCCTTCAATAGGAAATTCCGGTTGTAGGCCACCTGAATAGATAACCTTATGTTCAACAGAATATCCTGCATTATTTGCTTTTTTGATAATGTCATCTAGGTCAATTTTCCCCAAATTCAGGGAATCACAGCTGTAAGAAGCACCATATGGAATTTCAATACAGCCGCTGGTTGCTCCCAAAGCCAACAGGAACGATCCTATTATGAATATGCTCATTATTTTTTGGTTCATATTTGTATTCCTCTTAACAATTAATCCAGTCATTCCACTTTTCTATTTTGCAAAACTCCATAAACAAGTAACAACAAGCCGGTTACAATAATTACAGGTATGGTCATAAACAACAACAATCGCATCACTGCCGACGCCTCCCAACCAAACCCACCCACACCAGCAAGCCCATAACCGCCACTGCTGCACCAAAACCCGGAATATCCGGAGTCCGTACCGGTTCTCCATCAGTTAGTACATTCCCATCTTCAGATGTATTTTCCAACGAGTGTACCCTATCATCACCGGCCCCCTCAAAGGTCTGATCCCATCTCTTATCAAGAGGTGCCGATTGTTGGACTGTGATTTCCCAGGTGATTGAATCCATCTCGCCTTCATCATCTGTCACTGTTAAAACCACGCTATAATTATCGCCCCCATCATAAGAATGCGTAACTGTCCTTTGAGTGGTGTTCACGTAACTTCCGTCGCCCAAGTCCCACTGGTAATAGGTTATGTTCCCATACGGGCCATAGCTCGCAGATGCATCAAAAGTTATGGTCTGGTTTGCGCCTGGATATCCAGGGTCGTATGTGAATTGTGCCGAAGGGGCTGGTCGTTCTGCCATTAACTTTACCAACAGGAGTTTTGAGTCCTTAGTCCCTACAAGTATGTAACTACCATTCCCTGTCTGCAAAACAGAGTTCAATTTATCCCCTTCTATTCTTATGTCCCACTGCTCGGTTCCATTTAAATCGATTTTTATTATGGAAGGGTTATATAAATTACCATTAATGATGTATCCGTCATCAGTTGTCTGCAGAAAAGAGTCAAGTCGGCCCTTAAATGTCCGGTCCCATTGTATATTTCCGTCTGCATCGGTTTTTATGAGCCAGTAATCAGCATCATCAAATGAAAACGTCCCTCCACCGAGAATATAACCACCGTCTGGACTTAGCCCGACAGAGGGATCAAATTCAGCACCTACTCCTCCAAAAGTCCTGTACCATTGCTCATTTCCGTTTGAATCTGTTTTCACCATCAAAAATTCACTGTGGTTGACACCTGACCAGAACGATAATGTCACTCCTGCAAGTATATAGCCGCCATCACGAGTCTGTTGTATGGATTCGATCCAATCATTTCGATTTCTTCCAAAGGTGTTATTCCATTGTTCTTTTCCCTCTTTGTCGGTTTTTACCAGCCAGAAGTCATAGTTTCCGGCACCGTATGATTCTGTATATCCTGCAATGATATGGCCGCCTGCGACCTGGCTGACTGAGTATGTTTTTTCCCGTCCGATTCCTCCGAAGGTGTTATTTAATTGCATATTCCCGTTCGAGTCGATTTTCACAAACCAGATATCTAAAGAACCTGCACCGTACGAATCCGTATTTCCTATGAGAACATAACCTCCATCAGTGGTCTGCTGGACAAACGCAATTTCCTCATCACCGGTTCCCCCCTGGGTCAGGTTCCACTGTTCCTGCCCCTGCGGATTCACCTTTATCAGCCAGACATCATCGGTACAGTTATCCCTGCAGGCACTAGTGCTTCCTGCAATTAAATAACCACCATCAGAGGTCTGCAGGACAGATTCGACACGGACATCACTGAATGTCCCTCCAAATGTTCTATTCCATTGCTCTGATCCTGTTGGACCGATCTTTAACAAATTGATATCAGAGTTCTTCTCGACATTTGATCTCGTATTTCCGGCAATTATGTAGCCTGAATCTGCTGTCTGCTGTAAACTCTCAACACTGGTTATGCCGCTTATTTCATAGGTCCGGTTCCATTCCTCAGCAGGTGGAGAAGCCATTGCATATCCTGTGCCTGTAAGTATCAGGACTGTCAGCATGACTGCTAAGATCAATATTATTTCCTTTAGTGCCATCCATCTAACACCCGCACTTTTTCTTCCTGTTGAGTCATTCTAATCCCACTTATGGTCAAGGATATTTTTCAATTCCACGATTTATTTTCTTTACAATACCGATTTCAGTCCCAGCAAATTGTTACTGACGAAAGGTTCACTACCTGCCACCCTTTCCTCAGATGTACCCGCCCCTCGGTCTTTATAGATGTTACTTCCCGTTGTATGCGATTTCCGGGGTCAAGTGAATAACGAAAACTAAATTTTTCGACTTCACTATCCGAATACACCCATACACCAATCTTACGGAGTTCGCTATCAGATTGTTGAATGAAAGGCTCAGGGGATGTGTAGTTACTCATGCTGATTGTGAACCCCTTTAGAAACTCATCAGATGTTTGTGTGTCTTCTTTGAGTATTCCATGCTTCTCAATAATACTAATTTTATTATTATTATTTCCTGAATATATGTTCAACTGGCCATTCTCTTCTTTTGTAAAAAACAGACCTTGTCCAAACGTCTCACGCATAAAATTTTTGTTGACACCATGAAACTCCAACATTCCCTTATCCTTAAGCCAGTATGTCCATGTACCTCTTCCAGAGACTGTTATAGTTCTACCATCATCGGTTTTGCTTATGTCCAGTTTTTCCCCTGGCTGTAC
>Ga0255424_1007_pt1 | contig 48882 bp, 44 predicted proteins | sample ANMaggSeSYBR02F3_FD_182670 | JGI IMG/M metagenome (GOLD analysis project Ga0255424, IMG submission 182670) | Sediment cell enrichment communities from methane seep in Santa Monica Basin, California, United Staets - ANME aggregate JGI... | ecosystem: Environmental > Aquatic > Marine > Cold seeps >... | reverse complement strand
CGATAGAAGAGTCATACCCGCACATAAGCAGGTATGACTCATCAATTATTATTTCTGCGAATATGCTGAAACCTCAAAGTCAGGATAGGCATTGCCGGCATGCTCCGCAAGATCCAGACCTTTAGCTTCTTCTTCAGGTGAAACTCTCAGGCCTATGGTCATGTCAATTATTTTAAACAAAATATAGGCTACTGTGAATGTCCATACAAAACAGGCTGCAATCCCCAGAAGCTGCACACCGATAATTTTTCCTGTTGTGCCTCCCATATTGAAAATACCGGCTGCCAGTGTGCCCCAGGCACCATTTACACCATGGACTGATATGGCGCCAACCGGGTCATCCACTTTAATCCTGTCAAACATGATGACTGCAAAGACAACAATAATCCCCGCAATAGCTCCGATAATAATCGAGCTTGTTGGTGATACGTTCGCGCATCCAGCGGTAATCGCCACCAAGCCGGCAAGCGCTCCGTTTAAACTCATACCCACTTCTGGTTTACCGAACTTAATCCATGATGTGATCATCGCCATAACTGCTGCGGCTGCCGCAGCCAGGTTTGTATTTACAAAAATCATGGCAATGTCTTTTGATGCTGCAGTAGTGGAGCCAGGGTTAAAACCAAACCATCCAAGCCACAGAATAAAGACTCCAAGAGCAGCCAACGGTATATTATGCCCCAATATCGGCCTTATCCCCCCGTCTTTTATGTATTTGCCCAAGCGCGGTCCAAGGACAATGGTGCCTGCCAAAGCAGCCCATCCGCCCACAGAGTGAACTACTGTGGACCCTGCAAAATCAATAAATCCTAGCCCTTCAAGCCAGCCGTTTCCATGAAAAAGGCTTCCCCATGCCCAGCTTCCGAACACGGGATAAATCAAAGCACTTATACAAACGCTGTAAATTAAGTAGCCAACAAACTTAGTTCTTTCCGCCATTGCTCCAGATACTATAGTTGCTGCTGTAGCAGCGAAAACTACCTGAAACATCCAGAATGCCAGGACCCATGGATCACCATCCGGCGAAAAATCGCTTAAGAAAAATCCGGATGTTCCAAGCCAACCGGAGTTGGACACACCAAACATCAGGCCAAAGCCGATAGCCCAGAATGCCAGTGATCCAACTGAAAAATCCATGAGATTTTTCATCATTATGTTCACAGCGTTTTTAGCTCGCGTAAATCCTGCCTCAACCAGGGCAAAACCAGCCTGCATGAAAAAAACAAGCGCCGCTGCAACCATTGTCCATACGTAATCAGCGTGGGCCTGCACCAAATCAATAGCTGTTTTATTTGATTCCGGTGTAACCGCCCCATCCCCGGCCCAGGCAATGGAAAGGTTGCTCACTGTTAAAAGTAAACTCAGCATAAGAGTTTTCATAATTGTTAACCTCCTTATTAAATGGCATCCTTGTCTGTTTCACCGGTTCTGATGCGGATTACTTTATCCAGTGACGATACAAATATTTTGCCGTCACCGATCTTGCCTGTATTGGCCTTTTCAGAAATAATGGACACAACTTTATCTGCCATGGATGAATCAACCACCACATCGATCTTCATCTTTGGTATAAAATCTACCTGGTATTCGGCACCGCGATAGATCTCTTTGTGCCCCCGCTGTCGCCCGAACCCCTTGACCTCGCTGATAGTCATGCCAGACACACCGATATCGTTCAGTGCGTCCTTTACTTCGTCCAGTTTAAATGGTTTAATAATTGCTTCGATTTTTTTCATTTAATGCTCTCCTTTTAGATCATAAATTGTAAATGTTTGTATAAATGATAGAGCAAAGGACGTGCCACTTCGCCGATAACAGAACTATTTTGGGTTAACTATCTTTAATCACTAAATATTTACATCTAAGATACAACAGGGAGCAAATGTTGATTAATTATAAATATGTTGGATTGGCATATATACATTACATAATTGTAGTTAAAATGAGCCAAAATGACATGTTTGTATATTGTGCGAGCACCTTTTTTCTCCAAGTCCCCAAAATCGGCAAAATAAAGCATTTACCAAAACTTTTCAACCTGTGCGGTTAGGTAATTGCCGAGCCATTCCGAATGATCAAATAGGATTTAAGACTTAAAACTTAAAACTACACTTGACGTTGACAACCATTTGATGTTATTTTTAAATTAACAACTCACAAAAGTTATTGCGAACCTGGATGTAATAACTTTCTCATCTCTGAAAATATGGTGGTACGACAATGAAAAAAACCAAACTATTACTTGTATACATGGTTTTAAGTCTCTTTTTTACCTCATACGCTTTTGCACATACACCCTTTTGTTCGTGTTTGGATAATAGGGATGGAACTATTCTTTGCGAGGGTGGATTTCTTGATGGTTCCTCGGCTGTTGGTGTAAGAATACAAGTGGTAGATGCCAATGGGAAAATACTAATTGAAGGATATATGGATAAAAAAAGCGAATTCAGATTCAATAAGCCTTCAGGCGAATATACGGTCATTCTTGATGCAGGCTTTGAGCACTCCGTGACAGTACCAGGCTCAGAGATTACGGAGTAGTAGTGAAAACAGTATACCATCCCTATATACCATCAAGGCAGGATCCCGGTTTTTTGGAAAGAACGGCAACGGGTCGTGATAAGCTCTTATCAACCTTGCTCGCCGGCATTGAACAAAAATCACGACAACCTAAGCACCAGCTTTTGATCGGTCCTCGGGGTATCGGGAAGAGTCACATCATTGCATTACTTCATCACAAGATAAAAAACTCCTCGCGCTTAATGGCAAAATGGCTACCTGTCTCTTTTCCTGAGGAGGCAGCAGGAATTATTACGCTTAGAGACTTCATGGAGAAAGTGACAAGGCTTTCCGGTGAAGAACTGGAAAACGAGGGATTATCTGATGATGCCATGAGACTCAGGGAAATACTTGAGGTTACGGATGGAGAGTCAAGCAACCAGAAGGCCACAAATCAGATTAGGTCTTTTTTGATCGAATGGACAGAGAAAAATCAGAGAAAAATTTTGATATTACTGGAAAATGCAGATCGAGTGATCGGAGATCGCATAACAAAAAGGCTTCCGGACGAAAGATGGCTGGCCGATCTTTTGATGAATGAGGACATATTCTATCTGATTGCCACCTCAGCCGCCTTTTTTAAACAGACAACAGACAAGGATCATCCTCTCTGTGGGCTTTTCCAGGTCGACGTAATTGATGAATTGAGTCTTGAGGAATCAACTGAACTGCTGATAAAGTATGCCGCTGAGGAAGGACGCACAGCGCTTGCAAAGAAACTTAAGACAAGAACCAACAGGGCTCAAGCGATATACACACTTGCAGGAGGAAATCCCCGCTTGCTGATAATGCTCTATGTCCTTATCCGGAATTCGGATGCAAACATAACGAACGTTGAAGCCGGTTTTTTCAGTCTGCTGGAGGATCTCACACCCTATTTCCAGTCATGCATGGCTCAGTTGACTGCTCAGGAGGAAAAAGTCCTGGTGGCTTTTGCAGAGGGACCTGAGTTTCTTGGACCTGAGGAAGTTGGCCGAAATATTCATATGTCGACCGATGAAGTGACAGCCCACCTGCAAAGACTTAAATCGACCTGTTTTGTCAAAGAGATAGAAAAATTAATCAAAGAAGATGAGTGGGCGCTATATCGGCTTTCCGCAACCAGCTTCCGTTACTGGTACCAGATGAATTCAGAGCAGAACAGAGAGATGAGTGAAATATTCATCCGATTCCTCATTCTCTATTATACTTACTCTGAGATTGAGCAGATATATCTCTCCCGGAGCACAAAATTACTGGAAGGTAAGAACGCCTCTACTGTGGGAACAAACGCGCGCAGGGAACTGCGGTATCTTGAGGTAGCGATGCGTTTGGCGAAAAAGGAGGAGATACAAACACTTTTGACCTCACTGGAAAGGGGTCTCAATAAGAAAGGTCCTTCTGAGGGAATCAAACACATCTATGAGGACTTATTAAAATCAATCCGGAACATCCTTCGATTCTGATATGCATACACAAGTAGTAAAACCGGCCGGTTCAAGTCGTGAGGGCCTGTATTTTGTTTTGACCACTGCTGTAGTTATTGCAGTGGCAGCAATCTGCATTATGCACAGGACCAAAGCTGAACCTGAAAGGGTTCTGTTCGAATACCAGATAAGCGGGTACAAAGATCTTAACAGTTTCAAGCAGGGGACGTTTGTCGCCCTCTATACCGCAGCCATGGAGATTGATGCCGCCCACGACAATAATGAGGGAACGTGGCTTTCAGTGAAAGACCTGCAAGAACGATTTATGCCCCCATTTGCTCATGATCGTGCATGGGCCATGAGCGGAAAGCTTATCTGGACACAAAAAATATTAAACAATGATATGATACATGCAACAGCGTATCTTGGGAAACCGTCCATTTCTGATATCTCAGGCTCTTTTTTGCTTGTCCTGCTGCATAACCACAGCACAGAAGGAGACTACCAGATCGGGGAGCCGGAACACGATGAGGAGCCATTTAAGATATGGTATTCTGGCGAAACTGCTGTAGATTTCCCTGAAAAGTTGAGCGTACGCAGTCTGGCTATAATGGGATGGAAAGAGGTTATACCGTACACAGGTGACGATGAGATGAAACGGATAAAAGGATAGAGGATGGCACTATGCAAAGACTATTGGTAATCATGTTATTGATGCTGGCTATAGTTTCAGGTGGAACTAATCCCGCAATTGCGGAAAAAAGACTCTGTATAGGAATTACTTTGCATCCATATTACAGCTTTGTGAAAAATATAGTGGGCGATAGGGCAGATGTGGTACCGCTGATAGGGGCCGGATTCAACCCCCACAGCTACGAGCCTAAACCGGATGACATAAAAAAAGTAATGAAAATGGATGCAATCGTGATAAACGGAATCGGTCACGATGAATTTGTCTTCGAGATTATCGAGGCAGCCAGGATGAAGGACAAGCTCAATATTATTTACGCAAATAAGGGAGTTGCTCTTATCCCCATACCTGGAACCGACCCCGCCGACAAGATAGTCGATTCCCACACTTTTGTATCCATAAACACCTCAATACAACAAATATATAATATTTGCGCCGAATTGACAAAGCTTGATCCGGAGAACGCTCAAATCTATCGAGAAAATACCGGCAACTATGCATCAAGGTTGCGTCGGATGAAGGCTGAGTATATGAAAAGGTTGGCTGATATGCCGGATATTGATTTTCGCTGCGCTACTATCCATGGCGGCTATAGTTATCTTTTGCAGGAATTCGGCCTGGAAGTTGCAGCGGTAATAGAACCAAGGCACGGGTTAAAACCAACTGCCAGTCAGTTGCGGACTACTATTGATCTCATTGAGAAATCAGGTGTGGATGTGGTTTTTTCTGAGATGCACTTTCCTGACAAATATGTGGACACAATCAAGGAAGCCACAGGTGTACGGCTTTACGCATTCTCTCATATCACGGGAGGGGATTATACAATCGAAAAATTCGAAAAAGAGATGAAATTCAACCTTGACATTTTGACCATTGCCTTGATGGATGCCTGCAAGTAGCTTACTTGAGAAAGTGGGAAAGTGAGCAGGTGAGAAAATGAACAAAATTTCTCACTTATGCAACCAGTAACGAGTAACGAGAAGAAAGAGATGTGAAATGCTTACAAAAAATGAGGATCCGCCTCACGGGCCGTCCATATGCTTTGAGATGGTCGGTATCTGCCTGAGTAATATCACTATCCTGCAAGACGTAAGCTTTACCGTGAAGGCAGGAGACATGCATTGCCTTATCGGGCCGAACGGCGGGGGGAAAACCAGCCTTATCCTTTCACTACTCGGGCAAATGCCTCATACCGGCCGCATCGCGATCAATTGGACAGATGGAACAACAATCGGATATGTGCCCCAGGTGCTCGATTTTGATCGGACACTTCCGGTTACGGTAAATAATTTCATGACAATGATTTGCCAGAATATGCCTGCATTTATCCGTACAAGAAAAAGATATAAGGATATCATAAATAATGCCCTTCGGCTGGTCAGTATGGATACCAAAGGAGAACGGAGACTGGGGGAGTTATCAGGTGGTGAGATGCAACGAATCTTATTTGCCCAGGCGCTTATTCCGTTTCCCGATCTCTTGATCCTTGATGAACCGGGCGCAGGGATAGACAGTGTCGGGGCGAAGGTCATTGAGGAGATCATCCTTGTTTTGAAAAAACAGAAAGTTACTATGGTCTGGATAAATCACGACTTAAAGCAGGTCAAACAGATGGCTGATGCTGTTACGTGTATTCATAAACAGGTGCTTTTCTCAGGAACTCCGGATGAAGTCCTGACAACGGAAAGAGTTTTTCAGGCCTTTAGTGCGACCAGCCCCTGGCCATGAAGTTCATCAGAGGATTTTCTCGTTCCCATGCTCCAGCGTGGGAATACATACCATATGGGTTCCCACGCTGGAGCATGGGAACCAGGCAAAATCAAAAAGGTGGTTAGTATCTACAATTCTATAATGCCGGTTGTACAGCACCTGGCAGAGTCCGGCTGGCTGCCGGAGTCGCTCAAATACGCATTTGTGTTCAATTCTCTTGTAGCTGCCATTGTTCTTGGGCCGGTGCTCGGCGGTATCGGCACACTGGTTGTCACAAAGAGACTTGCTTTCTTTTCCCAGGCGATCGGAAATGCCGCGCTTACAGGTGTTGCTATCGGAATCATACTGGGAGAGCCTTATACCTCTCCATACGTTTCATTGTTCAGTTTTTGTATCATTTTTGGAATGGCCATGGTATTCACCAAGAATAGAACAAAAATGACTACTGACACCCTGATTGCCGTATTCCTCTGTATCTCATTGGCGATCGGTGCCTGTATCCTGCTCTATGTGACTGCCAAGGTAAATGTTCACGTCCTGGACAATGTCCTTTTTGGCTCGATCCTCACTGTAAACGAGCTTGATCTGAATGTTCTGTTTGCAATTTCTTTTATCTGTATATTCTGTGGGTTGGGCTTTTATAACCGGATGGTTCTTTCCAGTTTTAATCCCAACCTTGCCCGTGTACGAGGGATAAAGGTGATCTTTCTCGACTATCTCTTTATCCTCATGGTTACCATAATCACTGTAGCCTCAGTAAAAATTATAGGAGCGATCCTGGTGGAAGCGCTGCTTGTCATACCCGCGGCCTCAGCCCGCAACTTGAGCAGATCAATGAGAGGTTTTTTCTTTTACAGCGCTACCTTTTCCACATTGAGTTGTGTTATCGGGATTGTTGTCCCGATGGAATTGGAGATACCGGTTCCATCAGGTGGAGCCATTATACTGGTTGCAGCCTTTTTCTTTGCTGTCACAACCGCAATAAGGCGGTTGAGACTGGCCTATCCAGTGCTTGGGAAAATATGATTTATAGACTTTCAGATAAATAATTTCACTGCGTTATCAGTCAAAATCTTCGATGACGTACACATAAGCACGACTTACTCAGATTTTTCCTTCTAGCCTTGTGAAATGAATTATCTGAAAGTCTATAGCTGGAGTGGTTAAGGAGAATATCATGAAGATTAAAAGATTGTTTTTTGTCGGAGTTGTTTTAGCTTTTTGTCTGTTAACGGCAAGTTCAGCGTGGGGTCACAAGGTGCACGTATTTGCCTGGGTGGAAGAAGGTACGGTGCATACCGAAAGTTACTTTTCAGACGGAAACAAAGTTGTTAATGCTCAAATACAGGTCTTTGACAACTACGGAAAGTTGATCATGTCCGGTAAAACCGATAAAAAAGGCATATTCGCTTTTAAATTGCCGGCGTGCACGGCCTTGAGAATAGTTCTCAATGCGTCGGAAGGTCATAATGCAGAATTCGATCTCGCAGTTGACCAGGTCGATTGAAATTAGACAACCGGTTCAAAAGGTGTAACCGTTCAGAGGTTGCGGTCATCCGCATTTTTTAAAATTCTTCTGTTACCGGAAGTTCCCATTATTCGGCAGAAAAGGGATACGGAAAAACAAGTTTGTCCATGATACCCGTCGGCAACCCCTAAACCCTGAACCCTGAGAGGAGATATAAATTGAAACAGGTTGGTATTGTGCTTTCTCTGTTTGTTTTTAATATATTTGTTCTTTTTGGAGCATCAGGCCATGCAGCTCAGAAGAACCCACTTGTGCTTACCTGTCTTCAATCTACTTATTCCTTTGGAAGTATCCTGACCAAAGGCACATCAATAAAAGTCAGTAACCTGGGTCCGGCCGGATACCCCATGGGAAGACTTGGACAGTATTTCAAGAAGCATGAAAAAGAAGTTAAAGATTATGCTGCAAGGGCTGATGCGGTTATTACGATCAGGAGTGTATGGAAACATGACCCACTTTATATCTATGCAAGAAAATGGAATATCAGGATTATTGAAATAGATGCATCTATGCCGTTTGACCCTGCCCTCACAGGTGTTTCCATTCTTGAAGTTCCGGATAGCTGCCCTCTTTTGCCGGGTACAAAAACAGGTAAATCTCTCCGTAAAGATCATCAAACCATCTCTCCCTATATCTGGCTCAGCCTCTCAAATGCCTCAAAAATGCTCAGCATTATTGCCGGAGATCTGAAACGCCTCAGCCCAAAAGATGCTCCGGTGATTGACAAAAATCTGGTTACTTTCAAAAAAGAGCTTTTCAGGCTCAGACTCAAATATGAAAACATGTTTGCAGAACTGGAATCGCTTGAAGTATTTGGCCTGACAGATGTCTTTCCCTACTTTACAAACGACCTGAACCTCCATGTAGCAGGCTATTTTTTAAAAGATGATTTCCACTGGACAGAAGAAGATCTATCCAATCTGAAGACAAGACTTCAACAGGACAGGATTAAAGTTGTAATTCACAAATGGGAACCAAAGCCTGAAATAATCCGGGCTGTAATGGATGCAGGAGCAAAACTGGTAGTGCTCAATTCGATGGATCCGGCTTTAGACAAGGAAGGCAGGATTGACCCTGATGGGTATTTAAAAAGTATGCGCAATAACCTTGAAATCATTGCCAGTGCGTTTATGGAAAACCATAAATAACTTTGGCTTATCAATTAGCACGCCAAAGGCGTACCATCAATTTTCACTTTTCAATAGTCAGTTTTCAATCTTAGGAGAAGATGATGAAAAAATTTGCCGGTAGTTTACTTGTTGGATGTATGGTCTTTTTGTTAATGGAGCTTAATCTCTTTGCCTGTGGATTCGATGAATACAGAGAAATAAACTACAACAAAGAAATGATCCAGGCCATGAATGCGGTTTTTAATGCCCGTACCAAGATAGGTCTTGAAAAGGGCGATAAAAGGCTTCTTGCTTTGACCAATGCAGGATATGGAACTGTAAACGGAAAAACTACAGAGGCTTTCCTTGACATAGTGTCGAATGTTACCGCCTGTACTATGGGTACAAAAAGTCTTTTAACAGTTCATACCCCGTTTGCTGAGCCGTTGTGGTGTGCACTATACAGAAAGGATAACGGCAAACTGATTTTTATCAAATGGAGTGAAAAAGGATTCACACAACAGCAGATTGATATTTCTCAGGAAAAAATTTTTAAATCCCAGGACTGGGAAAAAGCAGCCTCAGGGATAATCGGCAGTAAAACCCTTTTTTCCGTTGTAACGATTTCTCATTGCTGGGCAGCAGATGTTTCCTGGTCTTTACTGAAAACAGCCGAGTTTCATAATCACATCTGCCCAGGTCTTAATACCGGTGTTATTATAGCGGAATATTTGCAGAAAAATCACCCGTTGCGCAAGGGGGAAAAATACATGTTCATAGGCGCACCTCCAGGTTGCTCACTTGATGCCCTCCAGATTATATTCGATACCACAAGTGGAAAATCGGCTGCTTTTTCCAAGGCTGTCAGTAAACAAAAAATAGAAAAATATTCGCAAGACCTGTGGTTTAAGGATGCCCCTATACCTCCCCTGGCAGTCATAGTCATGCGAGTCAATAAAAAAAGCAATTCTTGCGAGGGAGTGGTACTGGGTGTGGACTGGAAAAGAATATTTGCAGATGCAGGCCAGAATTATAAGGATCTTGCTCCGTCCGGAGGAAAAACAAACCCTGTTTATTTTATTTCCAGGGCAAAAGTGTCTGTCAAAATGGCCTCTATCAGTATGGCCAAAAAACTGATATACGTAAAAGAGATAAAAAAGTTTTTTGGCCAGGCAGCTTTGGCCCAAAAGCTTGCAATGGAAGGAACAGACCCCTACGCGGTCATCCAGAGTCTTCAGTAGAGCAGGGATAGGAGTCAGGAGTCAGAAATATATTCTGACCCCTGACGCCTTTGATTAGAACTTGCCGCTTATACTGCATATCACCGTAAATGGAGAACCGGCATAATAGTCTACGCTCGTTGTTGTGTCACTCGCATAGATTGCACCGACATATTTTTCATCAAACAGGTTTTTTAATTCAAGCCCGATACTTGCATGTTTTAACCACCCCAAATCTTCTTTTGAATATTTTATACCCAAATCGACAATAATGTAATCATCAACTTCTTCTATGTTTGCGGCATCGCCGTATCTTTTGTCAACCCATCGAACTATCGGGCTGATCTCAAAATCGGCAATAGTGTAAATCAGGCCTGATTTTATGACCCAATTAGGAGTATCAGGAAGCTGATTTCCCTTGATCTTCAACACATCGTCTCCTGTTTTAAAGTCGTCATCAAAACTCATTTCAGTGTAACTGGGGTTGAAATAGACAATTAGATTTTTTGAGGGACAAAAACTTGTTTCCAGTTCAAATCCATAAGAAGTCGCATTGCCCACATTTTGATGATAACTAACCGGTATCGTTGTACCTAGGTTGTTTGGATCGGGTTTTCTTACATTTGGATCATCAACGGCTACCAGCAGGTCATGATGTTTGCTGTAAAAAGCAACAGGAGCTATTGAAAAGTTTTTGCTGTGATACCTGAAACTGACATCAAAGTTATCCGATGTTTCCATCTCCCATTTGTCTAAAATGTCCTGCAATGTCATATTAGCATCTTCAAAAGCTTGGCTGTATTTTACATAGTTCGTACTAACCGGAACATAAGCATATGGCCTCATATAGTTTCTGCCGTAATTAAAGTACATTTCACTGTTTTTGTTAAATTCCCAGCCAATGCCCGCTGTAGGGAGAAACGCATCATAATCAACTGCTTTTAGACTGATAGCAGGATTTTCTTCTAATTGTTTTGTCATTTTATTAGTAGTGTATCCCGTGCTTGCCGGCTCTTCATAATAAAAATATTTCAGGCCTGCCTGAAATTTAAATTTATCCAAATTGCCGGATATCTTGGCGTATGGACTGTGAATTGCACCATTTCCGTCATTTTCTGCATAATAACCATAACCCTTGTAGTCTAATCCGTCGGCAGTAGTGAAATACTTTTTCATATATTTTTCCAGATTATGCGATTCAAACCAATAACCGGCGGTTACCGTATATGCTGAAAAATCAAGGCTAAGTTCAGGGATAATCCCATACCGTTCTAAATCCTTGATCTTGTCCACTATCCCCGGTATCTCTGTACTGCCCATCATGAATTGCGCTTTCCCCTTTGTGGTTGCATCTTCACTGGAATAATAAGGCTTTAAAGACAGATTGGTGTTTTCAGAAACTGCTACATCAATGATCGCCATAAGGTCTCTGTTTATGTATTTTTCACGATTGTAATCATAATAGTCTTTATTCATTTTTTTATCAGATGTAAGTTCCGGAATAAACGATTTATCATAATTGTGATCTATATCTCTGGCTTCATCATAATCCAGGCTTTGAAAGGAATGTCTCTCGATTTCATTGAAATTGAAGAAAATATCGCAGTTCACCTTATCACCAAATTCCTGACTTAATCCTAATGTGATATGATCCCTTGGGCCAAGCTCTCCTTCTCCTTTCCATTTATCTGCTTTTGAATAAGAATATGAGGCGAAAAACTTTGTTTTTGTCGGCAGCTTTCCGGAATCAACCCTCAAGAATGTTCTCATAAAATTGTCAGAACCAAAACTTTGAGTTATCTCGGCTCCAATTTTGTCTTCCGGTCTTCTTAATTGTAATTCTATCGCGCCTCCTCTATTGCCGGAACCTGTTCCAAGGTCAGCCGGGCTTGCTCCCTTATACAGGCTGACGCTTTTTACGTTTTGCGTATCATATATATGTTCCCGCGCACCTATCGACATGATCCCGTAATTAGGAACACCTTCAACCGTCATCCCGATATATCTGTCTTTTAGTCCCCTTACCCGCGTATATGAATGACTCAGCCCGTAAGGGTCAAGGCTTTCCACATTGGTTCCGGGCAGAATACTTAATGTATTATAGATGCTTGTTTCAGCAGGTGTGCCGATAAGTTCAAGTCCTTTCTTAGTTACCGAACTTCCTGTATAAAGAGAATCTCCGGCTTGCCTGGTAGGAAGAATTAACTGGTCCTGCACTGTAATCGTTCCCAGTGAATAAACCTTTTTACCTTCATCACCGGCTATGGAATTAGTTGCCACGATTAGAAAAAAAATACATACAATGGATACAATCAGTCTTTTGTTCATTTTTTACCTCCTTATTAATGGTTTCTTCCAACGTTCCTGTTTTTTTTCTTAAAATATGAGTAAACTAAAACACCTAATCCTATTGTTCCTGATCCGAACAAAGCGGTAAATATCTCTAAAGCATCGCAAATATCTAAAGTTACTCCTTGTCGAATTCCAATTGCTTTATCCAGTGATTCGCAACCTTTTTGGTTTCCTCGAACTTGACGGCTTCAAGCAGGGCATTGCGTGATTTTCCGGCATCCTTTAACTCATAATAGGCTATTCCAAGCATTAGACAGGCATCGCCTTTGCGCTTGGTAATGTTTTTTTTGAACGCGGCCTGAAGAGCCGTTACCGCTTCGCTCCACTTTTCTTGATCGATTTTTAGTTGAGCAAGGCGTACATACAGATCGCCTTTGCCTGAACGCTTTGCCGCATGTTCTAATGCCTGTATCGCAAGCTCTGTTTCTTTTGCCTGAGCCCAGGCATTGGATAAGAGTTGCCGGTTTTTTTCCGAATCTTCGATCCTTACCTCTTTTAGCCCTTTTTCTAGTAATCTGCCTGCATTATGGGGGATGTCACAATACATAAACAATTGGGCAAGGCGGATGAAGTCTTTACTATTATTAAAAAAATTGAGTCTATAAGCCATCTCCATAATAGCAAGAGATCTGTCGTGATCTTTAAGGTTCAGGTAAATAGATGAAAGCTGCATCCAATAGGTTTTCTTATTTGGAAAAAGGCAAATCATTCTACCCAGTGTATGTACACATTCGGCATATTCTTCAAGCTGATACTGTATAGCCAATAACAGTTGATACCAATTCTCTTTGGGCTCTTCGGATAGTTCTATAGCCCTTTTGACGGGTTCAAGTGCTTCATGGTATCGACCTAATTGGGTTAAGGCATTACCCAATATTATGTATGCATCACAGTTCGGTTTTTCTGCATGTGCTATCCAGGATTTCATCGTATCAATGACCTGATCATATTGCTCCGTTATGATATAGAGTTGCGCCAAATTGAACAGCATATTTTTCTGAGTAGATTCCGGCAAAACCTTGAGCTCTAATGCAGCCTTGAAATGTTTAATCGCACGGGTATAATCTTTTAAAGACGTATATAGATAGGCATAGGTACCTAACACGTATGCTTTCTCATAGCTTCGCTTCACTGAGAAAAGAAGTTTTTGTAATTTCCTGGCAGCTTCGGGGTAATTCTCTTTTGTAATTAAGGTCTGAATTTCATTTAGTTTTTTATAGGTATGAGGGGAAAGTGAGGATGAATCAGATTCATGGGCATGAGCTATGGCTATCAGTAATCCAAAAAGCAACAAAATGGTTTCAAAACGTATCGTCATCGCGTCAACTCAAATTGGATTATTACCCTAACCAGCACCGGCACTGGTTTGCCATCTACTATCAGGGGTTTGTATTTCCATTTGGAAACCGCCTGCATAGCAGCCTGTCCAAACAGATTTCTGTTTTTGGCATCTACAATTACGATATCTTTGACCAAACCTTTTTCGGTTACCGTATATTCAAGCTCGACCATGCCCTCGCGACTAAGCATTTTTGCCTCAGGCGGATAGAAAGGAGGAATCTGAACCAAAGGAATAAGCTCCCGCTCATCCATAAAACCGCTCTCGCTCCCATCTGCTGCGAAGGGAAGACCCAACCCCCCTTTCATTCCTTTTCCTATGGCTTCTTTGGGAATAAAAATATCTCCCAATACAGGGCCGCTGCCCATGGATAAGGGAAGCTTGACATTAGGTATTTGGATATTTATCTGGGATGGTATGCTATGCGTGGTTGAATCTGGCATACGGGTTGCAAAGGGTTTTGGAGGAGATTTTGGCTGCTTCTCAGGTTTGGGAGGCTTCCTGTGTTTGGCACGCTGCTTGTGTTCAACCTCGGTTCCCCTCTGTTTTATGCGGACAAAATCGGCAATTTCAAAGCTCTTTTCTACTTTCCTATCTTTATTATCCACTCCAATCATATATTGCATGAGCCAAAAAATGCCAAAAGTAATTAGGAGTGCTCCCCCTGCCGATATGCCAAATCTTTTGACTCTATCGTTAATCCACTTTTGCAGCAATAGAGACATTTTCAATACCTGCCAAACGTATCTGATCCATCACATCAACCAAGAGACCCGTTTTGACCTCTTCGTCAGCCACAATAAACGCAGATGCCACAGGGTTTTCTGCGTGCAAGCGCTCCACATTTGCTCGCACCGCCCTGATATCCGTCATCCGTTTTTCCATCCAGATTTCACCGTTTGACTTGATGCCAACCATTATAATGGCCTTTGGCTTATGTTTGGCCGTGGCGGCTGTAGGACGATTGACTGAAACGCCTGATTCCCTTACAAAGGAGGTAGTGACGATGAAAAAAATCAACATAATAAATACGATATCCAAAAGGGGTGTTATATTTATTTCTGCTTCTTCTTCCTGTTCAGGACTAAATCTACGAATTCTCATAATACTTTAGGAACGGGATTTAAACCCCGTTCCTTAATCCTCTCTTAAACCGTTTGAAAGACGCTCTGTTTCTATCTTGACATATTGCCTGACCCATGTTCCAAAAAAAAGCCCTGCCAGCGCCACCACCATTCCTGCCATCGTAGTTATCATAGCCTGGGATACGCCGGAAGCTACGGCTCTTGGATTTCCGGTACCTGCCCCTGCTACTACATCAAAGACTTCTATCATTCCAATTACCGTTCCCAGCAGCCCAAGCAAAGGAGAAATGACAGTAAGGGTTCTAATAAACGGAATGGGTCGGTATAAAATGATATTGGCCCGGGAAATCATGGCTTGTCGAATTTGTCGTGCAAACCAGGAAGATTTGTCCTCACGCCTGTTCCACTCCTCCATCCAGGTTGACATAAGGCACGGACAGGTTATTTTAACAAACCAAAACCGCTCAATGATAAGTGCAAAAAGCACCACAGCAACCAATAAAATCAGCCAAAGGATGGATCCTCCCATTTCCATAAACGTTCTGACATCAAGGATTGCCTCGCAAATGAACCGCTCCGGCACCATTTTATCCCTCTTTCTGCTCTATTTTTTTGGCAATCAAACCTGCACTTTGCTCTTCCAATATCTGAATTAGCACTTTGCTCCTGGATGCCATCAGGCTATGTATAAAAAGCAGGGGTATAGCCACGGTCAAACCTAACATTGTGGTAACCAGAGCCTGGGAAATTCCGCTTGCCATCAATTTGGGATCACCGGTGCCAAAAAGGGTAATGGCCTGAAAGGTACCAATCATCCCGGTAACTGTGCCCAACAATCCAAGCAAAGGAGCGGCTGCAGCAAACAGTTTTATAATATTCTGACCATGCTTGAGCATGGGAATCTCTTTCATGACCGCTTCATCCAGGTTAATCTCCACATTTTCTATATCTCCGGTTTTGTGTTTTTCATAGGCAGAAATCACGCGTCCCAATGGATTTTTGGGATTTGGTTTTAAGATATTTCTCATCTGCTTATACATACGTTTACCGACAATGGATAGGTAAACAAACCTAAACAGACCGATCAGAAAACCGACGATCCCAAGAGCTATAATGACATATCCGATTATTCCGCCCTGTTGAATACGTGCAAAAAAAGTAGGTTTTTGTGCTATCAGATCAAGAATGGTGCCGCGGGTGGGATCAAGCACCATTGGCGCAACAGCCCTGGTTGTTTGCTCAAACTCCCTTGCCGTTTGCTCAGAGTGGCTACCCGGCTGACGGAATAGACTGACCAATTTTTTGCTCTCCGGCAAATAGTGAAGAAATTTACCCTTGCTGACCGCTGTAAACACGCCCACACGTGTTACGTCGGCTTCATGAGATTTACCGTTTGGGGTTACCACATTGGTTCTGAACTTCACCACTTTGCCCGATTCGGTCATTTCCTGCTGAAGTACAAACCATAACTGCTCCAACTGCTCTATATTGGGCAGTTCCTTGCTTTGAGACAACATGTCCAAAAATTCGCCTCTGCCTGGATACTGTGCAGAAACAAGCGAATTGTCGACCAATGCAAGCAAATCCCCCGCCACCTGACGCACCATACCAAACATTTCACCAAGGGTCCCCATACGCTGCTGCAGAGTCGTTTCCATGTCGGCCAATTTTTTTTCGTTAGCATCAATCCTGTTATTTAATGTATTGCTTAACTTCTCTTCACCCTTGAGTTCGACACGCGCCTTGCGCAACATCTCTTCCTGCCTGTTTTTTTCGGCCAAAAAGTGCTTTTCTCTCTCTCGGTTTATTTCCTCCCCCTGAATTCGTGCCCGCTTCACATGTTCAAGCAGTGCATCCAAACTGGTTGCACTGTTCTCTGCCCCTAATGCGGGCATTGCAACCATCAGGATTATGATTAGAAAAGTATGTATCTTTTTCATCGCATATCCTTAGGTGCTGGCATAGGCAATGTCAGAAGGTCTGGTGCTGCTCGTTTTCTCGCCATCTGAAGCCCTTTTTGTAAAGCATAACGATAGCTATGTGGCAAAACTTTCCAGCTTCCGGATTCGCGGTCCCAATATCCAGTCTCATAGCTATCGAGGGTTTGATAAAAGAGCGCTACCCGTCCGATTCGCAAAAAATCGACTAGCCGTATACCGCCATTCATCTTTAACTCGGAGCGGTACGCTTCAATGGTACGGCCATAGTCGTTTTCCACCTGGTAGGCTTCAAGCACCTGGCGATATTTTTCCGAAATCGGTATATCCGCACGGCGCATACGTTCACGCAGTTTTTGAATACGTTCCGCTCGCTCTTTTGGCAAAAAAGGCACATCAAGGTCAACAAACTGTTCAAGTGTATCAATCATTCGGTACATCAAGGGCACGATTTTGCGTTGCGTTTGCTCAATGTCTCGCATCTGTTTTTCAAGTGAGCGCGCCTCCTCTTCTTGCGATGCAATCAGCTCTTGCAACTGCTTATTATATATCCGCAACGATTCCGTCTCTTTGATTGCCGCACGATATGCATCAAGCATCTGCCTGGTCTTCTCGTCCAACTTATCAATCTTTTTTTGCGAATCTTTTGCCGCTTTGTTGGTATCCACTGTAATTTCGAGCGCCTGGCTTATTTGTTCGGCATAGGTGAGTACGGGATTAGATAGAACCGCAGATGCCAATACAAACATGACAACTAATTTATGGTTCCACTTAATAAAAAAATCCATAATAACGCCTTCGCTCTAAGAGCTATGAACCATTATTGCAGTTTGTGTGTTCCAAACTTACAACTATGGATGATACCACCGGGGATGATACCACCACCAATAAGGATAGGGATGATAACGGAATCCTTCTTCCTTTCTGACCTTGAAGAGATGAATTTCCTTGATAGAAATGAGGGGATAGATATAATCTATTTCCCCCAGAGGCAGGACCCTTTTTCCTGTAATTTCCCCTGCCACTGCCACATTTCGCCCGCGGCTATAGATTGCTGTATCCAAATACCCGTCGTATAGAGCCAGAAACCTCCCATCGGAATCATCCACATCCTTTGGCCTTCCCCCTATGTCCGCCGGTTTTTGAAGTATCTCGATCAGGGTCCCTTCTTTTGTGTTCCTGGAGCCGAGAATTATTCCGCTGATAAGAATCGTCTTCCCCTTATGGGCATCCGGATCTTTGATAACCTGTTTGAAGGTTATATCCGGTGACAACTCCCTTCTTAATTCCTTAGAAATCAAAGGAGCGCAGCCGGCAGAGATTAAAAAAAGGAAAATCAATAAACAGGCGATCTTTTTCATGACTTAAGTCTCCTTTAAATGATCCTGTTTTTTCTTCTAAAATATGAGTAAACTAAAATGCCTAATCCTATGGTTCCTAATCCGAACAAAGAGGTGATCGGCCTGCTTTTTATGCAAAAATAGATAATCCATAAATTGCCCAGGATAAAGAGCAATGGAGTTACAGGATATCCGAAAGTTTTATAACTACGCTTTAAATCAGGCTTTTTTATCCTGAGGAGCATCATTCCGACAACAGTCAACATGGCGCAAAGCGAAAGCGTAAAGCCTATATATAAAAGGAGCTTATCAAAGGATGCGGTGATAACCATGATGATGGCAATAACTGCTTGCAGGAATATGGCATACACAGGCGTCTGCCGAAGACCATTGACCTTGCCGAAAAGCTCAAAAAAAACACCGTCTCTTGCCATAGCATAATAGACCCTCGGTCCGGCCATGATCATAGCGCTGAGAACCGATAGAATGCCTATGGCAATAGCTCCGCTGAAATATCTGCTGACATTATCGCCAAACAGGGAAACAGCGGATTTTGTCCCGACCTCAAGCACTCCGCTCATCTCGGCCGGCGATAGCGCATAGATATAGACGATATTTAAAAGAAGATAGAAACAGACTACCAAGGCTGTGCCGGTAAAAAGAGCAAGCGGAATATTTCTAACAGGGTTTTTTATCTCACCTCCAAGATAAGCAGCAGCATTCCATCCGCTGTAGGCAAATGTGATAAATATCAGTGAGATAGCAAATTTATCCTGGAAAATTAAACTTATCTCCAGACCTTGGGAAAAATTTTCTATTGAGCCATGACCCAGGCAGAAACCTGCCGTAACAAAGACAATGATAAGACCTACTTTAAATATAGTCAGGCAGTTTTGCACTCTGGCACCTAAAAAAACGCTGTGATAATGAATCAGCGAAAATATAATGATAACAGTTATTGCCAGTATAGTAATCGGGGATATTGCAAGAATGCCGATTTCCAGGAAAGGAGCGGTGAGTTTTACGCTAAACGAAACCGGCAGGATGCGAAAAAAATATGTGGCAAAGGCAATTGATGCTGCTGCAATAGGGGCTGAAAATCCGACAATTAACGATATCCAGCCCGAAAGAAAGCCCATCCCTTTGCCAAAGCTTTCTCTCAAAAAGACATATTCTCCGCCTGCTCTGGGAAACATGGCGCCCAGCTCTCCGTAACAAAGCGCCCCACACAGGGCAAAAACGCCCCCGACAAGCCAGCACAAAAGCATTGCCTGAGGATTGCCGAGCTCTTCCATGATGAAACCGGAAGTAGTGAATATGCCGGTGCCTACCATGTTGGCAATTACCAAAATGGTTGCCGAAAAAAGACCAATTTCTCTTTTCAGATGATGGTTGTTCAGCGTATCTTTCAATTCAATATCCTTTTACGGTTTACGGTTTACAGTTTTCGGTTAACTGTTAAATGGCTTTCCAGACCCGATATTCTCGTTGACATATCCAGTAAAATAATATATTTTTTTAGATGGAAAGGAGCTCCAGGGATGACAGCATTAGGTGTATTATTTATTATACTAAGTATTATAGGTATTATTGGAATCATTTATGTACTGACTCATAAGGAGTACTTCAAAGACAAAAAAACTTGAATTCCAATCGCACGATAGGTTCTTACTTAATATACGGGTTCCTTCTAACAGTTCACGGTTTACGGTTAAAATGCCAGTCGTTGCATAGTTCATTGAAAAAACTGTAAACCGTGAACCGTAAACATATTTAATTTGCACATTCTCCGATTATCAGAAGTCCCAGCCACTTTTCATCAACTCTCTTCGCTTTCCCACCGTCTCACCTGCTCACTTTCCCACCTGATCATCACTTCACCTCAAAAGTCATAATAGCAGCATACTGGCCGACATCACACTCTGATTGATCTTTATAATGCTCCTTGTGCGGCACCTTGACCCACCAGATACCCGGATTTGTGATACGAATCATGGCAATGCCCTTATGATCAGTTTTGGTAGTATAAGCGTAGTCTTCCCTTGTTGAGAATCCGATATAGGTGGCATATACAAATTCACCTTTAAGCGGTTTGCCTTTGAATAGCACTTTAACAGGAAGATATTCGCCTGACTTGAGCAGACACGGATCCTTTTGCGGCACCATCTCAATTGTCTGATCCAATACGGTTTTGTAAGCATCGCCACCTGGTTTTCCGGCATGAAAGATCGCCTTGGCAAAAAACTCAACATAACGGCAGCTTATGGCCTCCGGAAGGTCTTTCTTGCTCTGCATTTTCCTTCCCTTGGGAGTCGTGGTCATAAAGATCGGCTTCATCACAACGCCTGCCATATATGTCCCTTCTTGCTGCATGGCCAATGGAACACCTACTTCATTGAAAAATGATTCAGGATCAGACTTTTTCAGCTCGAATTCTTTTTGCTTACCGGATGGATCAAGATAAAAGAACTCCTTCATCATTTCCGGTTTTCCAAGATCGGCAAAAGGAAGCGAATGTGCCAGGTACAAAAATACCTTTGCGTTCTCGCCGACCTTGTGAGAATAGTGATCAAGCGCCAGCCAGAGGTTGTGCGCTTTTGCCTGCGAAACAATTGCCGACAACAACACAACTAAAATACAAACCTTCAACCACGATCTTTTTTCTTTTTTCATTTTTGTTCTCCTTTTGTGGTCTTCATTTCATGGGTCAAAAAGTCTCCGACATACATCAGATGTTCGAAGGGGAGTTTTTTATTTTCCACCTTGACAACGATGTTCTCAAGGGTTCCTTCTATTATCTGCTCCTTTTCCTTAAATCCGGCAAAACCAACTAAAGCGATAGGTGTCTGCAGTGGATAGTAGGCAGAAAGCTTTCCTGCCAAGTCCTTTAGTTTAGTATTATACGAGGGCATAAAGATCACCATTGAAACCTGATGCTTTGCCACTTTATCCATATCAAAACAGGTCTTTTCCTGCCAGTCGGGAACATCAGGCACAGTTATAATAACCGATTTTGTATTTCTTCCTGATGTCACATCCCTTTTCAGGGCTGCATTCGCAGCATTAAAAGAACTGACGCCGGGTACAACAATAGGCCTTAAGTCAGAGAACTCTTCCAGAGTCCACGACCAGGGACCATAAGTAAGGGGGTCTCCATGCTCCAGAATAGCCACCGTTTTTCCATCTTTGATCGCTTGGCGAATTTTGGCAATGATTTCACCGCGAGCCTTTTCACAAGCCTGAAATTTCTCAAGCTCTTTACCTTGAAAATCGGATGCCTTTTTTCCATAACCGTGCCATGTCCAAACCCGCTCCGGTGGACCCCACACCTCCTTGTTGTTGAAAACCTGAGAAAATCTTTCCTTGAGGCTCTTAAATTGGCAGATGATTAGATCCGCTTCCTTAACAATTTTCATAGCTCTGACAGACGCCAGGTCAGGATCACCTGGCCCCATGCCAACCAAGTATAAATTTTCTTTTCTTGATCCTGCTGGATCATCTTCCTTTGCCATAGAGCCCTTACAACCCACCTGTAGAACCGATCCACTCTCTTTTTTCCATCTAAAATTCACATTTTTTCCCACAAAGACCAGATGCCCGAAGGATGGCCTAATATTCAAGGTTTTTTTCAAAATGGTTCCGAGGGTTCCCTTTATGACGCATTCCTTCTCCTTGTGGCCGGCATAACAAACAATAGCAACAGGGGTCTGTGACGGATAATGTGTCATAAGTTTTCCCACAAGTTTCTTTAGATCAAAGCCCATCGTGGAAATAATCATAGTTGCTTGATTTCCGGCCAGTTCCTCAATGGTATCCCGTTTTCCAGGCTGGTCATCGGCAGTAATAATGATCGATTTGCATGTGTCGCTGTAAGTGATATCCTTCTTGAGGGCTGCGTTAGCCGCATTGAAACGGCTCACTCCCGCTACTACCATGGGATCGAGATCCTGAAATTCTTCAAGGCACCAGACCCACTCTCCATAGATAAGGGGGTCGCCACTATCCAGTACAGCCACTATCTTTCCCTGTTTTATTGCTCCGCGTATTTTTGTGATCAATTGGCCGCGAGTTTTTTTGCTCTTGCGAAATTTTTCAAGTTCGCAACCTTGATAGTCTTTCTCATTTTTTCCATAAGCGTGACCTATGCTGAGACTCGCCGCAATAGTCATTACTTCCTTGCCGGTCAGTACGGAATTAAATTTTTCTGCAAGGGACTGTGAGCAGATAATTAAATCCGCTTTCCCAATTATTGTCATGGCCCTGACAGTAGCCAGATCAGGATCTCCCGGTCCCATGCTTACCAGGTAAAAGCTCTCCTTCCCTTGTTTTGTCACTTCAGGCTGTGTTATAGCCCCAACATGAAACGAAACGGACAGAAACAGAAAGATGAGCACTACCCCCCAACAACATAGAATTCTCTTTTTGTTGTGCATCATAAAAAACCTCCTTCTTCAAAACATAGTATTTCCTTTGTGATCGCCTTATTTCGAGACCGGTGCTGATTTTGCCAAGCAAAAAAAATTGCAGGGCGGTGATGTTCAACCGCCGCCCTGCAGGCAATGCGCGTTACGGTTTGACTTGAAAGCTCAAGGTGCCAGCGTACCAGACCGATGAGCATTTGCCCTTCAGGTTTTTGAGGGCAGGATCCTTAGCCACATCTTGGATAACATAGATGTTAACTACCCATTGTCCGGCAGTGGGCATGCGGAACTGCGCTTTGCCGTTCCATACCCTTGCAGCGAGGAAAAAACCGTCCGGCCCGCCAAAAGTATTGCTCGTTGCGGTGATGTAGTGCATATTTTCCGGCGTACCGACAAGTGGTTTGCCCGTGAATAAAACCCCGAGCGGAACCAGATCGCCCACATGGACATTGCTCAGATCGGTTTCCGGCATAATCTCCAAATCATGTCCGAGAGGCTTGGGATCGGTCCAGTTTTTGATTGCGAAAAATGCCTTGGCGAATGCCTTGTATTTCATGCCGGACAAGACCTTTTGCGCGCCTTCGATTTCATCCATCGGTTTAGACGCCCATTTCCTTTTTCCTTCTTTGTCTAAGTACATGGAATAATAATTGGCCCTGGTAACGGCAGTAACCTGGTAGGTGCCCGGCCTAGTCTTGTCCGTCAGAGTGAATGTTCGGGCCCCTAAGTCGCCGCATAAAATTTCCAGCCCGGAACCGTTTTTTATCTTCTTTTTTTCCTTTTCCAAAACCGGCAAGGGCAGGGCGTTTCTCTCCATGTCCGGACCAAACAATTCATAGGCATCCAAAGGAATGGGCACTTCCCTGTCGAGTATATCATCCATAGGCACGGTGTGCCCCCATCCCAAGGAAGTTATAATATGCTCAGGCTTATGCGCGAAAGATTCATAGAGATTGACCCAGAGAGTATGAGCCCTGACAGGTGATGCAAAGGCTAACAACAAAACGACAAATAATCCCAAACTGGTTTTTTTCATATTTAGTCTCCCAATAAACTACAAGTTTATTCCTTTGGTTAATTTGCGAAGCAATGTACTAGGCTCCTTTCGTAAATAGGTTGAAATCGACAGAGAAACCGGCTTCTAAAACATATACTTTAGATTGACCCCAAAGGTTCTTTCTGGTGCCGGAATTTTGTATTGCTCCTCATAGTCCTTGTCAAACAGGTTCCTTACATAACCCTTGAGCCTCAGTTTTTTGTTCAGGAAACACTGTTCAACGCCCAGATCCATGGTGACAAAACTATCAATCTCGTGGTTTTTGCTGGTTTTCCTGTCATCCACATATCTGATGGTTGTCATTAGGGTGGTATCTTCCCATGGTGACCAGTCAAGACCTAAAATGGCCTTGTGTCTTGGAAGCTGGTAGTGATCACAATAGATTTGCTCTTCAGGGACTCGCGTAGATCCAAGTTTAGAGTCCTGGTAGGTGTAATTGATATACCCGCTGAGACGTTCAAAGATTTGAAAGTTTAATTCCGCTTCTATCCCCTGAAGTATCAGGTAATCTGCATTGAAAACGCAATCCTCAATCTTTCCCGCAAAAAAAAGGGGAAAAGGATCGCGATTAAGGACAACATAGTCATCGATGTCATAATAGTAGTAGGTCAATCGAACGCTGTTATTCCTCCCCAGATCCTGTATTATGCCCCCCTCGTATTCCATGGCCGTCTCGGGCTCTATATAAAGTCCGGTCGGAGCTCCCATCCAGGTAAACTCCATTCCCGTCGGCAGTCGATAGGCTTTGCTGATATAAACAAAACCTGTCGTGCCCGGCAGAAATTCATACGTCAGTCTTGACTTTGGGGACCATTCGTCTATATCTTTGCTAAAATCGTCATAGCCTGGAAAGTCTACCTTAACATCTAAGTTTACATAGTCATACCGCAATCCAAGGGCAAGATTCAGCTTTTTCGTAATCTGCCATGAATCTTCGATATATCCTGCCCGATACTCGATCATTTTATTCCTGTCCACGTGCCATTCCTGTACCGGCATGACCGCGTCATACTCACAGTAATAGTCCCTGCCGTCAAACCCCAGGGTGATGTGATGGTTTTCAAATAAGCTGAAGCTGTCCTGTAGTATCCACCCCCACTCATCATAGGTCACCTCCCACGGGTAATCGTAAAAACCAAGCATTGGGTTGTGATTATATGAACTATGCTCCCTGCGCTCCTTGGATTTATAAAGATGGAATTTCCAGTCGCCAAGGGGTGTGGGTTGTTCAAAAATCAGGTCAAAATACTCTGTTTCTTTGTCGCTGAAACTGTCACTGCCCGGGTAATTTGGAGACCATCCAGGCGCTTCCGCAGGCACAACAGGATAAGACGAATCATAGAGATGTCCGACAAGCGGATCATTAGGATCATTAACCACGTAAGGGCTCTTGTCCTGAAAGCTTCCTTTATATCCAAGGGTTAACCGGCCATCAAAGGGAAATAGATAGGAAAGTCGACCGGTAAAGTCGTAGATCTCGTGATAACTGTTTCTGAGGTAGCCGTCAGAGGATCGATAGCCACCAGCCAGCGAATACCCCAGAGATTTTACATTTCCTGTTACTCTCGCTGTGTAGTATTCGGTATCATACTTGGAGTAATCTGCCATTACCTCCACTTCCGGCATCATGTCTTCTCTTGTGCCGGCTTTTTTCGTTACAATGTTGATGGTTCCGCCGATGGTTTCACCATAAACGGCCGAATGAGCGCCCCTCACGACCTCCACCCTGTCGACGTTTTCAAGGGTCAGGGAATTCCAGTCAACCATTCTGTCAGAAAACCCGCCGGCGTTTCTGACCGGCCTGCCATCGATGCGGATCATGATCCGTCTGGCACCCATTCCTCTTATCTTTACAACATCCTTATCATCCGAGAGTGCAGGATCACCCCTCTGGATGTCGACTCCGGGGATACTTTCTAAAATATCCTGAACGGTTTGCGGGCTTTTGGAACTTCTATAGGTATCAATAACAATTGAAGTGGCGGTAGGATCAATGGCAATTCCTCTGGCCCCTTCCTTCTCATGCGCTGTTACAACAATCTTGCCAAGATTGTGTATAGTCTCTAATTCGCCTCCATCCTGTTCGTTTGACTCTGATGCCCAGGTTGTCCGGAATAAAACAAGGCTCAGAATCCCCAAAATCATAATAACCAACCTAAAGCCGTTCATCATTTTCTGTCCCCCCCTTTGTAATCTGTTTTTATGCAACCAAAAATGTTGGGAGCCAAAGATCCTTATTATTTCTTCGTTGCCGCGGCCTGCGCTCCACTAAAGGCTCCCGGGCCCTAAAATAAAAACGTAAAGTGTAATAGTGAAGATTCTTTGTCAAAATGCCCAACTCATACACTCCTGTGGATTTCTGAGCATATGCTGTTGTAATATCCCAGAAAAGAAACATTATGCTGAACAAAGCTATACCAAAAAAAACAATTTTCTCATTTTTTTCTTAATATTCATTTTTGTTCTCCTTTCAACCTCACAGTTTCATCAAAAATCTTCTTTCTATCAAGTTCAAGCCAGTAATCTATTGACAATTTACGGATATGTGCAAAATATTCTTGATTCAACCCTCCATACGTTGTAAGCGCGGCGCTGATATCTTTCTTTATCCTGTTGAGCACATCTTTCTTGATCTCTAAGGTCAGTTTCTTGTTGCCGTAGATAAAGATAGCTGCTGCTTTCGGATTTTGTTCTAAAACCTCAATAGCGCCCCGGCCAAGGCTCGCGCCGGTTGCTGCCTGGAGCCCGTCATTCATACAGCTCAAAGGAGGTGATTTTCCTGTAATCGAAATGACATTGAGTTCGTCAAAAGGAGCTTCCAGAATCTCCCGCGCCCTTATTCCCATTTTAGCTCCAACAATCGAATATATCCCAAGGTGACGGTGAAACTCGTTGGTCAAAAGGCAGGCCTTCCACTCCTCAAGGCCATGTCTTTCAATGATTCTTTTCACATACGGCCTGACATCCTCTTTAAACATGGATGGATCAACAGGAAAGTTATTCAGAACCACTGCCGTCCGTCGGTTCAGGTGAAGGTCGGCAGAATAATCCAAAAGCCTCAAATACGCTTGCTCAACAAGATCGGTCCTGAAATCCTCAAGAACCATAACACGAGCGCTCTCTTCCTCTGGCGCGAGCTTGAACAAAGAAGGGTGATTCAGATAGATTATAGTTATCTCATCCCACACGCGAAAATGATTATTATCCAAAAGACCTGATATCACCGGTGTATCGTGAAGAGTAGTTACGATATGCGCTGCACGCGTATGCATAGTCTTTATCCTGTCGTAGAGATTTTGATCAAACAATAATAATTTCTCTTGAGGAATATGGAGTGAGTGGATATTCAGGCCGGATTTGAAAACAAGATCGGCTGATTCGCGATCTCGTGTATAGTTCCAATCAGGATCTACAGCGTTGGGAGAGCTTCCGTAGAATATGACTCTTGAGATCTTTTCTTTTACAGTTGGATCCCGGCGGATTGCATCAGCCAGATTCGTTAAAGGCCCAAGGCAAAGATAGATTACCTGTTTCGCTGATCCGTTGAGGGTTTTCAAAATCGCATCTGTCGCTGATGGGATTTTCGTTGTCTCGATAGTAATTGTAGATGACTCAGGCCAGTTCAGGTTTTCAGACCACGACCTCCAAAGAGGGGCGGGTTTTCCCAATGTCCTTCCAGCAACAATATCTGTATCCCTTTTTTCAAAATATTCCAGAAGTGTCCTCAGGTTGCGACACCCCGTCTGCGGTGAGACAGCGCCGTCAGAGCAAACAATCAAAGGAACGTCAACCCAATCGGAATTTAAGACCATGACAAGCGCCCGAATGTCATCCAGAGCCATGTCCGTATCAATCAGGAGTGAAATTCTGTGCGTATGTGCTCCTGACTGAGAAGCAAAAAAAATGATCAGACCAAGCGCCAATATGGATACAAATCGCGTTTTCCTCATTTTATTTTATCCTCCTTTAAGGGGGAAATCATGGATTTACAGCCGCCGCATATGGTTTTCCTTCTAAGAAACGCCCGATAAACAAAAGCCCCATGAACCTTTCCTTAATTTTGCCGTAATTATTTCTTGTTCCCACGCTGGAGCGTGGGAACAAGAAACATTTCTAATGCTGCATCCACCTGACACCTTAGCGCATCTCATTTTTGTGCTAACTCGAATTTCATCAAAGCGATAAGGTGCAGGTAATGCTTTGTGGGTTAGTTATCCTTAAAAACTCACCTTGCCAAGAATACCAGCGGTGATACCTGGCATCGGATAACCAGCACGCATTTCATACTCTTCGTCCGTGACATTATTGACATAGCCTTTAAGTATGAAGTCAAAATATGTGAAGTTGAAGGTATGTTGAGCCCCAACATCCACCGTTATAAAGTCAGCAATCTTATTACCTCTCTTGCTCTCACGGTCATCCGCATATTGAGAGTTCAGCGTGACCACACCACCCTCCCAGAGCTTATAATTAAGTCCCAGCGTAACCTTGTTTCTGGGTATGTTTTGCATAAAATAATAGGTTTCATCTCCTATATCAAGTGGATGAGTTCGTTCAAAATCGTCTGCGGACCAGTTCTCCCATGCGTATGTGAGGTATCCGCTCAAATCATGAGTGAAGCTCCTTGTCAGCTCCAATTCAACGCCGTAGAGTTTCACATCTGTATTATAAACGACAGCGTCCCACTTACTTTCAGGAAAGGACATGAACTGATAATCGGTAATGTCAGTGTAATGGACCGATGCCCTGAATTTTGTATCAAACCAGAGTTTTTTTAATAAGCCAAGCTCGTATGTCCATGAAGTTTCTGTTGCCAATTCGGAATTTGTCGCCATATATTTTTCTGTGGACGCACCCTGCGCCCATCTCCATAGGTCTCAGATTCAAGGCATCCGCATTTCGCGGCTCACAGTAGCATATAGAGTAAGATTTGGATCAACTTCATAATCGAGCCGCACCTTTGGACACCACTCGTTTTCTTTCCTGCGATATTCGTGTGCCTTCTTGTCCGCCTCAGTTGCAGTCTTCATTCCCGGAAATCCTGCCTTGTAGGCATCGCTATGGAATTCATAGTAGCGAACGCCCCAGATAAGTGTCAAAGGAGACGTAACAGACCACACATCCTGGAAATAGCCAGACATAATCTCGTAATAATCCTTGTTCTCCGGTATGCCCTGGGTCCGGTATTCGCCTCCGATTGAAAAGGCATGGTTCTTTATCAGCTCAAAATCCAGATAGTCCAGAAAAACCCCTCGATTTTTTTCTTCAATTTCAAGATTTTCCTTTTTAGTTCCGTTTGACGTAAGCCAGTATCTGTCTCGATTCGACTCGTGTTGGTAAACCTGGGCCCGGAGTTCTCCCGGACCAAGGGGCTGATCAAGAAGTATGGAATATTCATTGGTTCTTTTCTGCCAATACGAATCTCCACCAGGATATACAAGCCCCTCAGGACCATGGACAAAATTGTCAACATCATGTTCCAGAACATCAGGGTAACTTGTATCATAATCAGCTCTTGAGGGATCATTTATGACTGGATATCCTGTCTTATTATCGACATAGTCCCAACCGCCAGTAAGAGTTCCTCCGGTGGGAAGAAAAAGAGTCATTCGGGCATTGAAACTACCGGTGTTGTAATCGTTGTTTCTCAGGTACCCGTCCCCTTCTCTATGGGCTCCGGCAAAAGAGTATCCGATTAGATTCAATAACCCACCCTCAATACTCGCGCTATAACTCTGTGCCCCATAGGAACCAAACTCAGTTGTCGCCGTTCCCCTGGGTTTGATTTCATCGGTTTTGCTTCCCTTTTTAGTGATAATATTGATGGCACCACCCATGGAAAAGGGGTAAAGAAGCGAATGACTTCCACGAATGATCTCGATTGTTTCGATATTATCCAACGGCATGGTAGTCCAGTCCGTCTTGACGTAACCAGAACGTCCCATGAGTCTCATGGGCCTGCCGTCTATAAAAACCTGAAATCGTGATTGGTCAAATCCTCTGATATAGATGCTTTCTGTGGGACTCGGTGTAACAGAAGAACGAAGCACATTTATACCCAGCATCTCACTCAATAGATCTCTGATGTTTTGTACTGAACCTGCTTTCTGAAACTTATCCACATTAATTACTGTAACATCAGGTGTTACGACCATAGACTCATCCTTGAGTGGATGATCTCTGACAATCACTTTGTCAAGTCTATAGACTTGCCCTCCTCCCTCTTTCCCTTCATCTATATGTGCCGGACAATACTCCACAGCACAAAAGATAAAGACAAAGCTGATCAACGTAACAAAAAAAATCTTTGTCATCTTCATTAATTCCCTCCTTATTTTATCCGATTTCTTGTTTATGAACTCTTTTCTGTTACTATTCTTCACCTCCTTTTTTATGGTTTTGGAATCCTTTTACCTGGCAATCCTACATACTGTTATTCCAGCTCCTTTTGCCCTCGTTTCATGGCTGCTTCATACGGCTTTCCTTCCAAAAAGCGGCCGATGAACAACAAACCCATAAATTTTTCCTTGTCTGCCGCAAGCTTATCTCCCATATCAGCCAGAGTACCGCGCACAACACGCTGTCGATCAGGATATCCTGCCCAGAAAACTACAGCACATGGCATATCCGACGGCAGCGCTTCTTGAAGCGCTGCAAACACTTCCTGAGGTTTCCACAGAGCCATATAAAGGATTATTGTTGACTCATACTTTGCCAGATCTTTTAATAGCCGGTGATCTTGCATCTTCCAGCCCATTAAAGAAAAAGGCGCTGTCTGTATGACAAAGTGGGTATCATGGGCCGGGATCGTGCTTTTGCCCAATGCCGCCATAGCCGCCGCATCGCACCCCATGCCTGGAATAATGATCACGTCCTGCGACTGAAACGGCTCTATGTACCAATGGCTTGGACCATAAAGACATGGGTTGCCGGAGTCAAGCAAACCTACGTCTTTTCCCTCTGCCAAAAGGGCATTGATCTTCTTCACACGCTCATCCCTTATCCGAAAGCGTTCCACCTTGAACTTAGCCAGGTCCTCTTTGTTTAGTTCCCGTTGACTCTTTCCCTTGTAATCCCAGATCCCTGTCCACGGATCAAAGAGCACAGGTTTGCTTCCTGTGTATTCGGCAAAGAGCTTTATGTGTTTTTCATTCGCTATAATCACGTCCATCTGCTTGATCGTATCCAGCGCCTGAAGTGTCGCGGTCCTGGGTCCGGCCGGACCCGTTCCGATCACATAAAAGTGACCGCGGCCCCAGGCTGAGGCCTGAGACGGCCAGGCACCAATGGCCAAAGCGACCATGATCGCTATAACGAAAAAAAATTGTGTTTTTTGTTTCATTGCATAAGTTCCTAAAAAAATTGTTAGACTCATATTTCTATCTCCAAACCATTTGAAGACTCAACTTTCCATCAGTTTCTGTCTCTATTAACAGTATCGACCTATGCCTTCTGTCGGCTGTCTATTTAGCGAACCACGTGTTTTATCATGCCACGTTGAGGCTGTCCCTCGAGGCATCGACCCACGATAATCATTCCAAGCCAGCTCTCTTTCTCGGACTTTATGTCATCCAAAATAGTACCCAGGGTCCCCTTGACCACCTTCTCTTTTTCCGGGTAACCAGCGTTATAGACGACGGCGACTGGAAGATCGGAAGCATAGTACTTCTTCAACTTAGCAATTAAACTATCTGCATGCTTAAGTGCCATATAGAAGGCCATCGTAATTGGATACTTTGAAAGATCTCTCAGAATATCCTCATTTTCGGGCCTTCCCAACAGAAAGAAAGGAGCGGTCAGCATGACAAAACGGGTATCATAGGCCGGAATAGAAGATTTCTTCAAGGCTGCCATAGTCGCTTGAAAACAGCCCAGACCCGGGATGATCTCTACCTCGTCTTCCTCAAATCCTTCTATAATCCTGTGTGAGGGACCAAAAACGCCGGGATCTCCGCTGTCTAGGATGGCCACGTTTTTTCCACTGGCCATTTCGCTTTTGATTTTGACAACAATCTCATCCCAAAACCTGATCCTTTCTTCCTGGCAAGCTTTTTTCTCTCTGGTCCCAAGCTCCTCAATATCCTTCCATTTGTATTTGAATTTACCCCTCCAGGGATTACCAAGGAGTGTTTTTCCTTTCAGATAAGTTGAAAACCGTTCCGACATGTCATCGGAACAGAATATTACGTCTGCCTCCTTTATACATTCGATAGCTTTGTAAGTTGCATGCTCCGGCCCGGCTGGACCCATGCCGATGACGTAAAACTTGCCTCGGTCTGTCTTTTCCTGATGAGCATGGGTATTTGCATAACAGAAAAAGGAGAAACACAACATCAGTAGTGTCCACGCGTGTTTCGACTTTATAAATTTGCTGCAAGTTATCATATGCACCCTCCTTGAAGGTAGTATTGTGTTAAGTCATTGCCACGATAGCCCAAGCAGGCGGGACAAGAATGTCCCGCCTGTGGTTAAAAACACAGCAACAGCCGCATTTTACATTCCATGAGTATTCTGGACCTAAAAGTTCAGTGTGGCTGAAATTCCAGCAGTAGTTCCAGGCATGTCATAACCGTAATGCAATTGATATTCCTGATCTGTTACATTGTTCACATAACCCTTCAGCGTAAACTCGCAATCATGTGGAAGCTTGAAGGTATGCTGAGCCCCCACATTAACAATTATTACGTCTTTCATGGTATCATCCTGCTTGCTGTAACGCTTGCCCATATACTTGGCATTAAGATTCACCACTCCGCCTTCCCAGAGCTTATAATTAAAACCCAGAACGACCTTGTTCCTGGGCTGGTTTTGCAGAAGATAGTGAGTGTTTTCAGTATCCATCGGATGGCTATCTGCATTCCAGTCCTGATACGTATAGGCCAAATAACCGCTCAGATCCTGCCTGAAGCTCCTCGACAGTTCCAGTTCAACACCGTAAACAATCATATCGATGTTGTATGCTATGGCTGAAGGAGCGCCACTAATATAATTGTGTTGCTGGTAGTCGCTAATGTCGGAGTAATAAAAGGCTGCCCTGAATTTTGTATCCTCAAGCACCTCTTTCACTCCGCCTATCTCGTATGTCCATGATGTTTCTGTTTTAAAGTCCGGATTTGCCTTTATATATTCTTCATCGAGCCCAGCCTGAGCCCATCTCCAGAGATCTCAGATTCATGGCATACGCATTTCTCGACTTACTGAGGCATAGAGGGAAAGACCATCATCGAATTCATAGTCCAGGCGAGCTTTTGGACACCATTCTTTCTCTATCCTTCGGGTCTTTTTTGATAGATCGCCAAATTCGTATGAATCAGTGGCGAATTCATACCAGCGGGTCCCAAAGGTCAGCGTAACGGGATCTGCTATAGACCATACATCCTGGATAAAAAGGGCGGTTATTGCGTAGAAATCTTTATTGTCAGGTGTTCCCTGATTCCTGTAATCGCCGCCGATGGATAAGGAGTGCTTATCAATCAAGTCAAAATCCAAATAATCCAGAGCGAAACCACCGGTATATTCTTTCTTGTACCTGTATTTGTCACTTCCGTCTGCATAACGGGCGTATGTGTCTCGTGTCGACAATTGCTTATAGACTTGACCGCGGAGTTCTCCTACAGGAAGCGGCTGTTCTATAAGGAGGTGTTGGTCATTGACGGTTCTTTCCCATTGATTTTTCCCGCCGGGATAGGCTTTGCCTTCATGATCATGTGTAAACGTATCCACTTCACCGGCAGTGACAATGGGATAAGTGGAATCATAGTCGGATGCCAGATCATTAGGGTCATTTATCACAGCATACCCTGTTACGGTATCCACATGGTCAATACCATAGGTGATTGTTCCACCTGTGGGAAGATAGAGAGAAAATCGGCCATTGAGATTATCCGTGTTGTAATCGTTGCCTCTCAGGTACCCGTCTCCCTCCCTGTGGGCAGCGGCTAAAGAGTAGCCAATGGTTTCAAGCATTCCTCCCGTGACATTTGCACTATAGCTCTGTGCGCCATAAGGACCGAATCCGGTTCTCACAATGCAGTCAGGTTTAAGATCATCTGTTTTTTTGCCCTTTTTCGTGATAATATTAATGGCACCACCCATGGAAAAAGGGTACAAAAGCGAATGGCTCCCGCGAATGATCTCAATAGTTTCAACATTATCCAGCGGCACGGTGGTCCAGTCCATCTTGAAGTAACCGTAACTTCCATGGAGCCTCATGGGTCTGCCGTCCATGAATATCTGGTATCGTGACTGGTCCATCCCCCTGATATAAATACCTTCTGACTGATTCGGTGTGACGGATGACTGAAGCACACTCAATCCCAGCGCTTCACTCAATACGTCCCTGATGGTTTCAACGGAACCGGCTTTCTGAAACTTATCCACATTAATTACTGTAACATCAGGCATTACGACCATAGACTCATCCTTGAGGGGATGATCCCTGACGATCACTTTGTCAAGTTTATAGACCTGATCTCCTCCATCTTTCCCCTCATCCACCTGTGCCGGACAATACTCCACAGCACAGAAGATAAAGACAAAGCTGATCAACGTAACAAAAAAAAATCTTTGTCATCTTCATTGATTCTCTCCTTTTTTTCTACGATTTTTTGTTTGTGAACTCTTTCTTGTTAATATTTTTCACCTCCTTTTTTATGTTTTCCGTTCAAAGTATATCCCAAGATGGGTTTCTCAAAAGGTAACAGTTCACGGTTCACAGTTTACAGTTCACGGTTAAAATGCTTCAGTCGTTGTATAGTTCATTTAAAAAACTGTGAACGGTTACCTCAAAAGGAAACATCCAACTTAACAGTAAAAGTTCTTCCTGTGCGGAAATTACCCTCATCACCTTTATCAGAGTCAAAAATGTTGTCTGCCTCAAAGGACAGTTTGGCCTTATCGGAAAGGTTTTTGTAGATTTTTGCATCTACTACAGTATGCGCATCAATCTCGTCGGTGTTATCCGAGTTTGTGTATTGTTTGCCAATATAAGAAACGGTCGCGCTTGTGCCCAAACCGTATTTTTCCAGTTCATATGCAGGCAAAATGCTGAAAACGTGTTTGGGAGTGTAAGGCAGCTCCTTGCCGGTTTCCTTATTCTCCGAATCAGTATAGGTGTAGGACAAGGAGGCTGAAAAATCTTCATCAAAATATGTTCTGCACATGAACTCAACTCCCTGTGTCCAGGCTTCTTCAACGTTTTTGTACTCTTTGAGCTCAAGGGAGTCATAGGTAGTACCCGTATCTTCTCTGATAACCATATCTTCCACATCAGTGCGAAAATAGCCGAGATTGAACATAACTTGCTGATTAAACAACCATTGTTCTACGCTTGCCGAATAACCGACTGCCGTCTCAGGCTTGAGATCAGGATTGGACTTGCAGTAGTAATCACCATGTCTGTACGGAATATCGTAATAGAGTTGACGGAGGGTGGGCGATTTAAAAGCCCTGCCGCCTGAAGCCCGAAAAGTTGTATCTTCGAAAAGCTTGTACATGAGGCTTAATTTGGGATTTACCTCACTCCCGAACGTGGAATGATCATCATAACGAAGACCCGCAACCAGGGTAAGATCTTCAAACAGAGTAATCTCATCCTGAATATACAGACTGGAGGTCTTTACGTCTTCATTGACTGTAACCATGCCAGTCTCATTTCCAGTGCTCTTATCATAGTTATGTATGACGTAATCAATGCCCTGTGTTTGGACCTCTCCTCCCAGGGTAAGAGCATTCCAATCGCTCAAATACCGGGTGTATTGAATTTCAGCCTGGTTATATCCCACATCACCATATTTATAGCCATGGGTATTGCCAGGATAGCCATGCGTAAAATCCCAGGTATATGTATATCCCTTGAAAGAAATGAAATCGTTATCTGTCGGACGAAAATCAATTCCGGCTGAAACGCGATAACTATCTTCCTGTCGATTATCCATCTTTTCATAGTCACTCAATTCACATTTCAGGTAAAGGTCAATGCTCTCGCTAAGCTCTGCATCCAATTTTCCCATAAAAGAGTGACGGTTGGATTTGATCGGATCATCTCTTATGTCTTCCGCACTATCATAGTTGTAATGCAGCAAATAGCTAAGACCATCAGAAATCTTGTCACCATAAGAAACATAAGTTTTAGAGATGTTACGGCTATGACCATCATCAGAAGTCTTTATGATTTCTTCGTTCTTTTCTTTTTCTTTGACTTTGTACCAGCCATACGACACACCCGCGCTTCCTGTTGCCTTTTTCGGTATTTTTTTAGTGATGATATTGATAACGCCAGCCATGGCATCACTTCCGTATAGTGCCGAACTGGGTCCTTTGACAATCTCAATTCTTTCGATCATATCCACTGGAATCTGGTTGAGTCCGGTACCATATTCACCCATGCCGCCGCTTTGACCGCAACCCATGGACCTTTGCCCATCAATGAGAACCAGGCCGTAACCAGCATCAAAATCCAAACCTCGCATTTTAGCTCTCCAAGTATACGTTCCAAAGACATCATCGTGCGCAGACGTATCAATTCCCGGAATATTCTTCAACACATCCATGGCATTTTGCGCATTTGTTTTCTCAATATCCTCCCTGTTAATCAGCACAGTTTCCACCGGAACATCTTTTAAGGCATGAGGAGTTCTTGTGCCGGTTACCACGATATCTTTGAGACGCGTTGTTCCTTTTGTTTCAGCTTCATCATCCCCGGCAAACGCAACCGATGCAGCCAGAACTACGACTATAACTGCAACAATTGTTGAAATCCTTTTTCCCATATAGTCAAAAATGCCGGCAATTATTGATGATTGTTGACATTTAGTGCTTGTTGTTTGCTTTATCATTGTTATCACTGTTCCTTTCTTGGTTTCACCACATCTCCCTCTTCCCCAGAACATGGGGAAGAGGGTTGTAGTAAAAGTTTTATTTTACCTCAAAGGTCAAAGTGGCAGAATACGAATACTGATCGCATTCCTCAGGATCAGGATACGGCACCGTATGACCAGCCTTGATCAGCCAGATACCTGATTTGAGCATCTTTATTCTGCCTGTGCCCTGTTTATTCGTTTTTGTGGTATAAGCCCATGCGTTTTCTGTGGAAAATCCGACGTAGGTGGCATAGAGTTCTGTCTTAAGAGGTTCGTTGTTATACAGAACCTTTACAGGCATATAGTCTCCTTCCCTCAGGCCGGCCGGATCTTCCAGGGGAATTATTTCAAGGGTATGGCCAACCGGTTTGGTGAGGTTCTTTCCCCCGCCTTTCTCTACATCAACTACCGCCTTTGCATACATCCCGTAATAGCCGCATTGAATAACGTCCTTCAGACCTTTTTTGGATTGACGCTCGTACCCTTCGGTAGTCTTTGTAAAAAAAGCTTCTTTTCTCTTGACAACTGCCAGATAGGCGCCGTTCTTTTTCAATGGTTTTTCCACGCTAAAGTCGATCTCATTGGTCGGCTTTATTCTTAGTTCATTACCATCAGGATCGAGCAGATATATCTTCTCAAGGCCTTCCTGTTTATACAGGACATTACCCACAGGACTGGCAAAGTTATGCCCCCACCCGATGGTAAACCTTACAGGCGTCTTTATTGGTGGTGTATAATCACCAGCGTTGATCCATATAAAATGGGCGCCGACAGGCGTAAAGAATACTCCCAAACTCAAAGCCAAACTCAAACCTAATACTCCCAACGTTTTTCCAAAAATCTTCATTTTTTTCTCCTTATGGTTAGTAAGTTAGCGCCCTTCGGGCGAGCTGTTGAGCTGATAAGCTGTTAAGCTGTTGAGCTTATTAGCTTACCAGCTTACCAGCACTATCAAGTTAAACTAATAGCTTAGAGAACAAGTCACAAAAAAACCTCTGGGATTTGCTGTTCTAAAAGTAGATCCGGATTCATAAGCGGGATATCTCTTATCAAAAATGTTTGTCGCGTCCAGTGTAACCGAATAATTCTTGTATTGGTATCCTATCTGCGCATCAGCTACCCAATAGTCAATCGTCTTCTTTTTTGATCCGGCATAGCCGACTTCATATTTTGTTTTATAACCTTCCCCAACGTAACGGTAGTCAAAGCCGGCAAAAAAGCCCTCAGGAGGCTTCCATTGAGCTCCAAAACTAAAAATCCAATCGGGAATCAAATCAATATCAGATCCGGAATAGTCCGTGCCCTTATCAACGTAGTCTCTATACTCTCCTTTGGTATAAGAAGCATTGCCATATAACTCAAGATGATCCATGGGATAATAGTTTAGCTCCAGTTCAATGCCTTTGCGACGTGTGTTACCCTCATTTACCTTGGTACCGGCCGCAACATCAGTTACGATTTCATCCTCTACATCCAGAATAAACCCTGTCAGTGTGGCCTGGAAACTTTGGATCGGGTTCAGCTTAAGGCCTAATTCGTACTGTTTGTATTCTTCAGATTCAAGATCCGGATACTTGAATTTGTCGAATCCGTTCGGAAGTTTGAAGCCTTCCCCGTAGGTGGCAAAAACCGTATATCCGGCCAAGGGAGTAAACTCAACCGCTGCTTTGGGGCTGAAGATATCCTGATCTTCCATATCGGTCTTTATGCCGTCGAGGTTGTCTTTCAGTTTCCCATCCATGTGATCATAGCGGCCGCCAACGGTTATTGTCCATGCCTCTGTGGGTGTCAGTTGGTTCTGAAAAAATACCGAATATGTATTCAGGGTTGAATCGCCGTCAACCGTTACATCCTCACGTGCAGTGCGAACCATGCTTACGTTTTCGGCATTGATTGTATGCGTCAATTCTAGCTGGGCGTCAATACCAACGGTGAGGCTGTTTTCCATATTGCCAAGCAGCGTGTTCCATACATAACTGGCGCTTCCGCCATAGATGTCCCGGTCATGGTATTCTTCGTCAGCATGGGTATCTTTGTCTCGATAACGGGTAAGGTTACTTCTGTAAGCATAAAACATCAAATTAACAAAATCATCATCCGTTACATCATATGTCAGATTAGCGCTTCCTCCATACCGGTATTTTTCGCCTCCGCCCTGGGGCTTGCCGCTCCAGTAGTCCTTTGCATCCCACTGATCCTGGGTGAGGTATTCAGGGGCATCCCATTCCATGGAATTGAGATTCAGAGCAAGGGAGCCCGTAAGGTCTTCGTTGAAGTCATATGTAAATTTACCTGCAACATTTCCTCTCAGCCACCCGGAATTCTCTGTAGCTCCTTCTCTTCTATAAAGCTCCACCCCGAAAACCTTGCTCAATGCACCGTCTTCATGACCCGTTGACATGGCAAAGCGCTGACGATCCCAATCCCCAAAGCCAAATTTATACAAACTAAAATCACCTTTTCGCTTTGTAACAATATTAACCACACCGGCTCGGGCAAACTGGCCGTAAAGGGCTGATGAAGGCCCTTTGATGACTTCGACGTAGGCAATATCTTCGGGTATGACGACATTGAAGTCAGCATATCCATCTCCATGAGAGGTTGATTCATTAAGGGGAACCCCGTCCACAAAAATGGCTGCGCCCGTGTTATGTCCCAGTCTTAAGCCACGCATAACAAACTGGCTTGCTACCGCACCCTGGCAGTAATCCTTAATAGCCACACCGGGAATCTTTTCGAGAAGATATAATGTCTTGTCCACATGTATATCCTGCAACTCCTCACCTGTCAGTATGGTTGCGGATGGCGGCGGCGGAGAAACCCTGTTTGATTGTTCTCTCACTGTAATATCATCAAGCTTAAGAACCTTGCTTGGTTCAGCAGACCATGCCTGAGTCTGAAATGATATTATGATTAACAGCACAAAAAAAAGTGAATGAAAAATGAATCTACGTTTGTTTCGCATCTTATTTCCTCCTGTTAGAAAGTCATAAAAAATGATTGCGTGTTTCACGATATGTGTTATTTCTTACCCCCCGTTAAAGCTGGTAAATTGAGCAAACCAGCAGCGTAATAGCTTGCTTGGCACAAAGACAGTTCTGAATAGCTTAGCGTAAAAATTTCCATTTTGACGACTTGTGAAACAAAATGAAGCTGAGTCAAGGGTTAGGATGTTGAAGACCCTCGGAGGATGGGTACTCTAAATTCATTTGACGAAGGAATGCTTCGATGATATGAAAAAAATAGAGGCGTCCCTCACCCCGAGGGGACTTCAGAGGGAAGACAGCTCGCAAACCCTGGCCGGTTCTGCTGCCTTCCCTTACATTTTGGTTTTTTTATGTATCCTGACCTCCTTTGTTGTAATTTCCGCTTTGATAAAGCTATTCAGACAGAGAGAGAGCGTAACAACTCAATAGCCCTCACAATAAATTTTTTAAATCGTCACTTTGTCGTATGGAAGGTCAAGGAAGCCGCAAACCAAATAACCTGTTTGCCTTTAACCGGAACCACGAGCTTGGCATTGATCAATTGAAGACCCGGAGGACCAACTTGAACTACAACTGAGCTTTCGTCTTTTGCGGGTTCGAGATCATGGGTTTTTGCCATGTTGCTTGTTTTTGAGATCCTTGCTTTTAAAGCCGGTTTTCCTTCAAAAAAGACCTTTACCGGCAAGCTGTCCCCTTGCTTCAAGCTGGTTGGGTCTTTAAGCGGAACGATTTCAAAGCGTTGTCCCACGGGCCTGGCAAGAAAATCACACCATTTGACTATATGTTTAGTATGCTTATAAGAACGCCCCTCTTCCACGATCTTCAAGCCTTTACGTTCGCGCTGGTTCTCCCAGCCATCTATCGTCTTCAGCCAGTACCGGTTATCCAGCAAAGCGCTGACAGCGCAAAAGGCTTCGTCTGCCATCACCCGGCATCCTTCTTTCTCTTGATCTATATCAAGTCCGACCGGCCAGCCGTTTTCCGTGTATCCGGTGACATCCTTGAGCCTTGCAGGTTCATAAGGATCGGTCTTACCTTCATGACCAAGAGCAATTGAAAATCCTCCGTCTATCTCCTGCAGCCACATGTCATGGGCAGACAAGGGCTGAGCAAACAGAACGATCACTGCCAAAAATGAAACACAAAATAATATGTTTTTGTTCTTCTTCATTGGGTTCCTCCTATTATAATGATTTGCAAATCTTTTTGACAGCCATTTTGTTTCGGCGGCATTACCTGATGAAATACCCCGAAACTCTCCACTGACCATTTTTCTCCATCATTGGGGTAACGGTCTCTATGGCTGATTTCTTATTATCAAATGTGGTTTCATATTGGATTACCACATACTTTCCATCCGGAGCTCCTGGCAATGTCTCGGTGTATGTAGCCGCCTTGAGTCTTCTTGATTTGAGTTTGCCGAAAGGAATTCGGACAGACTCCAAAGAGCTCTTCCATTGTTGCAATGATACTTTTTGCTTGAAAATCTGCGCTGCCTCATTCCAGCTTTCTGAATACTCGCCTGAGTCAATAAGAGACAACCAGGATTCAGCAGCCTTTTGTGCCGCTTTTTCTGCACTCTGATCAGCATAAACACTTGTCATTACAACAATAGTCAGCACAACGCCGGCAAGAACTAAACCAAGAGAAGCCTTCATTATCCAAATCCTCCTTTGCGTTATTTATAGATTTACCTTCCTTCCGCTATCACATCAGCTCAAAAGCAATCGTAAGCTCCAGGGGAATCTCACCTTTGAAAAGATGCCGGGGCGGTCTTGGAAACGGGGCCGCGGCATGAATGGCCTTGAGCGCTGCTTTGTCAAGGGATTTTTGTCTGGAACTCTTTATAATCTCAATATGTAAGACATCTCCCTGGGGAGTAATCACAAACCGTACGGTTACGAATCCCTCTATCTGTCTGGCCTTGGCAGTTTCAGGATATTTCTTATGTCTTTCTATTTTGAGCCTCACCATCTCAAGATAGGTAGCCTCGAAATCGCCGGAATCTGTTAATTCTCCTGGGTTCCAGTTAGCGACATTAAGGCCTGGGGTGTCCGGAATATCCGGCATACCTATTCCTTCTACAAGACTATCCGGCAGGTCTTTTTCAACGGGTTCTACTTTTATCGGTCTGAGAGGAGGAGAGCGGCGCTTAGTTATCTTGAATCTTTTTACGTCTTCCGACTTTATCTCCTTTGGCCTGTGACGAGGTCTGGGAATAGATCTTGCTGACGGTTTGGATATGCTCTGCATGGTCAGCTCAATATAGCTCAATGCATTTGACTTGTAGATACCGGATACATGCATGAGTATAAGTAGATGGATGGCAAAAGAAACTCCTACTAAACCACGAAAAAGCCGGTTGGGTTTTGTTTTAGACACGGATTTCACAGATTTCACAGATAAAATTAAATTTTATCAAATACCTTTCTTTTTATTTGAACGGAATGGCCAAAGTTGATCAGCAATCCTACTTCAATACTGGTTGCTTTCAAATAATTGACAAGTTGTACCTCATGAATTATTGCCAAATCTTTGACCGCTTTCAGTTCAAGAATGACCTTCTTCTCAACAATAATATCAGCTACTGACCCACTATAAAACCAAAGCCCAAGACATTGTGAACTGTATAAGCCGCCTTGATTATCTTTTCAGTAAGATTGGAATACTTCATTTGGGATCCTCGTTTTTAGACACAGATTTCACTGATAATAACGTGAGCATATAATTTTTAGAGAATATTTTTAAAAAAATCCGTGTACGTCCGTGAAATCCGTGTCCAAAATTAAAACTCCTTGTCCGTCGCCAGACAAAGCCTCGCTGCTCCTGCTGCCTTGGCCACGTCCATAACCTTCACGGCCTTGTTCAGGATTACTGCCCGGTCTGCTCTGATAACGACAAGCTTGTTCTGCTTTTGCCCGATCATTTTTTTAATCCCGTTAAAAAGTTCGGCAAGAGAAACCTCCTCTGTTCCTAAAAATGTTCTTCCTTGCTGATCCACAAAAACGGTAATTACTTCCTCAGTTTGAGGAGCTGCTGCCTTAGCCTGGGGAAGTTTGATCTTGATCCCTTCATCAACCATAAAATTGGTTGTAAGGAGAAAATAAATTAAAAGAAGAAACACGATATCAATCAGCGATGTCAAAGGCATCTGCACTTGGTAGCTCGACTTTTTTTTGCGGTGAACCAGCATGATAACATTCCTTATTCGGTTTTGTGCCCTTTCCTTTTTCCCACGGCCTTGATAAAAGTGACGGTCCCGTCCTGGAGTTGGGCATCATACTCGTCCACACGGGAAACCAGATAGCTGTGAGCTACCATTGCAGGAAGCGCCACTGACAGGCCCAGGGCTGTTGTCATCATGGCTTCCCAGATGCCTCCTGCGAGAACAGCGGCATTTACCTTGCCGCCCATTTGCTGAATCACCATGAATGCCTTAATCATGCCGACAACCGTTCCGAGCAGACCTAACAACGGTGCGATATTCGCGATAGTAGCGAGCGCCTGGAGATATCGGGAAAGTTCCCTGACTTCTCTTCCTGTTGAATTTATGATAACTGTTTCTAATGTTTCGTGATCTTGATCTGCAACCTCAATGGCCTCAACCAGCACCCGGCCCATAGGCGATTCATTTCCTCTTGCCAGCTCAAGCGCTTTGGCAGATTTACCGTTTCTTACATGCAGGGCTATCTCTTTTACCAACCCATAACCGCGAATGCGTACCCGTGCAAAACAGATGACCCTTTCCACAAAAATAGCCACGGCCACCACCGAGCAAAGGATAATGGGGTATACTAAGATGCCTCCCTTTGCAAAAAAATCAAACACGTTATTACCTCCCTTCTTTTGTGAAAGTGTCTCTGCCGCCTCACTTTCTGATTCGTTCAATTTGTTAACAAGGGCGTTCTGGTATTTTCTTCTTCTCCAGCCTTCGGCAATAGCCGAAGAAACAGAACGCGACGAACGTCGTATCTGATCTGTTAAGGAATAGATTTCTTCTTTCGGAAATTTCTTCGACAACTCAAAAATTAACATTGCAGCCTCAACCGACATCCGGTACACTTCTAATTCCCAATGATATTGTACCTTCTTCACCCTCTCACTTTCCCGCTTTCTCACCTGCTCACTCACTTTCTTCATCTGCTCACCTGCTCACCTGCTCACTTTCCCCCCTGCTCACCTGCTCCTGCTCACTTTCCACTTCCCAAATATCCGCTTCTCCATCAAAATTCAGATCCTTAGCGCGCTTCACCAGAGCCTCTGATTCATCGTACTCTTCCCACAAATCCGGTTTTCCATCAGCATTTGTGTCTTCTTCGACTCTAATCAGATTTCCTTTTTCATAGTGGTACCAGGTGTCTATACAATTGTCGTGATTATTGTCTTTTTCCGCAAGAATTGCCTCTTCGGCATCATTGTAGAACCAGGTGATTGTAAAACTGCCGGCGCCTTCTTCGTCCTCTTCGCTTCTAATAAGTTTTCCTTGAGCGTTGTAGTACTCTTTCAGGTCCGGCTTTCCATCACCGTCTTCATCAATCTCTTTAAGTTTTAAGACACCTTCTTTATAGCAGTAGCGCCCCTCCGGTTTTCCGTCCAGATCCGCATCCAGTTCCATGACCATGGACCACGGGGATTTGTCAAACCACTGTGTGATTTCAAATCGGCCGTCATTGTCTTTATCTCTGATGAGCTTCTGTTTTTTTTCATTTTTAAAGAATATCTTTAAACCGATTGTTCCGTCGCCTTCGTCGTCCTTTTCTATTCTAAAGAGCTTGCCGTTTCGATAGTATTCCCAGGTATCGAGCTTTCCGTTCAAATTGGTGTCACTTTCCACCTTCTCCTTTTCTTCCCTGTCATTGAAATAGATCGTAACATCGGCCTTTCCATCTTTGTTGCAGTCCTGAGTTTGAACGGAAACCTTTCCCTGTTTGAAAAAAGTTATAGTCTCTTTGAATCCGTCCCCATCTGCATCATAGATTTCTTTTGCAGGCACACCGTTGCAGTATGTTCTGATCCTGTCAATCCGGCCGGTGTATTTTGTGTCTTCTTCAGTTTTTTCAACAAATCCTTTGGCATCAAAGTAAACAAAGACATCTTCTTTCTCATCAAAGTTTGTGTCCTTTTCCTGATAGTGCGGTTTTCCATTTTTAAACCATGTTATGATGTCAAACCGCTCGTCTGCATTGGCGTCTTTTTGCTGTTTAACCGGTTCATTGTTTTCGAATTGTGTTACAATCTCAAATTTGCCATCCTGATCCAGATCTTTTTTCTGTTCACACAATATACCTTCGCGATACGTCCGGACCACTTCCATGCTGCCGTCCCGGTCAAGATCATGCAGACTCTTTTTTGGAAGACCCTGGGTATCAAAAAAGGTCATCCTTTCAATTTGACCATCTCCGTCTTGATCCGTGCGCCTTTCAAGCGGTTTATCATCCCGGTATGTCTGCCAGACATTCACCTTGACGTCGCCGTCCGTATCCTTGGTGGAACGGGAAAGCTTTCCCTGCTCAAAATAATAAATGCTGTCAAACTGACCGTCTGCTGAGGTGTCCTTTTGCATCTTCAACGGCCTTTCCTCAGAATCAAACTGAACAATCTGGTTGAGACGGCCGGTATCTATTGAAGCCCTTTCATGTCGAATCCTTTTTCCTGCCTCAAAATAGTCCCAGATGTCGATTTTTTGGTCATAATTCGTGTCTCTTTCAACCCGCTTGATCTGTTCATCCTCATAGTACTGAAATCGATCCATGATTTCGTCCGCATTGCTGTCAGACTCCAGCCTGATGAGTTTGCTACGCTTGTCAAAAAAGGCAATCTGATCAATCTTGCCGTCCTCGTCAGTATCCCGCCTGACAATATCTTCCTTTGCCCATATCTGTCCTGGCAGGAACGTTATGCAAAAAACAGGAATGATAAGCATGATAAGAAAGAGGATAAGATAGTGTGTAATCAAACGACTTGTAATTTTCATAAGCTATTAAATTAATTTTGTTGGGCTTCGCCCTGATAAATTAAGTTCTTCCAAGTGATTGATTTTTTGTAGGTTGGGTTGAGGCACAAAACCCAACAAAATTGAGGGGCTCAACCCAACCTACAAAAAATCGAGGTTTCCGTTCAGACACTATTTAGCTAAAAAAAGAACAAAAAAAAGCCACAAAGACACCAAAAAAGCTTTTTGCTTTTAAGGGCCTTCATGGCCTTGTTTTATTTGATAGTACCCGAAATATGATCTATAGATAGCAGCTATAAATCAGCTCTAATTTTATTTCAGATTTTTTATTAATTTTACTTTGTCGTATTTTTTCCTGAAACGGTTGATCCTTTAGGAATTCTTTCCTATTCTTAGGGGCCTTCGTGGCCTCAGTACTAACTGTTACCGCAACTGGATTTAATGACACTTCCAACTATGGAACGTGGACGAAATAACTTCCCCAACTATGCATCACAGCTTCAGGCCACCTTTGCCCGATCTCAAATCACAAAAATAGCCTGCTATTCCATCAACTTTTGTGATCTGAGATCGAACAAATCTGACCCAAATCTATGCGCCTACTTATGGAAGTTATTTCGTCCACGTTCCTAAAAAAAGTAACAAGCACCCATCAATAAATTCATAATTTTTAAAAAAGTAAAAAACAATATTAACGGAAGAATGTGTAATAATTATCTTTTATAGATAAGCACAAAAGGGTTTAAAAGTCAACTCAAATCACTACAAAAACAGACTTTATAACCATAAAAAGTCCTATCCCAATGATAATAGAGCAACTGAGAGCGGGGAGAACGCGCAGAACATTACTTCCGGAAAAACGCTCCAGAAACGGCCGCGCAGTCACCATGAGAATACCGATTGTTATCAGGACAAATGCCAGGCCAAAACTAAATGCGACCAGGATAAGAAGACCAAAGGTTATCCTGTTAATCGCAATCGCAAGCAAAAGCAGAATCAAGGCATCAGGACATGGGACCATCCCGCCTGAGAATCCAATGGAAATCAGGGTCGCAAGTCTGGTTTTTTTCTTCCCGGTTTCAACGCCCGATTCTATTGTTTCATCGTTATGATGCGCATGAGCATGGTTTTGGTCGGGATGATGGTCATGGGAATGAGGATGGGAAGGTGTGTCATCATGGTGGTGGAAATGAGTTCGCTCACTGGTGTGGTGATGTGAATCATGAGAATGCTCATGAACGTGGTGATTTAAATCATGGTTATGGTTATGAGGATGCTTATGCCTGTCAGTATCATGCCGGGCATGTTCATGCGAGTGATAGTATTTCTTGCCATCCGGTCCTGTATGAGCATGTTTGCCGCCATGAGTTTCAAAACCTGTGGGGGATTTTATTCTTTTCACCATCAGCCATGTTCCTATTCCTACAATAAGCAGCCCGGAAAAAAGCTGTAAAAACGGAAGCAATTGTTGAGGAAGAATGTATTTGCTTGCAAAGAGAGTGATTAATCCAAGGATTATAACAGAGAAGGTATGCGTAAAGGTCGTGACAATTCCTAATATAACAGCATCCGCAATCCTTCCCTGCGTTCCTATCAGATAGGCGGCCACAAGAGTCTTGCCATGCCCCGGTGTCAATGCGTGCAAACCGCCGTATATCATTGCCATGATAATTGCAATCAGGATAATCTGGCCGCCGACCTTTTCGCTGAGTATAATCTTTTTAAGCTTTTCAATGCCCGAAACCGGTTCAAACGACATCTGTCCTGGAAATGTTTTCTGTTCTTCACCTGCTAATGCCTTGCAAACAAGGACAGGCTTCTTATAACAGGTTCCTTTCCCGTCTGCTCCTGTATTGAAATCAATCTTTAATATCGGAGGATCATGGAGCACCCTTCCTTTGACAGGCAATACTGCGCCGGACAGATCCATATTGAGAACACGAACAGAATCCATGGTCCGTATGTAATAAAGGAAGTTCTCATCTTCGCTGCATGGAAATCCGCTCCTGGCAATCAACTCATAAGGTCTTTTTATTCCATTTGGAATATCCGCCCTGTAATAAAATGTTCTTGTCTGGGCATTACTGCAAAACATGCTCATCAGTTCAAAATCAAGGGGGGTATTATTGAGGGTAATATTGAGGTGATTAAACAGGTCGGATGCCTTTTTGCGAAAAAACTTATCTTTTTCCTCTTCGGTTATACTGGAATCACGATCTGCATTCATAGTCAGTATTTCATGTGTATCTGCAAGCTCGGTCTGAATCAGCGTATAATCTATAGCTGCAAACCCCGAACTCAAACGAACAAATATATGATGTCCCATTGATTCTGGTTGAACATCATGCGCGCACGATAAATCAGTTCCAAGGATTAGAAGTATAGTAATAAAACAACATGACAGGATTGCTTTTCGAAATAATTGATTAACTGAAAATAATTTCACTGGCTGTCTCCTTCTTCTGAAGGTTTTCAAGTCACCATTTTTCTCACAAAAAAGCCACAAGTACAGCTCATTATATAGACTTTCAGATAATTAATTTCACAAGGCCAGAAGGAGGAAGTAGTAGTAGTAGTATTAGTTATACGTCGACGACTGATAACGCAGTGAAATTAATTATCTGAAAGTCTATAGATTTTTGATGACAAAAGCCTTCGTGGCTTGATTAAATTTACCTCTGTTTTTTCCAATTAAGGAAATCTTCTGATTTCCTGAATAATGAAAACTCGCCACAGTCAAACTTCTTTCCTGGCACGAAGCGTTATGAGATACTCGGATTGCAATATCTCAATAATGGCAGAACGCAGGATTCGAGTGGTATAGGCTGTCAATGCCGTGCCAAGGGTTATGGCAGGCATCACGATATGGCGCCAGTCACCATACCCAAAAACAGGAATGATAATAATCATGATAAGAAAGAGGATAAGATAGTGTGTAATCAAACGACTTGTAGGCGTGTTGGTAAATCTTGAATTGTGAATAAATTTGATCAGATTTTTCTTACAAAAGTGTGTCATAAAAAATACTCATGTGCTCATTTCCTCAGGATATATTATGTACTTTTACTACAAAAATTATCTTTATTTGTCAATAGTTAATGCTGTTTCCTCAAGGAAATAGATAGAGTTTTTTCTTGTAAATTTAGGTTGTTGTGATATAAATAAGAGTAAAGCAATTCAATAATAACCTACTAAAAGTAAGGAGAAATAATGTCCGAAAAAATCAAAAAAACTGACTAGTTAACACAAAATAAGACTTTTTTACGAAACCATTAATTTTGGAAGGGAATCTGTTGGCCGTGCCGGCTAACAAAGTTTTTGCTTTTGA
>Ga0255424_1006_pt1 | contig 52187 bp, 53 predicted proteins | sample ANMaggSeSYBR02F3_FD_182670 | JGI IMG/M metagenome (GOLD analysis project Ga0255424, IMG submission 182670) | Sediment cell enrichment communities from methane seep in Santa Monica Basin, California, United Staets - ANME aggregate JGI... | ecosystem: Environmental > Aquatic > Marine > Cold seeps >... | reverse complement strand
CTGATCTTGAAAAAGAATATTTCACCCCTACCGAAGAATATGAAAGATTCTACAAGCTTGTGGATGATGGGGAAACTGATGAAAGACTGGACACTGCGGCGGATTTGCTAAAAGAGCTCATTCATGTGTCAAAGAACGGTTTTTATGATCTTGGTAGCAAAATAGATGGTCTCGGTGACAAAATAGATGGTCTCGGTGATAAAATAGATGGTCTCGGTGGCAAAATAGATGGTCTCGGTGGCAAAATAGATGGTCTAGGAGATGATCTTGGTGGTAAAATAGATAGTCTCGGAGATGATCTTGGTGGTAAAATAGATAGTCTCGGAGATGATCTTGGTGGTAAAATAGATAGTCTCGGAGATGATCTTGGTAGTAAAATAGATGGTCTCGGAGTTGATCTTGGTAGTAAAATCGATCAAAATAGGATAGAAATAACATCTGAAATCCGGTACAGCCGGGATGATTTCAAATCTCATTTCGACGAGAGGATCATAATGATAGAACATGATATTGCTCAAATAAAAGCAAAGATCATGATCTGAATATTGCACTCATCAATTCAAAGACAAAAATCCCGCCACCCGCATCTGCCCCTACTTCCCTAAAACCGCCGCATCATTATACCCTCAGCAACCTTAGGCAGGAACAATGTAGACTTCTGAGGAAAATTCTTAATCTCCACATGAGCCTTGTACTCCACATCTTCAATAGCAAGGGGCCTTATCAGGAAAGCCATATCAAATCCCTGGGTATTAACCTTGTTAACAGCTTCATCCATACTATCCACAAAGACCACATCATCTGTATTGCAATTATCCACACAGGGCCCGATTATCCATTCATTCAATGCGATATAGTCCAGCCCCACGTTCTCCCCCAGTTCCACTGAAAGCCGCTTAACATCCTCTTTATTTGCCTTTAGCACAGAGAACGTCACACCGTCATACAACCCTATCCTTACGTCATACTTACCATCACTATCCTGCAATGCAGTGTGGAATCCATCATCCAGCTCCCCTTCCCGGATTGTCTCAAAGTACCGCTTCACCTGTAACCCAAGCTTACCCACATCCACATGCCTTACCACCCTGTGCCAGGGCAACAGCAAGAGGGCACGGTCCCCGCCTTCCATGAACATCATCATAGTATGGTCCACACCATCCTTCATGCGAAGTTCATTGGCTGCATTATACCGGTGATGCCCGTCCAGTATCAAGACCTTCTCATCTTTCATTAACTGCTGTATCTTCCCGATTATTTCAGTTTCAGTGATCTCCCACAGCAGGTGCCTGGTGCCCTTCAGTTCCAGGTCCACCAGAGGCGGGCGTTCTTCCCTCAAGACCAGGTCGGGTCGCTTAAAGCCAAGGTAGTCTTCGAGAATGTTATTAATCTCATGCCCAGGCATATTGTATTCAGATACAATAGGTGAGAAGTTCATGCCGCACGCCTTCATCAGGTTATAGCGTTCAATTGTATGTTTCTCAAAAATTCTCTCATGCCCCACAATACTGCCCCTGCCCAGCTCCTCCACCTTTACAAGACCAACCAACCCAAAAGCAAAATAGATATTCCTCCTGGCTATTTCTGGTATCTGGCTCAGAATATTTTTGGAGAGGGTGTACTTGATGCCGTAAATATATAGTGCAGGTTCATCCCGTTCTACAAGTATCTGTTCATCAAAGAAACGGTTAAGGCATCTTTTTGCATTTGCGATGAACTCTTCACTGTCAACACTGGCCCTTCGTGTGGTAATATTTATAACATTATTTTCTTCAACGCCATACCTGGCATATTCGGTCTCATCAATGGTATCATAGACCGGGCATACCAGTCGGTCTCGCTGTGACAGTTGTGGATTTATTAAAGTGGTTTTGAAAGGTTTTATTGTAACCATGTTCGAGGCACCTTGTTATCATCTGTTAAATACTGTTGTTCCGGACACAAATCCGTAATAAACTTTCAATATTGGTCTCATCTATTTATAATAAAATGAAATTCAGGTACTGAAAGGTAAATATGTAAAATATAATTTTCGGAACCGTCCGTTTTGAATGCACCTGAATTTATCCGATAATTTTCAATAATTAAACGATCTCCAATTCCAGAACTCGAATTCCCGAACCAGTGATCTTACCCACGATCCTGCCGCCTGTGATCTCAGCCGCCCGTTGAGCATCCTGTTCTGGCAGCACAATTAAGAATCCCATACCCATGTTGAAGGTCTTATACATCTCAAGTTCGTCAACTTCTCCCTGTTCCTGCAGGAACCTGAAAATTGGCTGGGGCTTTAGAGGTGAATGAATATCAAATCCAAGGTCGCTAATCCTGCGAAGTTTTAACAGCCCGCTTCCTGTGATATGGGCCAGGCCGTGAACCTCGCATTCCTTTATCACATCAAGTACCTCAATATAGATGCGTGTAGGGATGAGCAGTTCATCACCAATGGTGGTTTCAGGATTAAGCGGGAACAGGTCATGGTAATTAAAGCTGGACTGCTCAATGATCTTGCGCACAAGAGTATAGCCATTACTGTGGATTCCTGAACTTGGTACTCCTACCAGTACATCGCCCTTTTTAACATGCTCACCAGTAATGACCTGCTCCTTCCTGACCGCCCCCAGGCAGGTACCGGCCAGGTCGAACCCATTGATGATCTCTGGCAAAGTTGCAGTCTCACCACCCACAATGGTCAGCCTGCTAAGTTCTGCTCCACACTGGAGCCCTTCCCCTATCTGTGCCATCTGTTCCTCATCCGGCTTTGCGATTGCCAGATAGTCCACAAAAGAAAGGGGTTCTGCGCCTATGGCCAGCAGGTCGTTCACATTCATGGCCATACAGTCTATGCCCACCGTGTTCCAGCGCTTCATCTCGTTTGCAATGAGGACCTTAGAACCTACGCCGTCAGTGGCCAGGGCAAGAGCATATTCACCGAACTCAATAAGACCGGCATAGTGGCCGATGTCTGTCAGCGGTGCACCTAACCCGGTACGTTTATATGTTATTTCGGAGGCAAGCGCCTTGATGGCCCTTTCCTCCAGATGTATGTCCACGCCTGAACTGGCATAGGTCATCTTTTTAGTCATATATTGCAGAAAGGACTTCAATACATCAAAAAGACTTCGAAATACTACAATTTTACAGGGATGCCTTTTCCTGCCAGGTACTCCTTCATCTCTTGAATAGTATATGTGCCAAAGTGTGCAATGGACGCAACCAGTACGGCATCTGCATGAGCATCAATTATGGCTTCATAAAGATGTTCGAGCGTGCCGGCACCGCCGGATGCTATGATCGGGAGGTCAACCGCATCGGCAATGGCCCTGGTCATAGGGATATCATATCCAGCCAGGGTACCATCAGCATCCATGCTGGTGGGGAGGATGGCACCAGTGCCTGATTCTTCCACCTGTTTTGCCCACTGGACGGCATCGATGCCAGTAGGTTTGTTGCCTCCGTTAACCATAACCTCAAACCCTGACGGCAGTTGTGGGTTCTGCCTGGTATCTATGGCAATGGTCAATGTTTCGCTGCCGAACTCTGATGACGCTTCTTTCACAAGTCCGGGAGTTCGTACTGCGGCCGAGTTAATTGATACTTTGGATACACCTACGTCCAGCATTGCCTGTATGTCCTGGATACTTCCTATGCCACCGCCTACGGTCAGCGGTATGGAGATTTTATCTACTGTTCTTGCCACGGCATCGACCATGGTTTTCCGGTTCTCGATGGTCGCTGTGATGTCCAGGAAAACCAGTTCATCAGCTCCCGCTTCACTGTAGGCTGCACCGTTCTCTGACGGGTCGCCCACGTCTTTTAAGTCTATAAAATTTACGCCCTTGACAAGGCGGCCGTCCTTTACGTCCAGACAGGGGATGATTCTTCTATGATCCATATTTGTTCCTCTTGAAAATTGGTAAGGATGGAAGTATTACCGTATGATAGTTTTTAATTGTTGTGCTGTAAATGAAGGATATGACTGATTTTAGTCTGGCGGGAAAGGAATGCGACAAATATTGTGTTTGAGGAAAGATGTGTAAAAAGTAAGTTATATATCATAAACGATAATTATTATATATCATGGCTGGTAATGAAAATGTCCTGCCGGTCCCTATACAACTGGTATTGGGTGGAATGGACCATATCGAAAGGGAAAATGTATCCGCAGTACCGTATAATTTTACTATTTCAACTGAAGGAAAATGGGAAATGCTTATTTCGGCTGGGGATGTGGCGGTTAAAAAGGGCGATGTTATACAAATCCCTATCAAGAAAACAGTCGTGTATGAAAACACTATATCATTACCGTGCGCTTTTTGCCACCATGCCCTGGGTACTGTACTTAATGTACAATCTGAAGGTGTGGCACTGGTGGAAAGTAAAAGGAATATCTCAAGTATTGTTTTTCTCCCTATACTGGATGGGATGATCGAAAAGGGTGACCTCCTGGGTGTAATTAATGTATTCCCTATAATTGTCAATAGATGAATTTTCCTTTATCAAGTATTCACGGCCTTGGGACAAAATTACTTTATCTGCAATCCTATAATTTCGCAGTCTTCTTCAGTCAACTCAACTACACGGGCTCAAAAAAACGATAACTTTAAGTAAAAAGCCCAACCCTAAAAAACATTAGGAAGAGCTCATCCATGATGATTACTTCCAGGATGATTTTAGGAGGAATAAATTATGTTAAAATCACATGCAAAAGGATTAATTGCAATAATGTTCATCGTTGCAATAGTTACATTATCAGGGTGTACTGATACTGTAGAAGAAGAGGAGGTAAAGATCGGTACATTATTGTCGATCACAGGCGATCTTGCCCCATATGGCGGACCTATGGAAAATGCAGCTAAACTTGCGATCGAAGAAGTGAATGCGAACGGCGGCTTGCTGGGAAAACGGGTAACACTTATCAGTGAAGATTCCCAGACCTCAGAGATAGCAGCAGTGGATGCTGCCAATAAACTTGTCAAGGTAAATAAAGTTCCTGTGATCATAGGGGCAGCAGGCAGCAGCATAAGCCTGTCATTTATTGACATAACCACAAGTAACAACGTGGTCCAGATATCATCTTCCAATACTGCGCCTGACTTTACCACGTATGAGGACAATGATTTCTACTTCAGAACCTGCCCATCAGATGCTCTTCAGGGTAGGGCGATGGCACTTCTGGCAATAGAAGAGAACTATACCACAGCCAGCACTCTTGTACTGAACAATGCGTATGGTGTAGGTTTTGAAACAGTATTTGTAGAGGAGTTTGAAAACATGGGTGGAGAAATACTGGACCGGGTAAAATACGACCCACAGGCCACCATGTTCAATTCCGAGGTCGAAAAGGCAGCACAAGGCAATCCAGATGTCATTATACTGATATCTTATCCTGAGACCGGCAGCCTGATCTTAAAGGCAGCATATGAAAAGGGCATTATGGATAAAACTGACTGGCTGCTCTCTGAAGGACTTAAGGATGAGACATTTGCAGAAATGGTTGGTAAAGACGTTGATGGGAACTATATAATAAAGGGGTTCAAAGGCACAGCACCATTTCCAGAAGGCCCGGCATATGAGGATTTTAAAGAAGCATATGTCAACAAATACAATAAAGAACCTACCACCTTCACACCCCAAACATATGATGCAGCAGCTGTCATTGCCCTGGCAATAGAGAAGGCAGGAAGTGCAGATGGCACTGCTATCCGGGACAATTTAAGGACCGTAGCAAATCCACCGGGGGAGGAAGTAACCGATATCGGTACTGGTCTGAAATTGATTCGGGAAGGAAAAGATATCAACTACAAGGGTGCATCGGGTGATATTACCTTTGATGAAAATGGGGACATATCGGCAGACACTGCCAATTATGCCCAGTGGTACGTTGGAACAGATGGTAATGTAGTATGGGGAGAGTCAATCGATCTAGGGTGATCGGTTCTCTCTTTTTTCTTTTTTTTACCCACCTAAATAAAGTTTCAGGACATTTTCATCTTCCAGCAGGGTTGAGCCTTCGCCTTCAAACCTGTTCTCCCCCATCTCCAGCACATAACCCCTGTGGGATATGGATAGCGCCTTTTTAGCATTCTGCTCCACCATCAGGATGGTGGTCCCTGTGCCGTTAATATCCATGATCTCCTCAAACACGACTTCCCTTAACTTTGGGGACAGCCCTGCTGTGGGCTCGTCCAGCAACAGTACTTGGGGCTCCGGCATCATTGCCCTGCCCATGGCCAGCATCTTGATCTCACCACCGCTTAAAGTAGTGGCCCTCTGGTGCTTCTTATCCCGAAGTACCGGGAAGATGTTAAACACCTCTTCTAAGACATCACCGATCTCATCCTTAAGGAAAGCGCCCATCTCCAGGTTTTCCATAACTGTCAGGGATGGGAATGTATTCTTTTCCTGGGGAACAAATCCCATGCCCTTGGCCACGATACTATGTGTGTTCATACCTGCAATGTCCTGCCCGTCAAAAAATATACTACCGCTCCTGGGCTTTAGTATCCCGATAATGGTCTTAAGCAATGTGGACTTGCCTGCACCATTGGGCCCGATAATGGATACAACCTCGCCCTTTTCAATATGAATGGATACCCCGTTCAGGATATCTATGTCAGTATATCCTGATACTACCCCTTCCACCTGAAGTATGCTCATTACCCGCCCCCCAGATAAGCATCCAGTACCCTTGGGTCCTGCCTGACATCCTCGGGCGGTCCTTCGAGGATTATCCTGCCATGGTTCATGAAACTAATGGTATCGCTTACATCTGTTATCAATGGCATATCGTGTTCGATGATAAGAAACGTCATACCCCTTTCCTTGAGTTCCTTGATGCGCCCGACCAGTTTCCATGCCAGGGTAGGGTTGACACCTGCAAAGGGTTCATCCAGCAGTAGCATCTTCGGGTCTGTCATCAGTGCCCTGGCCATCTCAAGCAGCCGTTTCTGTCCACCCGAAAGAGCACCTGCATAATCATCCTTCATGTGCATCAGGTCAAAAAATTCCAGTGTTTCGATAGCTTTTTCCACAATTCCTGCTTCTTCATCCGCCACTATTTTCGGGCGTAAAAATATGTTGTGTATGTGCTCACCGCTTTGCATCTTTGGCCCCAGTAGTAAATTCTCAAGTACAGTCATCCTGGATAGTGCCTTGGTCAACTGGAACGTCCTGACCATGCCTATACGGGCTTTTTTGAACGTGGGCAGTTGTTCAACCCTTTCGCCCTTGAAAAATATCTTACCACTGTCAAGTTTGTAGTAGCCGGTTATGAGATTGAACAGAGTGGTCTTGCCTGCGCCGTTAGCACCGATGAGCCCCTTGATGGTCTGTTCTTCCACACTAAAAGATGCACCGTCAACAGCCACGACGCCACCGAAATACTTTTTCACGTCCCGGACCTTCAGGATTTCCTGCACCATTTTATTGCCCCAGTGTCAGTTCTTCTTTCCTGCCGAGCAGTCCTTGCGGCTTATACATCATTAACAATACCAATAATAATCCTATCACCATGACCCGTAAGGCAGCTATCTGGTGGGATGCCAGGGGTACATAGTCCTGAAGGTACCTGGTCCCGGTGTAAAAAGACTGGACTATTATTGCTCCCAGGATGGTGCCCTTATTCCTTGCACTTCCTCCCAGCACTACGATTATCCATGCATAAAATGTTTCCATTGGGATAAAGTTCCTGGGATTGATGTATTGCATATTGAATGCTAAAAAGGCACCGGCCAGTCCTGCAATGGCCGAGCCGATCATCAATGCCTGGATCTTGTAACGGAACACATCCTTACCGAGAGCGGATGCCACATCCTCATCCTCACGAATGGATTTCAGCACCCTGCCCCAGGGAGAATGTACCAGTTTTTCAAGAAGCAGGTAAATAACGGCCAGTGAACCGAATACAAGGATAAACAGGAAATAATTGTAGTCAAAGGGTATCACTGCTTCAAAGGGCCTGTCAAATCCGAACAATCCCATGGGTCCCCTTGTGAGCCATTCCTCATTAAGCAGGAACAACCTGACTATCTCTGAAAAACCGATCGTGACTATAGCAAGATAATCCTCCCTGAGCCTTAGGGTCGGGATGCCGACCAGCAGGCCGAAAAAGGCTGCCAGTACTACGCCTGATGCCATGGATAGCCATATCGGCGCACCGCTCTGGTTCATCAGTACTGTGGTGTAGGCACCTATAGCCAAAAATCCCACGTGGCCGAAGTTGATAAGTCCGGTAAAACCCCACTCCAGGTTCAGGCCTATTGCGAATATGGCATAGATCCCAACGATGATACTGATGGCTACCAGGTAGTCGATCATGTTTTTGTCCCCCCGAATAGTCCTCTGGGTTTGAACAACAGTACTAATATCATAATGCCAAGGCTTACTCCCATTTTGTATTCTGACGGCAGAATGAGCATACTCAATTCCTGGGACAGACCGATCACCATGCCGCCCACCATGGCTCCGTAGGGGTTGCCGATGCCACCCAGGATAACGGCAGCGAACATGGGAAGGATAAGGAACCAGCCCATATTGGGCCTGATAGTGGTTTCCAGTCCATACAGGATACCAGCCACACCTGCCAGGCCTATTCCAATAAACCACATCCACATAATGACTTTATCTGAATCAATGCCTGAGATACGGGCAAGGTTGATATCATCGGAGATAGCTCGCATGGCCTTACCCAGTTTTGTATTTTTCAGGAAAAAGTGGACCATCACCATGAAGAGTATGGCTGTACCCACGCCTATGAGCTGATTATGGGTTATGGTCACCCCCAGCATTTCAATGCCTCTTTGCACTGGCAGGTCAAAGTTCCGGGTACTGCCGCCCCATATAAAGATTATGGCATTCCGAACGATCAGGGATAGGCCGATAGATATGATTATGAGGCTTACAAGGTCAGCATTTTTCCTGCGCATGGGTTTCCAAACAAGGAAGTCCAGGAGCACACCCAGTGCACCTGCTATTGCAACGGCAATGAAGAATGATAATATTATATTGAGGCCGAGAGCTACATTCAGCACAAAGGCGATGTATGCACCGAACGTCATGAAATCGGCATGGGAGAAGTTGGCAAAATTCAGGACACCGTATACCATTGTCAGGCCGATGGCTGCCAGGGCGATGATGCTTCCAAGGACAATTCCGTTGACGATTAGTTGCAGCATGGTTGTATTCACATTAGTAAGTCTTTTTTATTTGTATAAATACAAAGTCCGAGGTGTTATTATATGTTATTTCAACTATATCTAAAAATTCTTAATCAAATATAGCTTCTTCTGTTTTTATTTAACGATGTCTTTTGGGGTATTTCTCAGGGCTTGAGGGAATGTCAAAAGTTGCGACGGCACATCTAACCGCAACAGAGATGCGAGATATAGTTATTAAGATTAATGGAAGCGGTGGTGGGTGAGCTGGTGTGGGCTTGATTAAAACAATCGTTTTAGATAATTCCGGGGATGCCCCTGTTTTAACTCGATCTTCTTCCCTCCAGAAGCCATTTCCAAAGCGGCACAAATACAATCCACTTGCCATCCACCAGTTCCTCCCCCTCCCGGTCCTTTGTCACAACAAGCCCCTTCTCTACCGAAAAAGTTTCCATGAACTTTAGCAATCCCTTAATATCCTTCTTCCTGATATTGTTCTTATACCTGGATTCCAGGGGTACAACCTCATCACCTCTGACCAGCACACAATCCACTTCAGATGTCCCCTTCCTCCAGAAAAACCGTGCCCATGAATTGGTTACCACCAGGTTCTCTACTACCCTGCCCATGTCAGGATGTTCCCAAAGGTGTAGCAGTAATGTGGTACTGGTAAGATACAGCCGTTTCATTTTTTTCTCACTGGTAAGGCGGTTTTTTGAAAAATTATAGCATTTCTGCAGCATAAAACCCCTTTCCAGATAGGAGATGTACTTTACCAGCGTCTTTCTTGTTATGCCTATATCGTTGGCAAGACCCTCGTAATCTGTGATCATGCCCGGATTAGAAGCTGTGATGAGAAGTATCTGCTTAAGAACATCCTGGTTTTCAACAGGAAACACTCTTGGCAGGTCTTCATAAACCATCTTATTGATGATAGACCCAAGATACATCCGGATGAATGGTTCATCAGCTTTCACCAATTCCGGAAGCTGCCGTTTCATGTACATAGGCACCTGTTTTTTTATGGCATCTTCAAACATCCCTGGTCTTTTGATAAGGTCCTCGTCGCCCTTCAACCTGAGAAACTCGGTAAAGTCCAGCACAGGCAGGTGGTATAGAAAAATCCTGCCTGCAAGCGATTCTTCTGCCTTTTTCTTCAAGAACAATGAGGATGAGCCAGAAACAAAGAACTTTATTTTTTGGTAGGTATCGTAATAGTATTTCAACTGGTTCTGCCAGCCATCAAGTTTCTGTATCTCATCAAAGAATATATAAAGTCTACCAGTGCCGGAAATGTCTTTGCCCGTTCTTGACAGGTATTCGTTAATAACTTCCTCCATTGACACGTTTTCTTCGTCAAAGGAAAAGTAGAGGACCCGGTCCCTTTCCACTTCCTGGCTGATCAGGTGGTCAATGATCTGTTTTAGCAGTACTGTCTTCCCGGTCCTTCTAAGGCCAATAATGCCTATGGTCTGCCTTACATCTAAATGCTTGATAAGCTCACCGAACAAATCCCTTTTTATCCCGTGCCCGTAAGTGAAATCCTCTCTCCAGTGAAGATTGTACTTAAATAGGTCAGTCATATTTTCACTTATATGGGTATGTCGTTACCCGTATTATCGGATTTTATGGGCATTAGACAATGAGACTTTTTAATTTATTCTGATTAAGTATGATAAATGGAGATCGTTCTAATGTCTTTGATTTTCAACTTCATCCGAACAGGATCACACAGAATAACTTGATGTGAGATGTTGACATAATTGGTTTGGTAGAATATTTTTTATCTTAATCGTTATGCTCCGCAGCTCTGCTGCGGTTGGGACAAGCTATGGTCAATGCAACATCAGTAGCCAGAGACATGAGATACCCCACAACTCTGCTATGAGTAGCTTCATGGAAAATATAAATCAAAGGATTTCAAACGATCTCGATAAATGGATCATGGCAAAGAAGATCAAACACAGAGAACACAGAGCATTATTGTTTTCTCTGTGCTCTCTGTGCACTCTATGGTTATAAGCCGTTCCAGGAAATAATAAAAAGTCTCGGCCCGAACATCAAAAAATATATATAAGATTAGATAACCACCATAGCAAACCCAAGTAAATTTGAATTAACTCAAGTAAATCTGTATTAACACAGATAGGATAATTACTATGAGATACCTGAAGATGCCCTCAACTGCGGCCAACACGCGCGGAGACTCAATACGAACCACGCACACAACGCGTAAAGCAACCAAGCATATCCCACTTATGACGAGATCATCTACGCTCTGTGGGATGAACAATCAGGTGAAGCACACCCACACTATCGGGAGTTCAATTCATCCTATCAAATTCAGGCATATCGATGGTGCCATGCTTGCCATAAGACGTGTTTCACCCTTGTTCATTCCATGTCGTGCATGTGAAGGTGATATGGATCAAACGACGACTGTATAACATTTTTTACGTATCTGAATAAATAAATTTTAGGTAAATGTGATGAATAAACGAAATGGGATACAAAAAGAAGAACAAAGGTGATAAAAAATATGCATATATCAGATGGTGTTCTATCGGCACCGGTGTTGGCAGCGGGATGGATAATAACCGCAGTATTTATAGCGTTAGCGATTCGGTGGAGCAAAAAAAAAGGAATAGAAGTTGAGGTAATACCAAAGCTATCTGTGATGACGGCAGTATTTTTTGTCGTTTGTCTTGTCCATATACCAATAGGACCGACTTGCGTGCATTTTATACTCGCTGGCTTACTGGGAATAATACTTGGAATACTCGCATACCCTGCCATTTTTATTGGTCTTGTCCTCCAAGCTTTTCTATTTCAGTTTGGAGGGATAACAACCATCGGAATAAATACCGTGAATGTAGGGATACCTGCGTTGATCGCTTATGTCATATTTCAGAGAGGAATGAAGTTAGAGCTGTTATCGTCGAGAAGGGAATTTTCAGCAGGGGTACTTGGTGCTATTGCAGGAGGACTTTCAGTGTTTCTAGTTGCGGTTTTCACTGCTGGTGCTCTTATTGCCAGTGGTGAGAAATTTACTGGAGTTGCAGTCGCAATTGTAGGCGCACACATTCCCGTAATGATAATAGAAGCGATAGTTGTTGGTTTTATCATTACCTTTCTAGTGAGGGTTAAACCCGAGGTAATAGGAAGTTTAGGATGTGATAAGAAATGAAAATAAAACGGGTTTTTGCTATTTTAGCTCTACTTTTAGTGCTCTCTTGCGTAAGCATAAGTGAAGTGAGTGCCCATCGTTTGGTAATAGACCGTGAAATAGGAGAAATAGGGGTAAAAGCTTATTTTGAAGGTGCGGGCCCCTGTCAAGATGCAAACGTAAAAGTGTATGATGAGGAAGGCAATTTGTACATAGAAGGTGTAACAGACGACAATGGGTATTTTGGTTTTCCTCCGAAGATAGGCATGGAAGAATACACGGTGGCTGTTGATGCAGTTCACATGCCTGGTCATAAAGCAGAAACAGTGATAAACTTGAGTCAAGCATCAGTGGGTGCGGGTGCTGGTAGTGCTGGTGGAATAGAAATGCCATTATATACAAGAATTATCGCAGGATTTGGGTATATAATCGGTTTAGCAGGAGCTGCAATGGCATATGTGGGCTGGAAGCTGAATAAAAAATATAAAGGAAGATAAAAAGATGGTATGGATCAAACGATGACTGGATAATATATTTTAAGCACTGAAGTAAGTTTATAAACATTGAAATAAATAAATTAGAGGTATATGAGATGAACACGAAAATAATGGTTGGAATTGTTACAATGGCAATAGCAATGCTGTTGGCTATAACGAGTGCTTCGCCAGTCATGGCGCAAGATGCATCAGCATTGGTGGAAGAAATAGACACAAATATGGCGGAGCTTAAAGGCGCCTCCGAGATCATACACGAGGAGACGAAAGTGATCATCAGTGGTGTCGAAAGTATGCCGGATGAAATGAAAGATACGGCTAAGACAGTTCATTTGAGCAGCCACGCTCTCAAGCACATTGAGGTTTATATGGACAGCTATATCGGGAAGCTTGACACCTATAAAGCCGAGCCTGAGAAGAACAGAGAAAAAATGTTGTTTACCGCCGGAAAAATCGAAGCACTTCTAAGAGTATATAAAGACATTGTAACTGCAAGTGAGTTTGTAACTGCTATGGAATTGCCGGTTACAGGTAAATCGCCATACGACTTGACACATATACTTATAGAGAATCCAGATGTCCAGGCATCGCCGGAAGCTATAAGTGCTGCAGGCGATGTACACACTGCTGTGCATGATCTCGGCGATGCAGCCCAAGCTATGAGACTCAATTTAGAAGAACTTGAATATGCATTAGAAGAAGCACCAGCATCCGCACCGAAAGAGTCGGGATCTGAGGTTGCAGAGTCAGTAGGAAACATAGACAAGAATATGGTGGAGCTTACAGAAGCCACCGCGACTATACACAAACAGACGGACGCGATCATTGGTGTCGAAGGTATGCCGGATGAAGTGGCAGCTATAGCGGAAACAGCTCATCTGAGCACCCATGGTCTTGAGTTTATTGGGGTTTATATGGAAAGCTCTATCGGGGAGCTTGACACCTATAAAGCTGAGCCTGGGAAGAACAAAGCAAAAATGTTAGTTACTGCGGGAAAAATCGAAGCACTTCGGAAACTGCATCAAGACACTATAGATTCAAGCGACTTTGTAACTACTATGGGGTTGCCGGTTACAGGTAAATCGCCATACGACTTGACACACATACTTATAGAGAACCCGGATGTCCAGGCATCACCGGAAGCCATAAGTGCTGCAGGCGATGTACACACCGCTGTGCATGATCTCGGCGATGCAGCCAAATCTATGAGGCTCAATTTAGAAGAACTTGAAGATGTGTTAGCAGAACTTGAAGGACCAACGACGACAGCAGCAACAGCGCCGACACCAACAGCTGATGCCCCGGGATTCGAAGCAGCATTCGCCATTGCAGGTATTTTAGCAGTTGCTTATATGGTGTTTAAGAAGAACTAATGAAGCTCCCCACAGCAGAGCTGTGGGGCACTCTCATATCTCAGGCTACTGAGTTGTATTGACCATGTTTTGTCCCAACCGGAGCAGAGGTAGGGCTTGGGTGCTTCAATGACATATATTTTTAGAGGAAGGCGAAGTAAAAAATGATGGAATATCCGGAGATGGACAGGTATGCATCGCTTGATTCGCCGATGCATCGTTTTGACCCGAGAGCAAAGCTAATCGCCTTCACTTTTCTTATTTTTTCTATCGTTCTCCTCAATGAGTTAAAGCTTGTCCTTATCGGCTTTTTTGTTTCTATCCTATTTCTCATTGCTTCAAAACTACCGTTTCATTTTGTTATTCAGCATTTGAAAGGTGTTTCTTTATTCATCATCCCTTTTCTTGTCATTATGCCCTTTACGGTGAAAGGGGACGAAATTTTAAGCTTCTACACTATAAAAATGACCTACGAAGGTTTAAGATATGGTATTTTAGTAGTTCTGAAGGCTTTTTCTGCAGTTATACTCATTTTTCCGATGGTTGCGACCACTAAGTTCGAAACGACGATAAAAGCACTGGATAAATTAAAGGTGCCGAATATTCTCGTCCAGATGCTTATGTTTACATATCGCTACATCTTTGTTTTCGTGAATGAGTTCCAAAGATCATTGATTGCGATGGAATCAAGAGGCTTTAAACTGGGAACCAGTCTATATGCATTGAGAACGATAGGGAATGCGCTGGGAATGCTTTTTGTTCGAAGTTACGAGAGGGCAGAACGCGTATATTGGGCAATGCGGTCACGCAGATATACGGGGAGACAGAAGACGCTTGTGGAATTTAAAATGTGTACGACGGACTATGTATTGACGGTTGTTATTATTGCGTTTGCTGTTTGTTTGCATGTGGTTTGTTATGCCGGAGTAGGAATGGTGTGAAGAAAAATGAAAAAAAAAGCAATAAGCGTCAAAAACCTCAATTACACACATCCCGACGGTACAAAAGCGTTGGAAGATGCAAGTTTGGAAGTATATGAGGGTGAAAGAATTGCGATAGTGGGACCGAACGGAGCAGGCAAAACGACCTTTTTGCTGCATCTTAATGGAATACTACGTGGTAGTGATGGGCAGGTAGAAGTGTTCGGTAAGAGTGTGGACAAGGAGAAGAAAGAAGAACTAATAAAAGAAGTAGGAATTGTTTTTCAAGACCCAGATGACCAGCTGTTCATGCCCACGGTTTTCGATGACATAGCATTTGGTCCGATAAACATGGGTTTAAAAGAAGATAAGGTGCGGGAGCGAGTAGAAAAAACCATTTTGTCGCTTGGGCTCATGGGTTATGAGAACAGGTGTCCTCATCATCTCAGTAGTGGCGAGAAGAAAAAAGCATCGCTGGCTACGGTTATGTCTATGGAGCCAAGGATACTGGTGCTTGATGAGCCGACGGCTAATCTCGACCCGAAGAGCCGTGCAGAGTTGATAAACATAGTGAATGACTTAAACGAACGAGAAGGGATTACCGTGATAATGGCGACACATGACGTAAATGCCGTCCCGGCGTTTGCCGACCGCGTGTTCGTGCTGAACAAGAAGGTTATTGCGGAAGGCACGGCACAGGAAATATTTTCGGATGGTGCCATGATGAAGGCTAACAATCTAGAGGTGCCCGAAGTATTCAAGCTGTTTGAAATGTTGCGGTGTTTTGGCTATAACTGCAAAGAGCTGCCTCTGTTAATGGACGAAGCAATTGAGCATCTGACGAGGACGGCAGAGGTTAATGGCGGGCACATACATATGCACATCCATGAGCATACACACGATGAAATTAAGAAATTGAAGAGTAAGTATGAGCATAGGATTATGGGTCAGACGGAGGAAAAGGCAATGAAGGTGATGTAAATGGATGAGATAACAAGAGTGATAAAGAAGTTATTCTGGCTACTTAAGAATGTGAATATAGCTGAAGAAGATTATAAAGTCGGAACCGGGATTGAAGAACAAATTGAGGAAATGAAACAAGAGTTGGGCTCATGTTTTATCAGCGATTATCCAAAGCTTTACCAGGGCTCATAACACACTTTCTTTCTTTTTCAACGTATAGAGGCTGTCCAACAATCACTGACAGTAAGAATTTTCTTGCTTCCTTTTAAATTTAAAGCCCTAATCCATCTTCCTTTTCTTCAGATTTTAAATTACCGGACAGCCCCTATGCGCAAACGACTGAACACTGATTAGAGTTAAGCAGCTAAACAAATACCATTTTTCTATACCCTTCAGAGCCTATCCCAACCATTTTGCTGACGTCAGCAAAATGTTCCCCAATATCGTTTTTTGCATTGTTGCAAGATTCCTTTGCCTTTTCAACTACCTTCAGGAAATTACGCTATTGCTCATATTCAAGAATATCTTTTAAATCACGCGCATACCAAAATTCAACCCCCTCTTCAGTGTGTTGTTTTGCCCCATCAAAATCGCTTTTCAAATATTTTTTTAAGTCGGCCATATAAAAACCACCTACAACCCCAATTCCTCAAGTTGTTTCTCCATTTTGACCTCAACTTCTGCAAGCTCTATTTTGATATGTTTTTATTCAACGATGACTTTTCGAGTATTTCTAATGTAAGATGAATCCGGCACCTAATGGCGCATCCAGATGTGATCGATGATATAGATACAAGAGAGGATATGCCTGTTAGCTATACATTTTGGTAACGACAGTCTTTATTTTTGATTTCATCCGGCACCAACTCATCAGATTTTGTAATTTTCTCTACCACATCTGCCACAATCTCCCTTTCTTCAATCTGAAGGTCATAATATTTATTGAGGTCTTTTGTTTCGATGATTTCTATTGCCTTAGTAATGGGTCTGAAGAGTCCTGTAAATTCATATTTCTTGAGAGGTAATATTTCGTCTGCTGCTGTTTTAATAACTTGCAGTTCTCCAAAATCGGTTGCAGCCTTTAAGAAATTCATTGTCAATTCTTTGACAATACCAATCTCCAGTTTGGAGCTATTCTCAAAAGCCATTTTGATGAATTTGGCTGCACTTCCGCGGTTACCATCCTTCAATTCTTCCAGAGCCAGATTCAAACAAATTTTTGTAAAATCTTCAATTAAATCTGGCTCTTGGTCAGCTATTTTGTTTATTATTTTATCTATCTCAAAGGCAGCCTCAGCTTTTCTATCAAGACCGAGATAAGCTTCAATTACAATAAGTGAAGCATCAATTTTGGAATGTTCTTCGGTTATAACATCTAATGTTTTCTTCGCTACTTCCCCCCCTTCTTTATACCGTTCCGATTTCAATAGCACAACAGCTTTGTTTCTGAGAGCTTTTTCATGCTTTGGATTGATTTCCAGAACCATGTTGAAAACATCAAGTGCCTCTTTATACTTCCCGAGATTTCCTAATGCTAAACCTTTGTTAAACAGTACAGTTTCGTGCTTTGGATTAATTTCCAGAATCATGTTGGAAACATCAAGTGCCTCTTTATACTTCCCGAGATTTCCTAATGCTAAACCTTTGTTAAACAGTGCAATTTCGTGCTTTGGATTGATTTCAAGAACAATATTGAATGCTTCAAGTGCTTCTTCATCCTTATCAAGATTTATTAATATAGCACCTTTCCTTGATAGTGCATAATCATCTTTAGGGTTAATTTCAAGAGCTTGATTGAAAGCTTCAAGTGCTTCTTCATGCTGACCTAAATTTCCTAATGCAATACCTTTCTTTGATAGTGTATAATCATCTTTAGGGTTAATTTCAAGAGCCTTGTTGAAAGCTTCAAGTGCCTCTTCATACTTACCAATATTTCCTAATGCAATAGCTTTTCTTGATAGTGCATAATCATCTTTTAGGTTAATTTCAAGAGCCTTGTTGAAAGCTTCAAGTGCTTCTTCATCCTTATCAAGATTTATTAATGCAATACCTTTACTTGATAGTGCATAATCATTTTTTGGGTTAATTTCAAGAGCCTGATTGAAAACATCAAGTGCCTCTTCATACTTACCAAGATTTCCTAATGCAGCACCTTTCCTTGATAGTGCAATATCATCTTTTGGGTTAATTTCAAGTGCCTGATTCAAAGCTTCAAGCGCTTCTTCATATTTTTTTTCAGATAACAGTAATTGTCCTTCATAAAAATGTGCCTTACCTTCTAATTCTTTGTCCTTTGTCCGGGCAGCAGTTTCCTTCAGATTACCTATTTCATAAACTACTTCTTCCCGTTCTCCCAGTTCCAGAAGTTTAGGTGTAAGTTTTAGCATTGCCTCTGTTTTGAATTCAAGAGGCTGGATTTCAGCATAATAACAGAGTTCCTTGAGAACTGATTTTTCACCCGCTTCAAGAAGTTCAAACTTTAATTTGAAAAGATCTTTCCGCTCTTCAGGTGTGTACCATAACTGTAAGAAATCCAAAAGAATAGATACCCGCTTTCTCCCGAATGGCTGCCGCATCTCCCGCCAGAGCCTGAAAAGCCTTTCCCTCACTTCATATTTAGTATGCCTTCCCATTGGCCGCGAAATCACATACCCATCAGTTTCCAGCCTCCTTAGCTGCGTATTAACAGTCTGGAGTTTGATCCTTGCTTTTTCTGAGATTTGTTTAGGTGTAACAGTTTCCCCAAAAGAGATCAAAATATCAAAAATTCGTCTCTGCTGTCCAGTTAACATCTGGAATATCTCTTGATAGAATGGTGTGTGTTCATCTATTACCTTGAAAAATGCCTTCTCAACGTTCTCGATCTCTCCCCCCGTAATCATATCATAAAAAAGGAATACAAGTCTCGGACTGCCTCCTGTAAGATGCACAATTCCATGTATCCTCTCTTCGTATTGTTCGAATTTTTCGAAAAACTCCTCACCATTTTCAGTTTCAGCAATTTTTTGCATCAACTCCTTAATCTCCTTATACGAAAACTCCTTAAGGTGCTGGATATGGAAAAAATTATAAAATGGTTCATCATGTCCTGACAAAGAAGGAAAAATCAACGGAGCCGTGGCCACTATGGAAAAAATGTCGTTTTTCTGGAATATAGATCTTAACTTATGAAGTTCTTCTTTTTCCAACTGCTTAAATAGTTCATGTAGATTTTCGACAAAAATAATAAATCGCTTTCCATCCTTTCTTGAAATATCTTTAAGTTTTTCCACTGTGGCATACAGGATTTCATCTTCCTGTTCCAGAGATAAGATATCAGAAATGTCCTCTGGAGTTCCCTTTGAATACTTCTCAAAATATTCCTCTGAAATCCTCACGAAAAGATCGGATGCACGATAGACAGAATATTCCTCTTCTGCCAGTTTTACCGGAATTAATAACGAGGGTAATTTATGTTTAATTTCATAATACAGTAGAGTCAAAAAGTGGGATTTTCCAATTCCCCTTGGTCCTACCACCAGATAAAACCTGGGTGTCTTATTTTTTGCAGCATTCCCTATTTCCTTTACCAGATCTTCAAGCAGCTTTTCCCTGCCCACGAAAAGTTTGCGTAAAATATCTTCGGACATATTCTCTGGCGAATATCTATAGAAGATAATATCAGTAGACATCGCCATGATATATTCTCCACCAGTCCTGCAGCATTTTAGAATAGAATTTGAGTCCATTTTCAGGATCATGCTCCAGGTAAAAGTCATTACTCAGATCAGCTATTAAATCCATGAACTGTTCGTAATCATCGATTGCCGTTTCCCGTTTGAAAATCCCAAATGCCATGTCAACAGGATAACAATCAACATTACAGACATTTTTCAATATAGCTATTGCAGCTTTCTCTTCCATATCACCATAAAAAATTCTCAACCTCTGGGAATAATGCTCAAAATAGTATTTTCCTTCATTGCCAAGAATACGGAAATTATATGTTTTCTCTATTAATTCGTCATTAATTTCTCCATCCCTCAAAATGTATTCTTCTTTTATGGCGCTTAGCATAATCGCAATAAAATAAGGTATATAGGCCTCCCCAATACAACCTAATATTTTTTCACCGTATGATGGTACGTAGGTCCATCCTTCTTCCTGGAAAATTTTTTCAATGAGATCAAGTGCTGTCTGTTTTTGGAATCCATCTACACGAACCCTCTTAAAATCATTAATTACACTTACTCCACCCACATTCCTTACGACACGATCCATACTAACAGAACCACCGACAATAAATCTCAGGTTTGGAGAAACCTGGCGGAGCTTTCGGAACCAATGTAAGAAATCTTCCGCATCCTTTGGTTCCATTTTTTCAATTGCTATAGGGAATTCATCTACTATGAAGCAAATTTTTGAATCCGCTTCATTGATTATATCAAATATTAGTGCGGTTTTATCAATCCAATTTTCTTTTAAATCATTTTTAATGTTAGTCCTTAATTTAGCTTTAAACACTGAGATTCCAATTTCTTCAATATTATCCTTGAACCATTGAAAACCATTTTTAAAAGCAGGAATCAGTCTTGTTCTTTGCTCGATTTTTTCATTTTCAATTAGAGCCATTACTATTTCAGAAATAAACCGATGGGGGGAATTCACGTCTTCTACTTCGAGAAATACACATATTTCATCCGCATCTAACAGTTCTTTTTCCAGCTTCCTCATAATCGAGGTCTTCCCAAACCTTCGCGGAGCGATAAGTAGAACACTATCTTTCTCTAATGTGGAAAGTATTAGTGAAATTTCCTTTTCACGGTCAATAAAATCATTTCCTACTGCCGGATTGCCAACTGGTATCATATTTATTTACTCCATTTGAATATGTATAACAATATTGTTATATATCAATTTTGTTATATAACAGTTCTGTCATACATATAATAAATCAAAATATAAAAAAACCCATCCATCACAAAACCCCAAAACAAAAATACCTCCCGCACCAATACATACCCCTCATACAACCACCATCCCGACCGGAGTCCACCCCATGCAAAAACTTTCCCCTGCCATGCGCCAGTACTACGACGCAAAACAGCAGCATCCCGATGCCTTAATCATGTTCAGGATGGGCGACTTCTATGAATCATTCGGCGAGGATGCAGCCACCATGGCCAGGGAACTGGACATCACCCTTACCACCAGGGGCAAGGACAAGGACGGCGAGAAGATGCCCCTGGCAGGCATACCATACCATGCCATCGACTCATACCTGCCCCGCTTGATAAAGAAAGGCTATAAGGTTGCCATCTGCGAGCAGCTTGAAGACCCGAAACAAGCCAAAGGTGTGGTCAAGCGGGGCGTGGTCAGGGTGGTCACACCTGGTACGGCCATGGACTCATCCATGTTCTCTGATTCGGGCAGCAACTACCTGATGGCTGTGGCCCGCCATGATACCCATTTAGGCATATCATTTTTAGATATATCCACTGGCGAGTTCATGACCACACAGGTGGAAGATAAAGCACCCTATGACGCTGTCGTGAGTGAAGCGGTCAGGATGCGGCCTGCCGAGTGCATAGTGCCCCCAGAACTATACAGCAAAAGCGAACTTACAGCCAGGCTAAAAGATAACCTTAAGCTCATCATCCATCAATACGAGGAAGACGCATTCGAACCAGGTACTGCCAGGCGCCGCCTGCTGGACCACTTTCACGCAGCCACACTGGAGGGAATGGGACTTGCGGACCTGCCCGCTGCCACTACGGCCGCAGGTGCCGCACTCGCCTATGCCAGAGATACCCAGATGAGGGAACTGGACCATATCCAGACCCCAAGGACGTACTTTGAAAACCAGTTCATGGTACTGGACGCTGTTACGCTACGCAACCTGGAACTGGTCAAGAACGTGCGTGACGGAGGTACAAACTCCACGCTGCTGAAAGTACTGGACCACACCAGTACACCCATGGGTTCCAGACGGCTGCAAAAATGGCTGGTCCAACCCCTGGTATCTGTGGGTGACATTAACCGGCGGCTGGATGGTGTGGGAGAAATGTCCGGAAACACACTGCTGCGCTATGACCTGCGTACACTCCTAAAAGGCATACGCGACATTGATAGGCTTACCGGACGTATCGTCTACGGCAATTCCAATGCCAGGGACCTGGTGGCACTTCGCACTTCACTGGGCGCCCTGCCCCTGATAAAATCGGCACTTAATGGAGCAGGTATCAGCTCAGATATCCTTTCATCCATAAACAACTCACTCAGCGATTTCGCTGACCTCACCGACCTGCTGGAGTGCTCAATAGTGGACGAGCCGCCGGTCAGTGTACGCGAGGGCGGTATGATTAAGGCAGGATACAAGCCCGAACTGGACGAGCTTAACGACTTGACCGCACACGGCAAGGAGTGGGTGGCCAAACTGCAACAGCAGGAACGGGAGCGTACCGGCATCAGGTCGCTGAAGGTGGGATACAACAAAGTGTTCGGCTACTTTATAGAAGTGACAAAGGCCAATCAGTCCCAGGTGCCTGATGAATATATCAGGAAGCAGACCATGACCAATGCCGAGCGGTTCTACACACCTGAACTGAAGGAAAAGGAGGCAATGATACTTTCAGCCAACGACAAACGAGTGGCCCTTGAATACGAACTGTTTACCCAGATCACCGATCAGATAGCACAGCAGGCAGCCGGACTACAGGAGACAGCCGGGCTCATAGCCGAACTGGACGTGATCATCACCCTGGCCGAAGCGGCAGTGAACAATAACTATGTCAGGCCAGAGATAAATGACGGCTGCGAGATACTGGTACGGGACGGACGCCACCCGGTTGTAGAGAATTCCGTACAGGGCGGGTTTGTTCCCAACGATACCCATATGGATTGCAACAGCGACCAGTTCCTGCTCATCACAGGACCCAACATGGCAGGTAAATCCACTTACATGCGCCAGATTGCTCTCATCGTTATCATGGCACAGACAGGATGCTTTGTGCCTGCATCATATGCGTCCGTTGGTATCGTGGACAGGGTATTTACCAGGGTCGGGGCATTCGATGACCTGGCAAGCGGGCAGAGTACCTTTATGATAGAGATGGTGGAACTCGCAAACATCCTGAATAATGCAACCCATAAGAGCCTGATCCTGCTGGATGAGATCGGCAGGGGTACCAGCACCTTTGACGGGTACAGCATCGCCCGCTCTGTAGTTGAATTTATCCATAACAGGGGTCGTGTAGGGGTACGCTCCCTGTTCGCCACACATTACCACCAGCTGACAAGCCTGGAAGGAAGCCTGAAGCGGGTCAGGAATTATCACATTGCTGTAAAGGAAGAGGGACATGACCTGGTCTTTTTACGAAAGATCGTACCCGGGGCCACTGACAAAAGTTACGGTATCCATGTAGCACGCCTGGCCGGAGTGCCCCTGAAAGTTACACAGAGAGCCAAAGAAGTACTAAGTGAAGTAGAGAGTGAAAGCCTTGGACATAAAGGAAAGAGCAGTGCAACTTACACCCAGTTAATGCTGTTCGACCCGGGCAGCAGCGAAGCCCTACAGCCTAACCCGGTTGTCGAGACCCTGAAAGAATTAAATATTGATGACATGACGCCGCTGGAAGCGCTCAACAAATTGCATGAACTGAAAAAACAGGCAGGTGGAGATGCTGGCAGTGAATAAGATACAGGTTCTTGATGAGGCTACCATCAATAAGATACATGTCCTTGATGAAGCTACTATCAATAAGATCGCGGCAGGTGAGGTGATCGAGCGCCCGGGTTCTGTTGTCAAGGAACTGGTCGAGAACTCGATCGATGCTGGTGCCACAGATATCAGGATAGAGGTTATGGGCGGCGGCATCAAGTCCATCAAGGTCACTGATAACGGTAGCGGGATGAGCCGGGAGGATGTGTCTATCGCTTTTTTAAAACATGCCACCAGCAAGATAAGGGATGCCCATGATATTGAAAAGGTGCTGACCCTGGGGTTCAGGGGCGAGGCCCTGTCATCCATTACTGCCGTGTCAAATGTAGAGATTACCACCAAACGTCCCGGTGAGGTTGCCGGCACCCGTGTGGTGGTTCACGGTGGCGAGGTGGTGAGTATGGGTGATGCAGGGGCAGCCGATGGTACGTCCATTGTGGTGGAAGACCTGTTCTTTAACACTCCCGCACGCAGGAAGTTTTTGAAAAAGGGACGGAGCGAACTTGCACATATTGTGGACGTGGTCACAAGGAACGCACTGGGCCACAATGATGTATCATTTTATCTCTCACACAACGGCAGGGAACTGTTTCGCTCCCCTGCATCAGGTGACCTGTTCGATACTATTGTGCACATTTACGGGCCTGGGATTGCTAGGGAACTGATACCAGTAAATTTCACAAATGACCTTGTGCAGATATCGGGATATATCTCAAAACCAGGCTTTACAAGGAGTGATAAGGACCACCAGGCATTCTTTATAAATGGAAGACCGGTCAGGTCAAAAACAATAAGCGACGCCATTAGCCTGGGATATTACACCATGCTGCCAAGGGGCAGGTATCCGGTGGCTGTGCTTAATATCACACTGGATACATCGGAAGTGGATGTAAATGTACATCCCACAAAGCAGCATGTAAGGTTCGGCCATGAACTTGCCCTGATGAATGCTGTGTCAGAAGCTGTGGGTTCGATACTATCCGAGACTGAACTGGTGCCTGAAGCAAAGGAGGCGGTAACCCAAACGAAACTATATCCCGCCCCTTCAACCGAAGTACAGAATATCAGTGAGATACAGACCGAGTTCAAGGTGCCGGTTACAGATACCCAGCGCAGGCTTACCCGTACTGACAGGTATCTGGCGCAGACTCATGAGGTAACTAAAACGGGGCCGCACCTTGAGTTGCAGATACTGGGCCAGGTGGACAATGTATATATTGTCGCCCGGAGCGGGGATGGGTTGGTATTGATCGACCAGCATGCAGCCCATGAGCGCATCCTGTACGAACAGGTGCTGGAATCAGGCGATAGGGGAGTGCAGGAATTTATAACACCTGTTAATCTTGAACTAAATTCAAAGGAAAAGGTGCTGATAAAGGACTATATCCCACATCTTGAAGAGGCAGGTTTTATCGTTTCTGAGTTCGGTCCCGATTCCTTTGCAGTGACTGCAGTGCCCCATATCCTGGGCAAGCTGGAAGATACTACTGTGGTGCATGATATTATAAGCGATATATTATCTGGTGGCAGGGTCAGGGACGGGACCGGCATATCAGAGCAGGTGTACAAGAGTACTGCATGCAGGGGTGCTATCAAGGCCGGGGCCACACTGACAAGGGAGCAGATGGAAAACCTGGTGGCCCAATTGTACAGGACTAAAAATCCGCATACGTGCCCACACGGCAGGCCAACCATAGTTACTTTTAGCAGGCCAGACCTGGACAAGCTCTTTAAAAGGATTTAATACTTCTTCACTATTCATCCGGATCACCGGAATCACCAGACAGTTCACTGCTTTCCTGGAAATGCCGCCTACCTGCACTGGTTCCTGCACCTTTTCCTACATAGGTTCCTGCGCCTTTTCCTGCACTTGCAACTACATCTACACCTACATCTGCACCTGTTCCCGGACCCTCATCCTCCTGCTTCGGTACAGCACTGGGGTGCATATCTTTTTTATAAAGGATGGTGCGGTATGGGAAGGGAATTTCTATACCTTCTACATCGAATCGTTTCTTGATGGATTCCATTAACTCACAGCCTGTAAAATAAGCCAGGCTTCGGTCACGGACCCAGATCATCAACCTTAGGTTTACTGCAAAATCACCCAGTTCTGTAAGTAGGACTTTAACCTCGCTGCCTTCTGTCACCTCCAGGTGTATCCGGCTGACTTCGTAGTGATCCATGACATTGGGATGATCTCTGGCTTCGGCTTCCATGATGGACCGGGCCAGGTCGATATCCGAATCATAACTAATGCCGATGTTCACAGGCCATATTACAGTGGGGTCTTCAATTGACCAGTTTATGATAGATTCTTCACTCATAATGGAATTGGGAATAATGAGACGCCTGTTATCCCAGGTGACCACTACGGTATGACGCAGTGTCAGGTCAGAGATTGTACCGTACTCATTATGGATGGTGACAATATCTCCTACCCTGAAGGGGTGGAACACTGCAAGTGATATGCCTGACATAATATTGGCAAGTGTACTCTGCGCTGCAAATCCGATAATGATACCTGCAAAACCGGCACCTGCGAATAATGCTACAGAAAGTGTGCGAAGCTGGGGGACGCTGGATATGACAACTATAAGACCCACAATGTAAATGGCGGCCACAACAAGGTGCCGCAGCAGTCTGTAACCTGTGGGGTCCACTCTCAGTTTCAGGCTGGCCTTTTTGAAATAACCCTGAAGAAGCTTGTCAGCCAGCCTGGAAAAAAAGATGGTTGCAACTATGACTATAAAGATAAATATCGGTGTTGCGACGTTCCACGACAACCACTGTGGCCAGTAGTTGGCTATTGTGTCAGCAAATATCATGATATGAACAAAAGTAAATTCACTTGTTTGATTAATAAACTTTCGAAAACTGGTTATGTTGGTTGTTGGGTGAGTGGGTGTTGCACCCAGGGGACATGCTCTATAGAACTTGTACTTCTATCCCCCTTTTAACTTCCTAATGTTCTTACAGGATGCAGGATTTTTCAACGCTCGTTGAAATTATACTCTGTTCGGTTGAGATTGTTCAAAATACTCCACAGTTACTTCCAACCCTTCCACTAACCCAACCTCCGGCTCCCACCCCAGCACATCCTTCGCCTTACCAATATCCGGCCTCCTGACCTTTGGATCATCCACAGGCAATTCCTCAAAAACAATCCGTGAACCACTCCCTATAACGTCAATAACCCGCTCAGCAAACTCCAGTACACTCATCTCATCCGGATTCCCTATATTCACAGGCTCTGCACAATCCGACATCATCAACCTGTAGATCCCATCGATCAAGTCAGACACATAGCAGAACGAACGCGTCTGGTTTCCGTCACCATAGACAGTAATATCCTCCCCACGCAGAGCCTGGTTAATAAAATTCGGCACCACCCGCCCATCACCTGCACGCATGCGCGGCCCGTAGGTATTGAAGATGCGCACGATCCGAGTATTTATACCGTGATACCTGTGATACGCCATTGTAATCGCCTCAGCATACCGCTTAGCCTCATCGTACACCCCGCGCGGTCCGATCGGGTTCACATTACCCCAGTAGGTTTCAGACTGCGGGTTCACAAGCGGGTCGCCGTAGACCTCAGATGTGGATGCAAGCAAAAAGCGGGCGCCCTGTTCTTTGGCAAGACCGAGCATGTTGTAGGTGCCAAGTGCTCCGACTTTGAGCGTCTGGATGGGCAGGTCAAGGTAATCGATAGGGGAAGCAGGGGATGCGAGGTGGAATATGTAGTCGATCTTGTCCCCGAAATATATCGGTTTTGTGACATCGTGTTTCAGGTAGGTGAACCTGTCCGAATCGATGTGATCGATATTATTTGTATTGCCAGTCACAAGGTTATCTATGCAGATGAGTTCATGTCCTTTCGAAAGTAAAATGTCACAAAGGTGCGACCCTAAGAATCCTGCGCCGCCTGTTACTATAGTTCTAATGGTAATCACTTTGTAGTGTAAGATATTTTTGGCAATTTGTTCATTTTCCATCACTCATGTTCAAATCGCCAACAGTAGGTATATATTTTGTTGATCTGCCATCGCCCTTTTTTTTAGGATCCCTTTCAACATGTTGAGACAATCCCCGTCTTGAGGTCTCATCTGATACACAGTTAACCTTTCTATAAATTTGATTAGTTATGAACCCTTTCATGAAAGCGGATTTCAAAACGTTTCTTTGCCTATCATTCAACTCAATACCAAGTTTCTCTATTTCAAATATGACGATCGCTTTTGGAGTGCAATACAAAATATCACTTATGGGCATAACAATGGTGTGAAATATAGCCACGAAAAGTAAGAAAATGTATAGAAATCCAGGTAGATGAAATACTGACGACATGGCTTCTCAAGTTTATTTGGAATTGGACAATTAAAAGTAACGCAATACAACCTTTTCTGCAAAGTTTTATATATTGAAAGAACATAAGAGGATTTGATTAGAAGCTATTTTATAAGTGGCACTTGTGACGGTAATTGTTTTACTATTACTATTTCTGTGAATCTGCTTAGGGTAGTTTATAATTGTAATTTAAGGATGTGTAATATTTGTTCGGAAACGTTAAAGAAAGTGCTCCGGTAGAAGCCGGAGAAACATATGATGTATCGATTGAAGACCTCGCAAGAGAAGGCGACGGTATTGCAAGAATTGAAGGTTTCGTAATTTTCGTACCTGAAACACAGGTCGGTGACGAGATCACTATAAGGATTAATAAGGTAATGCGAAAATTCGCAATTGCAGAGAAAGTAGAATAAAATTAAACTGACTAATTCAATTCAGTTTTAATTCCCTGGCATCGGGAACGGTGCCTGGGAAATAACCATTTTTAGTATTTTTTTTATTATTGGTGTTAGTTATACTATCAGACTGGTTCTTTTTATTTTTTCATTTTCACATTTTCACTTTTTGGAATAAAGTAATATCTATTCAATGACTAATACATAGATTGTGACCAGAGAACTGGAAGTAATCCTTGTTAAGAAACTTGAATACAAGCGTGTTGACTGCACCTGTGGGATTGCTGTGATGTCTACCGACCCTACGCCTGATATAAGCAAAGCCATTAAAAATGCTGCAAGGGAGTTCGGTGCAAGGTTCAGTATACTGGATACTACTGTGCATCCGGATGCAGTGCTTAGGTATCATATCAAGGAACTGCCTGCAGTTGTAATTGAAGAGAAAAGTTATCCTGCTGATGGGGATGTTGTGAGGAAAGTCCTGGGTGAACTTTCCCAGTAGTCCGGGTAGTCCGGGCGAGTATGAAGATTGGAAGAATTGATATTTCCAGGTTTTTATCAGAGGTATATAAAAAGTAAAATATGCTCCGGCCGGGATTTGAACCCGAGTTTTCGGCTCGAAAGGCCGGAATGATTGACCGGACTACACTACCGGAGCACGATGGTGTTCTGCAAATGATTGGATAATAGTCCCGGGCGGATTCGAACCGCCGTCGCGGGCTGTCCTCATCCTCGACTCACAAAGAGTCTCGGGTTCCAAAGGCCTGCAGGATTGACCTCTACCCTACGGGACTGCAGGGTATCCTAATAGCGCATTAAAGTACTTATTCTTTATTGTTGTAATAGGTTAAAATCCCTGGACTGGGCTTGAATTATGCACACAGAAGAGCCGTTGCATCAAAACCTTTATGTTATTTCAATGCATCCATAAGCACCACTCTCCCTACCAAAAATTCTGTGCCCGGGTGGGGTAGGGGTTATCCTATAGGACTGTGGATCCTTCGACTCGGGTTCGATTCCCGACCCGGGCCCCATGCTATTTTTCAGTCCAATCCATCTTTAAAAAAAAAGTACAGCTATTAGAACGAGAAAGGTGGGACAAATATACTTTATGTACTGTGAAAATAAAGATGCTGTGACCGGAATTACCGGTCATTAAAAAAAGTTATTTTACGTCCTGATTATTCTTCAGCCGCTTCCTCAACGTTTTCTGCAGCTTCTTCTTCCGTTGACTCTTCGTCTGCTCCCTCTCCCCCGGCCCCGCCGCCAAGCAGTTCATCAATGGACTTGCTGCCGTATTCCTCTACGAGCACATTGATCTGGCTGACATCAGATGAAATCTCTTCACCCCGCATGGTCTTGCGGCGTCTCATACCTTTAACAGGCGAATTGAAACCTACTCCACCAGTCACAAGTATCTTTCGCCTGGGTGAACCGGGAAGACCACTGCGCATGGGAAAACCGCCCTTATCAGTCCCGCCCTTTATTTTCAGGGAATAGCCCGGAAGACCTACAACGTCCCCGCTTACTACATCACCTATACTTTTTCCAATGAAACCATTAGCATGGCTGCCAGAAACCTCTATCTGGTGTGCCAATCCTGTTTTGCTGTCTGAAATTATAATACGGAAATCTGCCATTCATTATCTCCTTTATGGGATTATTATCATTATTTAAAATCAGATACGTAATTAATATCTGAGGTATAACGGACTTAACAGGCTATAAACATATTTAATATTATCGAGGTAAGATGAGTTTTATCCCTGCTCCTGGATGTGTCTGGCACAATTGGTAATAATTAACATATATTAGATAATGAGGACAGGTATGAACCCGAACGGTCCGGTTATTGGCATCGACATCGGCGGCGCTAATACCAAGATAGCTTCACATGACGGCCAGATCACTGAACTACATTATATTCCCTTGTGGAAAGATACCCGCCTGCCCGAAGTATTAGGGGAGATCATACACCGCCTCAAACCCGCAAAGGTTGGAGTGGTCATGACAGGGGAGTTGGCAGATTGTTTTACAGATAAAGAACAAGGTGTCAGTTTCATCATGAATGCCATAGATGCCGTATTCCCAGGCGCGCTGTACTTGAATAACAGGGGCGAGTTCATAGATTCAAGCGGCGAGATCAGGTCACTGGCCGCAGCCAACTGGACCGCTTCAGCCCTGCTGGCCGGAAGGGAGCGTGATTGCATATTCGCTGATGTGGGCAGCACAACTACCGACCTTATTCCGGTAAAGCACGGCCGTCCCCTGGCCGGTACGACAGACTTCCAGCGGCTTGGGCGCCATGAACTATTATACAGGGGCATACTCCGCACAAATATTGCTGCCCTGATGAATCTGATCGAGCTGGGCGGTAACAATTATAGATTATCCTCTGAGCTTTTCGCCCAGACCGCAGACGCCAACCTGCTGCTGGGAAATATCAGCCAGGAGGATTACACCTGCGAAACAGCCGATTCTGGCGGGAAGATCAAAAAGGATGCTGCAAGACGCCTGGCCAGGGTAGTGTGTGCAGATACCACCGAACTGGATCCTGATGATATTATGGATATCGCCAGGCAGGTTTATGACCACCAGAGGGATGAACTGGCAGAGGCACTGGGAATACTGGCATCACAACACGACATCAATACTGTGGTGGGAGCAGGACTGGGCGAGTTTATAGTACGTGATGCGGCGAAGCATGCCGGACTTATTTGCACCCTGCTATTTGAAGAATATGGCAGGGATATCTCAAAAGTATTCCCTGCATACGCGGTTGCATGCCTGGCAAACGATATCTGATCAGCATACCATACCTTCACCCTACTATGCCTTCGACGAGCCTACCATGCCTTCGACGGCTTCCATATCCACATGTGCCAGGAAGTGCTCTGCCAGTTGGTGGTAGGGGTCTGTGTATGTGATCCTGTCTCTTATGCTGCTGTACTTGAGTCCACGCCTGGCATAGAGATACTCCAGGAATGCACATTTCAGGTTCTCATTCTCGAATAGACCGTGCATGTATGTCCCCCACACTAATCCGGTCACATCGACACAACCGTCGTCATCAAAGGCCGGTGTGTTACTATGTAGTCTTGACATGCCCATGTGTATCTCGTAACCGTCTACTTGCTGTTTGTTGATGCTGCCCAGGATAGGGCCGTTACCTGTTACGGTTTTCTTGGTCCTGACTGTTTGTTTTTCATATTTTGAAAAATCCGTGGAAATATCAAGCAGCCCAAGTCCGTCCACACTGACTGCACTCCCACCGCTCCCCTCGATTCCGCTATCAGTAATGGTCTTGCCCATCATCTGGTAGCCGCCGCATATCCCGATAACCGGTATGCCCGCATTTGCAAGTTCAAGAATCCGGGTACCAGTGCCGCTATCCTGCACCACTTTCAGGTCATCAATGGTGTTCTTGGTGCCTGGTAATATCAGTGCATCGGGCCGACCAAGGTCGTCACCCGGCTCAACGTACCTTATATTCGATAATTGCTCCAGGGGCTCAAAGTCTGTGAAATTTGATATCCTTGGAAACCTTATGACTGCAATATCCACAAGGCCGTTATCTTTGTTGTATGACTGTTTTTTGTCTGCGATCGAGACAGAATCTTCAGAGGGAATGGATAGTTTGGTATATGGTATGACGCCCAGAACGGGCACACCGGTCAGTTTTTCAAGTTCCCTGAGGCCCGGTTCCAGTATTGCGGGGTCGCCCCTGAATTTATTGATTATGATGCCCCGAACCAGCGGTGCGATGTCGTCGGGTAGTAGTTTCAGGGTTCCGTAGATACTGGCGAACACACCACCCCGCTCGATGTCACCCACAAGGATGATGGGTGGCTTAAGCAGCCTGGCAGTGCCGATATTGACCACGTCCCTGTGGTATAAGTTGATCTCGGCGGCACCCCCTGCCCCTTCGATCACAATGATGTCATGTTGTTTGGCCAGACAATTATATGCGTGCTCGACAACCTTCATCATGTCTTCAATTGATTCATAATAGTCACCGGCACTACGGTCTGCATACGGCCGGCCCATTATGATTACCTGGGAATGGCGGTCACCTTTGGGTTTTAACAGGATGGGGTTCATGTCTGCTGTGGGTGGGATGCCGCATGCTTTTGCCTGGATTGCCTGGGCTATGCCTATCTCGTCGCCGTTGTCTGTTATCCAGGAATTGAGGCTCATATTCTGAGCCTTGAAGGGTGCCACATTAAAGCTTTGTTCGGTAAAGATACGGCACAGGGCTGTAACTACTATGCTCTTGCCGACATGTGAGCCTGTTCCCAGTACCATCAGGGGTTTTGCGGTGTTGTTCATTGTATTGAATCCGGTGGTAGTTGATGGCTATGTCGTATCCCCTTCAAATTAAATGATAATTGATCATAGTGCTCTGAATATTGAGACACAGATTACACAGATTGATAGTGGTTGTGAAAATCAGTGTAATCTGTGTCTACATTAATCTTGCATTTGACCATACTTTTTGAAGTGGATACGCTATATCTATCCTGAAGGTTGAAAAACATATTGAATTATATATAGCAAGGAAATCCTTGCTGCTGCCTGGATTTCCTAAATCATATACAATTCTACTTCACGTACTATAAAAAAGTATTGCACATATTTCATGTGCAATTCATTGATAGTTATTTCTGAACTGCTTTTTCAGAACGCTTGAACCGTCTGCGTTTTGTACCTGCTGAATTGAACCGCTGTGCAGGACCCGGGCGCTTGTATTCCAGATTGCTTTTTTCAACCAGTCTGATTTTTCCCTTTCTGCCCTTAATTCTGCCCCATTCGATTGAACCGGTTTTACCCATTTTTTTATCCTCCAACTTTTAATAGTATAATCGATTAATGATATTCATCCTGATTTGATCGTCCAAGATTGGACAGGATATGCTTATAATTATCGGTCGCTCATTATTTCAGTTCCACTACCTTAAAGGACATATCCCTTATGCATTCACCATCCGGTTCACCCGCAATTTTCAGGATCTTGTATTTTCGTCCGGGTACCGGACCGGGATGCTGGCATATTTCAAACATCTCGCAATCCTTCTCATCGCAGCTAACAGGTTCATACGTGATGGTCGACCCCTCGTAAGCCTTACTGCTTTCGATAAATACCTTCCATGGTACCTCAACCACATCCACAGCCTGCACACCACCATCATGTACTGAACAATCAAGGGGTGTTGCATTTCTAATACCAACGATCTTATAATGGCCTCCTTCCTCCAGGTTCATACATGTGCTCTTGAGATTACATCCATTACAATCCTTGCTTTTGCCTTTGAATATGAATTCTACGCCTGGTTTTGCCATTCTTACGCCAATAAGTGTCACAATAGTATCTTCATTCATACTTCATCCTCCTGTTTTGCTTTAATTGTCCTCACTAAGTAATAATGTATTAAAGTATTTCGTAAATTACTGGATATTATTCTACAACTCCTGTTATCTTTGCAAGCCTTCTTGCTGCCCCTTCTGTCAATCCCGTACCAAGTATGGTGTATCGTTTTGGCCTGATAGTATGGGCTTTCATTAAGGCTTCTATAATATGTTCGGGGTCGATACCAAGTTCTTCTGCATTGGTTGGTGCACCTATGGTCTTTAATGTACGACAGATCCCCTGCCAGTCGCCACCGTGCAGGTACATCATCATTATTGAACCCACGCCGCACTGTTCCCCGTGCAGTGCAGGCTTGGGAGCTACCTGGTTCAGTGCATGACTGAACTTATGTTCGGAACCGCTGGCCGGCCGGGACGACCCTGCAATGCTCATCGCAACACCGCTTGCCACCAGAGCCTTGACTACGGTTCGTGCGGACTCAGGCAGACCTGGCCGAATCGATTCAGCCGAGTCCATCATGATCTTTGCTGTCATCATGGACAGGTGTGAAGCATACTCACTGATCTTTATATTCTTCAGACGGTGTGCCAGTTCCCAATCCCTGACCGCAGTACATTTGGACATAATATCACCGCAGCCTGCAGCCAGGAGCCTGAAAGGTGCATCTGCTATTATCTGTGTATCGGCCACCACTGCCACTGGGGGTTCTGCCTCCACCGATACTGTCTGCCCATTCTGGGTTATCGATGCTCGTGAGGATACGATGCCATCGTGTGAAGCTGCAGTAGGAACGCTGACAAATTGGTTACCTGTCTTTTTCGATGCCAGTTTGGCAATGTCAATAGTCTTCCCACCGCCCACACCCAATAAAAAAACACCAGTACTGTTATCGATATCAGATATAAGCTGCTCTACTTTTTCCACTTCATCCATCTCGGGTTTTTCCACAATTACCGAATGAACATCACACCCGTTATCCTCCAATATCTGAGCAACAGTACTGCCAGCCCTGTTGATCGTAGTGGGTCCGCTGACAATTAAAGCATTCCCATTAAGCTTAAGAGCGTTGCAAACATTACCGATATCATTGATCACTCCGTTGCCTACAACCACATTTCTGGGTAGCAGCATCCATCTTGATTTAAAATTATCTGCATTTGATTCGTTCATATAATACATACCATATAATATCGTAAGAGGTTATAAAACATGGGGACTGCCGAGGGCATACAGGATTTTATCTACAAATATTATATCTATCCTATCATTTCTGATGCAGGCTACAACCCTGTGAATACAATAACATGGGCGATATTACTGGGCTTGTGTTTATTTGGCGTGCTAAAACTACTGGAAAAAATGGATGTAAGAGCGGACTGGGAATTTACCAAGGTTATCATCCCGTACATCATCGCCGGCTCAACCCTGAGGGTAATTGAAGATGCCGAGCTGTTCGAGCCACCAATTAAATACTTGTTCATTACCCCGCCAATCTATTTACTAATGTTCGCGATAACTGTCCTGCTGCTGTTCATCTCTATCAGGCTGCAAAGATCAGGATATGTGAATGACTGGAAAAAAGCCTTTGCAGCCGCCGGCATATTGTGGTCTTTGGTCAATATAGGAATATTGTTATTGACAGAACGTATCACCAACCCTGTACACTTCACTGCTATCATCCTTCTTGGTACCGGGCTGACAGCAGTAGCATACCTTCTGGCCAGGAACAGAGGTTGTTCTATGTTCAGACAACACATCAATATCAGCATCTTATATGCACACCTGCTGGATGCGTCATCCACTTTTATTGGTGTGGATTATATGGGATATTATGAAAAACACGTTGTACCTACCTTCCTTATCGATCTTACAGGGACGGCCGCAATCATGATCCCGCTAAAGCTTATCATATTCATTCCGGTAATATTCATGCTTGATACCCAGTTCGATGAGAACGATGATTCCAGGCGGCTCAGGGACCTGATGAAACTGACAATCATAGTACTGGGCCTGGCACCTGCCACACGGAACACTATAAGGATGGTATTCGGGATATGAACCAAAACGAACAGTACTATTTCAGCACCGGGAAGGGTTTTACTGCAGAGGCAATGGCATACCTGACATCACTGCGCCCCTACCTTCTTGTTATTATTACTTTATTCCTGCTTGCAACAGCAGTGGGATATGTATCAGCGTACTTTAACCCTGATATCATTGACGAGCTAATAGGACAATTCGAAGAAACATACGGCTGGATCGCAGAAGAATCACCTATAATGATCATGCTGTTCATTTTCGCAAACAATACATTGAACAGTTTTATTGCCATGCTGCTTGGTACATTTTTCGGCATCTGGCCTGTTATCTTCATTCTGGTCAATGGTTATTTCATTGGTGTGGTGGTTTTCAGTTCAGTACAGGAGTATGGCATACTTGTGGTACTGTTCGCCTTGTTACCACACGGTATCATTGAACTTCCTATGATATTTATCAGCGCAAGCATGGGCCTGAGACTGGGGGTTCTTGCATTTCAGAAAATATTCAATATAAAGGATATCAGGTTCAAATATGAACTGTTCAGTGCCATCAGGTTCTTTGTCACGGTAATCGTCCCGCTATTGTTCATTGCAGCTATCATCGAGACCTTTATCACATCAAGCATACTTTATATACTGACTTCCTGAGGCTGGCCTTTATAAAAAGGTTCACGATATTTCATTGCTTTATAGAACAAAGTTTCAAGCTCACTGTCACTGGCATGGCTTACATCCACAAGGTTGTCATTTCTCAACAGGCAGGGTTTTAGTTTACCATCAGATGTCACCCTCAGCCGGTTGCAGTTGGCACAGAACACTGAATTATCAATAGGCTTCACAAGTTCGATTTCTGCACCATCTACCATGTATTTCTTCCGGCGGTGCATCTTTCGCTCTATTACGGATGATGCCCTGGATTCCAGTTCTTTTTTGATAATATCCATTTCCATAAGCAATCCGTTATTACCAAAGTCCATGGGTTCTATTATCTGCAGGATCACGTTCCCGTCGAATTTCTTTATAAAAGATATCATGTCATTAAGTTCACCGGAATTGACACCTTCCAGCATCACCATATTCAGCTTAATTGGGGTCAACCCTGCATCCACTGCAGCATATACCCCGTCCAGCACCTGCTTATGGATGTTGCTGCTGCACCGGCATATTCCGGCATAGGTATCGGGGTTAAGTGTATCAAGACTGATATTAACCCTGTCAAGTCCGGCTGCCTTGAGCCCCTCGGCTCTTTTGGATAAAAGCACCCCGTTCGTTGTGGCAGAAACATTTTTAAGTTTGGGAAGTCTTGCCAGCATTTCCTCGAAATCCTTCCTGACTAATGGCTCACCTCCTGAGAACTTCACTTTTCTTACACCCAGGCTGGCGGCCTTATTGATGATCCTGATAATAAGCTCCACACTCATTTCTGCCTCATGGCCGCTCTGCCCTTCGTTGTGGCAGTAGAAACAATTAAGATTGCATTTACTTGTTATTGATACGCGCAAGCTTGTTATTTTGCGGCCGTAAGAGTCTATGAGTATATGGGATTCCATTTAATCAGGTTAATTGGAAATGAATATGTTAAATGTATTGATTTTAAAGTCTGGATTTACTGTGGAAATTATGATAACAGGTGTCCGGGATAATTGGGAGTTATTAAATAATCGATATGATTAGAATGAATTTATTTGAAATATAACTTATTCGATATATTACAGGGTAACTTTCATACTGTTTTAAGTATTTTCAAATCTAATGGTATTAATCATTGCAAATAGTTTTAAATGTAGGTTGGTCGTTAGAGGGGTTGATCAAAAATGGATACATTTGAAATAATATCAAAAATTTATGAAATGAGAGATGAATCCATTGCACAGGGGATAACCTCCCGGGATGCAATGGTATTTGCAGAACAGAATGTAGCAGAAGAATATCATATTTCCCATAATAGCTTAAGGAAATTGGTAGGAAATTAGAAAAAATAGGGCGTCAAATCCTTATTTTATTTTTTTACTGTATGTAAAGTATAACTTTATCCACTTTTCACTTAGGAATTCTTGTTACTAACAACCCATTCTTTATCGTTTCCAGCTTCTTATCAACAGTACTGGGAATCTCAGCGATGCGGCACTGTTCGAAATGTTGGAACTTTATCAAGCTTTATCTTGTTCTTTCATAACTTCCACTGGTGTCATCACAACTTTGTTTATATCATAATCAGAATGATTCCACGTAATAAGGGCATCACTATGTTGTTCTGAATGTGCCCCAATGATAAAGTCCGGCAGTATACGCTTTAATGACCGCTTATTCTTCAACAAATTATTTGCATAGAGTTCTCCAGTTCTTTTTGCAATTTTTGAGGAGTTATATTTCACTTCGATGTTATTAACAGCTAAGAACCGCTGCACTGTGCCCTTTGTGGTGAGCCAATAAATGATTCCCATCCCCCCCTATTCTTCGGCTCTCCTGCCACACACTTTCCCCTTCACGCTGCCCTGGGTGCCCCCTATCGGTCATTTTGGAATTTAAAAAACACCTGCGAAATATAAGCTGTACATGCCTAATAAGAGCCTAATAAAATAGAACATAAGCCATTATGCTATACCCCAGCACCAGCATCATAAGTGAGATGATCCAAAAATAACGAAGAATAAAAGCCTTTGTTTCAGGCTCGTTCAATTTCTCAATCAACTTATCCGTTAACGACATCCTAACGCCTGATGTGTCGCACAGTATATCTATCCTTTGATGCGTTTGAGCCTGAAGGTGTTCTCCCTCTCCATTTCATCCAGCCTTAGCATGATAAAATCCCTGGCTTCAGTTAATTCAGGAATGACCTTGAACTCAAGTGCATTGACCCTGCGCTTGGTCTTCTCGATCTCGTCTAGCAGTTTCTTGATAGTGGTCTCTATCTCGGCAGCCAGAATGATCTTTTCAACCAGCACCTCGTAGGCATCAACTGCCTCATCGATTCTACTGCTGGTGCCGATGATACCGTATCCACGATCATTGATATGCTTTCTTACACTGCTTGACTCGATCTTGGGCACAACCACGCCCATTACGTTCTTACTCTGGACTTCCAATGACGGTGTGTCCTTAAAAGAAAAAGCAGTGGATTTGACTGTCATAGTACCTTCCACTGACTTGGCAATATTGACCCGCTCCATTGATACATCGAACTGGACGTCAAGCTCGGCCCTGATACTCTTGGCTTTCTCCAGGATCTCAAAGAATTCCAGAATCAACCCATCACGTTTCATCTTGAGCAGTTTATGTCCCCCCTCAGAGAGCTTGATCTTCTTTTTCAGATCGATAAGTTCTGAACGTGTGGGTTTAACATCCTGTATAGCCAAAGTCTAATCCTCCAAATATCCAGCTCTATTTCTTATGGGCCGGATGGTATTTCTCTATGAACTTGTTATCGATCCTGGTCAGCATCGACTCAGGGAGTTCTGCAAGCATTTCCCATCCGATAGTGAGTGTGGTCTCGATATCCCTGTCCTCCTCCATACCCTGCCTGACAAACCTGTCCTCGAACATATCAGCAAATTCCAGCAGTTTTTTATCCCTGTCTGACAGTGCATCCTTGCCCACAATGGCCACCAGGCCGCGCAGGTCCTTACCTTCAGCATAAGCCGCATACATCTGGTCAGATACTGCCTTATGATCGTCCCTGGTGTGACCTTCGCCGATACCGCTGTTCATCAGCCTGCTCAGTGACGGCAACACATTGATAGGTGGATATATGCCCTTCATATGAAGTTCCCTTGAAATGACTATCTGGCCTTCGGTAATATAACCGCTAAGGTCAGGAATTGGGTGAGTGATATCATCACCGGGCATGCTCAGGATACTGAACTGTGTCACTGATCCCTTCCTGCCCTTTACCACGCCTGCCCTTTCATACAAACTGGCAAGGTCAGTGTACATATAACCAGGATAACCACGCCTGCCAGGTACTTCTTCCCTGGCTGCCCCCATCTGTCTGAGTGCTTCACAATAGTTAGTGATATCGGTCAGGATTACCAGTACATGCATATCATGTTCGTATGCCAGGTATTCGGCTGCTGTAAGTGCCATCCTCGGAGTGATCAACCTCTCCACAGCCGGATCGTTTGCCAGGTTAAGGAACACTACTGCCCGCTCAAGGGCACCTGTCCTCTCAAAATCTGCCATGAAATACTGGGCTTCCTCATTGGTGATACCCATTGCCGCAAAGACAACAGCAAAGTCCTCTTCACTGCCTGGCACTTTAGCCTGTCTTGCGATCTGCAGGGCAATCTCATTATGGGGCAGACCTGAACCGGAGAAAATAGGTAGTTTTTGTCCCCTTACCAGTGTATTTGTACCGTCAATAGTACTGATACCTGTCTGAATGAAATCCTCAGGAGGTAATCGGGAATAAGGATTAATGGCTGCACCGTTGATGTCCAGCCTGTCCTCGGGAATGATACGGGGTCCTCCGTCCAGAGGGTCGCCACTTCCTGAAAGTATCCTGCCTAACATATCAGAGGACACAGCCAGTTTAATGGTCTCCCCCGTGAACCTGACACCGCTTTCCCTGTTAAGGCCGCCTGTACCCTCGAAAACCTGCACGACAACTTTATCATGGGAAGTATCCAGTACCTGTCCCCTCTTTGTAGAACCGTCGGGCAGGTTGATATTTACCAGTTCACCATAACTTACAGGTTCGGTCTTTTCCAGGAAAATAAGCGGTCCTGAGATCTCTGTGATAGTCTTGTATTCCTTAGTCAATTTACTCAGCCTCCTCTGCAGTTGCTGTGGCGGCATAGTCTTCGCTCTTAAGGGAATCGAACTCATCTTCCATCTTGTCTATGACCTTCTTAAGCGCACCTTCGAAATCTTCATCAAACCTAACACCGGAATCAAGTGCCACATTTGCCTTATCTGCAAATTTCTGGATAGTCTCAAGGAGCTTGTACTGCCTGTCCATGGGACAAAAGGTATCAACGGGGTGGAAAGCATTCTGCTGTAAGAATATCTCCCTGATCATCCTTGTGATCTCCAGAGTCAATTGCTGGTCAGGAGGCAGTGCATCCGAACCAACCAGTTGTACGATCTCCTGCAATTCTGCTTCCTGCTGGAGCAGGTCCATGGCATTATCCCTTAGTTTGATCCATTCAGGGGATACATTATCATTATACCAGTCAGCCAGTCCCTTAGTGTACAGACTATAACTGCTCAGCCAGTTAATCGACGGGAAATGCCTCCTCTGGGCCAGCTTTGCATCCAGTGCCCAGAACACCTTGACAATACGCAGCGTATTCTGTGTGACCGGTTCTGAGAAGTCACCACCCGGTGGTGAGACCGCACCGATGATAGTAATGGAACCGTCAAGCCCTGCAAGTGACTTCACCCTGCCTGCCCGTTCGTAGAACTCACTCAACCGGGCTGACAGGTATGCAGGATACCCTTCCTCACCCGGCATTTCTTCCAGCCTGGATGAGATTTCCCGCATGGCTTCTGCCCACCTGCTGGTACTGTCAGCCATCAGTGATACATCGTATCCCATGTCCCTGTAATATTCGGCAATAGTGATGCCTGTATATACACTGGCTTCCCTGGCTGCCACAGGCATATTACTGGTATTGGCGATAAGCACGGTCCGCTCCATCAGGGGACGACCGGTCTTTGGGTCTTCCAGTTCAGGGAACTCGGTAAGCACATCAGCCATCTCGTTACCTCTTTCACCACAGCCGATATAGACCACGATCTCGGTATCGCTCCATTTTGCAAGCTGCTGCTGGGTGACGGTCTTGCCGCTACCGAATGGACCCGGGATGGCTGCTGTACCGCCTTTGGCCACAGGGAACAGTCCATCAAGAATTCGCTGACCCGTGATAAGCGGGGTATTCGGCGTTAGTTTCTTGGTCACTGGCCTGGGCATCCTGACAGGCCATTTCTGCATCATCTGAAGTTTTGTACCATCTGTCAATGTGCAAATCGTATCAACCACTTTAAACTTACCGTCCTTGATCTCATCAATAGTACCTGATACATTGGGTGGTACCATTATACGGTGTTCTACATTAATGGTCTCCTGGACGGTCCCGATCACATCGCCGCCGGAAACCGCATCTCCTGCTTTGGCAGTAGATTTAAATTCCCAGAGTTTCTCCTGATCCAGGCCATCTGCCATAACTCCCCTCTCGATAAAGTCCCCCATCTTTTCCCTAAGAAGGGGCAAAGGACGCTGTATCCCATCATATATACTCTCAAGAAGGCCAGGTCCAAGTTGAACGGAAAGTGGCATACCCGTATTTTCTACAGGTTCTCCGGGCCTGATGCCTGCCGTCTCTTCATAGACCTGGACAATGGACCGATCCCCCTCGATTCCGATAACCTCTCCCATAAGACGTTCATGTCCTACTTTGACCACATCATACATCCGGGTATTGATGCCCTGGATTGTGACCACTGGCCCTGATATTCTATAAATCTCTCCTTTCATTTCCACAGATCAACACCTACTGCTTGTTTTATTTTATCTCTTAAATTTGAACTTTCACCAGCACCACCCAGTGCAATTGTCGTGGGTGTAACCAGTTCATCCAGCATATTCTGGAAATTCTCAGGTAAACTGGCCAGATCATCGTTGTGGATAACCAATACTCCTATTTCCCTGTCGTTAAGTACATTCTGAATAACAGGTATAAGATCATCCTTTCCGTTTGTTTCATGGATATTTCTTATACCGGCAAGTCTGAAGCCAAGAGTAAATTCACTGCTTCCAATTACTGCTATCTCCATATCACATCACCAGGTGTTTCTTTATGATATCATCAGACAATGCAGATTCTTTGCCTCTGGCTATCGTTCTAAGATTGTTTATTTCATTATTCTTCCGGACCATATAATCAAAAATAGGTAAAATTGATAGTGGATAATAATGCGATACTTTTGATGAATATTTCATTGCATATTTGTCCAGTTCTGCTTCCACATCCATAAGGGAGGGCATATCTTCACTGATCACTTCTGAAAGTGCAGACCAATATGAATAATCTTCCTGGTTTTTAATGAAATCCGGCCATGAAAGAGAGACCAGACGACGTAGATCTCCATCTTTCAGTTCAGCTCCGCCAGGTATTAACAGTTCCATTATCTCATCCCTTGGAAGGTCTGCCTTTTTAGTCCTGAAAAGAGTCTTAAGGTTTTTGAGGTCAATTTCGGTCTTTATGAATTTCAGGCTTAACTTTTCACCCTTGGATTTGCCCACTGAAGATAGTATTCTGGAATAATATAACTTGTCCAAATTGTTCTCGACAGTTGACAGCATTCCGCCCTGGTAATCGGAAATGGCAGAATGGTATGGGGTATTTTCAAGAGCAACCTTAATATCATCAATTGATTCCATGCTGGCAATGGAGATAAGTTGACGGTAGCCAAGTTGTCCTGCTGCCACCACAGCCTCCTGTATCTCTTCAAGAGGAGCTCCGTAATATTTTCCCCTGAGTATGGTCTTGATATTCCAAATATCCCAGTACCTCAGGTATTCTGTGATCAAATAGTGCGGTTCATCCTGGGAAATACGTAATAATTTCCTGTATGTCCTGGCAAGATTCTGATTGAGGGCATGCTCTAAAAGGTCTATGCCGCTGAATTTCTGGGCAAGTTCATCCACATCCTGCTTATATTCCGACTCACCGATAAAACGTGTGATCTCAGCAAGGTCCATGTTCATCATCTTTGGAAAAACTTCCTTCTGGATCAGCTTGCTCTTCATAGCCCTGACCCGGGCCGTAATGTATGCATACTTTTTACTGCCCCGGCGATTAAAGAACATATTAATACCTCATCCGAAGAGTATGTCTGATACAGGTTTTAGTGTTTGTTCAGACACATCATCCAGGATCCTGTCAAACGTGTAGTCCAGTCGTATTGAACCGTTGTCATTCTCAATGATCAGTCCGCCAATACAGTCAATCTCACCCATAAAGGTAAGGTCCGTCAATTCCCGGACCAGCTTTGTATCCCTTGTATTGGAATATACCCTGGCGCCTTCACTTCCATGCTCATCAAGGATTGCTTTCAATATAGATGCATTCTTGTCTGGTGGCAATGATGAGATAGCTTCTCTGGCCGACTGATAAACACTGTCCAAGACATCCTTTTTAGCATTCAGTGCAGCTCTCTTGCTCTCAAGTTTCGCACTGGATTGTTCCTGTTTGAGTCTTCTCTGGATATTTGCCTCTACTTCAGTCTTGCTCTCAGCTAAAATCATTTCAGCTTCATTTTTTGCTTTGTCGATTATTGCTGCAGCTTCATCCTGTGCCTCAGCTTCAATAGCGGCTACTTCTGTTTTTGCCTGTTCCAGGATATCATTTACAACATTTTCAAGTCCCATGTCCAATCTCCCGCTGACGGGTAAATAGTCTTACAAGAAGAGCAACAATATGGCAACAACCAGTCCAAAGATAACAATAGTCTCCGGGATAACGGTCAGGATAAGACCCTTTCCGAATAGCTCTTCTCGTTCTGCCATTGCACCGACAGCGGCTGCACCGATATCCTTTTCTGCAATACCTGAAGCAATGCCGGACAGTCCTACTGCAAGACCTGCGCCGATTGCTATAAGTCCTTTTTGATTCGCAAGAATCTGTTCTACAGTTGCGTCTGCTATACTAATATCTACCATTTATTTTACCTCTGTATATTTTCGATTATATCCAAATGGATTAAATTTACGACCACCGCCATGGTAGAATTTTGTAAAGAATTCTACATACTGCAACCTTAATGCATGCAGTCCCGGTGCTACGACACCAAGCACGGTGTTAACAGTGTGTCCGATCAGGAGCACAATAATTCCAACTATTATGAACACTCCCCCTTCCGGAAAGAGCAAATTTGTCACAATATAATTTATTGCATATGCAATACCTACAGAAGATAGACCCACGGCGGCCAACCTTGTATATGACAGGGTGTTACTGAGAATTGAAGGCAGTTCAAGAATCGCTGTCGCGCCTTCACCTGCAATAAGCATCACCACACCTATCACTGATATGACTATTCCACCGGTCATACCAACAACAGGAATATATCCCAGAGCTGCAAGAGCAAATATGGCGATTCCCAGTTGCAGTACCATCCAGCTTAGCTTTTCCAGCACCGCAGTCTTTAGACCGTGTGAGACGGCTTCGTTCCTGAAACCGAGAATGAATCCCAGGTTCAGGTGCACAACACCGATAAGTGCTGATACTATTAAGAGTATGGGTATATCTCTTTCACCAAGTCTATCAAGGATAGGCAGGGCATGGAAGTTATAGAATATCCCTCCAAGGGCACTGTGTTCACCAAACAGTACTGCCACAACGCTATGGTGCCCGAATACATGGAAGCCGAATATTTCTGCGAACAGTATACCGAATATTGTTGTAGTGATACTGCAATAGACAAGCAGTGTTGCCAGTGGTCTCAGACCGCCGGTCTTTATCTTTGCCCTGCCTACCATTCCAAGTGTAAAGAGTACCAGACCATATCCTATATCTCCAAGCATGAGACCGTAGAATAATGGGAATGTGAAGAAAATAATAACTGATGGGTCGATCTCCTTATAGAGTGGTCTGGAATATAAGTCCATGATCGTTTCAAGAGGCTTGACCACTCCGGGATTATCATATTCCACTGGAATTGTACTGGATTCGATCTCTTCTTTCTCCGTATCCAGTTTGGAAATCATAACACTGCCATTGAAATTTGTTTCAAGGGTATCTTCCACCTGGTGGAACTTGTCATCAGCTATCCAGCAATCAATAATAAAAGTACTCTCAGATGTTGCAAAACGCAATGGTGCTTCTGCTTTTTCTGTAGTGATCGATAATATTTCATCTGAAGCAAGGATGAAATCCATATATTTACCTTTAAGATCGGCAATTTCATCTTCAAGTGAAGTTAGTTCAAGTTGTATGTCTTCTTTCCGTTTTATCATCCCGGTCATAATCTTCCCGGGATTGCCTTTTAATTCAGGTACATGAATATCATTAAAGTAATATTTTTCAAGAATGTCAGTGACTTGCTGCTGGTACTCAACAGGCATAAATAAGGCAATAACATTTTTTTTATTATAGGGTGATGAGAACAGTTCATAATTTGTTGTAATACTTCTGATCTCTTGTTCAATTTCGGATATTTCACCCAGGATATAGCCTATGATGGCATTGATTGAACTATAACCCTCATAATACTCAAGGTCCAGCGGGAGTAAAGACAGAGGTTCCAGCACGAAAATGGATTCGTCTATATTCTTTAGTTCATTACCAAGTACATTTTTCCGATCTAATAAATCGTTGACAGTTGAATCCAGCTTTTCTAATTTTGCATCAAGTTCATTTAAAATTGCATCTTCATTTTGAAGCTTATCGGAATGTTTTGGTTTTATGCCTAAAAAATGTATAATAGATCGTAGCTTAACCAATTTGTTGGAGGCGTCAGACGCCGCTTCACCGGGTTTGCCAATTGTGAGAAATGAATCGTCCTCAGTGAAATCTTCTACATGGACACATTGTATTGAATGTAAGATGTCCACAGTCGGATGCAATAATTTCTTATTGCCTATAATTACTGCTTTTGAAACCTTTTTGGCTTTAAGCATGCATGCTCCTCTCAAATTGTTCCACAAGATATTCTGTGGCTTTTGCTACATTGCTATTTGCCTTTGATTTTATTGATTCTGCAGCAGTGATCCCTTCTTTTAACACTTTCTCTTTTTTTGATTTTATTTCCTCTTTTGCCTGGGAAATCTTCGAATCAGCAATTACCACACTCTCGTTCTTAGCTTCATTGATCAATTCTCTTGACTGGTTCTTTGCTTCGAGGACTTTTTTGGCTTTAGCTTCATTTGCCTCAGATATCATTGTCCTTGTATCTTCTTCGGCTTTCTTGATCTGAGATAAAATATCGGCCTTTGTCATATTATTTTCACCGTTCTAAAGAATTTTATTCGTCCACTAATATATATTGTAGAATTGTCCTTACTATTATTATTACTAAGGATAAGCATCGTTATATCTGCTATACAACAATACATAAATTCCTGTTTTTTTTGAAGTAATACATCACCTGGGGTAAGTAAGTCTGAAATTCAATTCTTTCATTAAACATATAGTAGATAAATTATTCGGTTTTACAGTATTAATTCCAATAGCAGGTGGCCAATCTATCATGGATATAGATGATTATTTGTTAATGCCACGATCAATCTCGTCTACAATAGTATCTGCAATCTCATTGCAGGTTGTATGCCCGGGACCATCCACCAGGTGTACCTTCAATGTTAGGATACCATCTGAAAGTTCACTCCTGATCAGGAATGTATCGCCTCTGGTGGCGACCTTGCGATAATTTGTATCAAGATGTGAGTAAAGTATCCGAAACCTGAAATCAATTGTACCATTCTTATCAATGTTCAACATTATTTTTTCAAGGTTTTGATTGTTCAATTGTACGAAATCTACATTTGCTTCAGCGATATCAACGGCAATATTTCGTTTTGTATTCAAAGTTTCCCCTTTATTTCCTACCAATTTGAAAGACCCGGATTTGTTGTTCATCCTGGCGTATGTTTTCAAAAGATATGGAAAGTCGGCCCAGAAACTGTACTTTTGGGTAAAATCAACATCATTAAGGGGAAAATGATAAAATTTTCTTTTTCTCATGTCCAAACCAAATCACCAAAGTGTATTAAATCAAATTACATGATAAAATCATCGCAATGGATTTTACCGGAAAGTTAAATGTATAGTATAAATCATGAGATTCAGGGTTTTGGGGGCTACAAAAATTTAAATAATATGAAAACGCATACAGCATAGTTGAATGAGAATTTGTAGTTAAGAAATTTGTAGTCTATATAGCTAAGAATATAACCTATATCGATATCGAAATGCATTGATATTTTCCTATACGTCCAATAATGCAGGAGATCACTTGTTTCATTGTTGACTCCTACATTAATTCCTTAATCTTGGCCGCTATTTTCTCAACTTCAACCAAAATAAGGCCAAGACCTGTATCCGGTTTTGCCATGACGACAAGTAAGGCTTTAGAACCGGCTCCCATGCATATCAGTTTTCCGTTTTGCGATTCAACAGTTATCCTGCTGGGCAATCCCTTATCAAGTTCTGTAGTAGCTGTCTCTGCAGCTCCAAGCATAATCGCAGACATGGCAGCAAAGGTTTCACCCATTATGCCATCAGGCATATCAGAACTCATTAGAAGCCCATCACGGCTGACAATGGCGCATGCTTCAATACCACCAAGATTTTTCAAATCACTTATATATTCCTGCAATATGTTCGTAGTGGTTGTCATTTATTAACTCTTACGCCTTTTCCCGTTTTAATCAGTATACTCTTTTGTTAAGGATTTTTTGAGTAATAATGTATAAACGTTTTATTTTTAATAGTATAATAATCTATAAGATTATGTACTAAAGTTAATCCTACGGCGTCAATCTGAGGTTGGAAAATGATTCAACTTCAACCCTAAAATTTCATATTTTCGGCTTCAATCGTCCATATTGAAATTACTACCCCTTACTATCATATTATGAATTTGACCAGAAATTAGATATTGGACTGGACTACTTAGATGGAATAAAAATCGATACTGGAGAGGTAAAAGCTACTCTTGGGGATATGAATGGTACATTAAACAGCATTGATAATACACTTGGATCATTTGTAGTGGAGCCGAGGGAACACAACCAGCGCCTTGAGAACATCCTTGTAAAATTGGCTGAGAGATAGCCGTATATGCGCTTAAACTCGTGCACAGACATGATGCTCCGGATTTGGGAGTTAGCGAAATATAGGTTAGTTTACTCACGGGAAAAAGCTAAACATACCACCCCCACCTCAATTCTCATTTCACCTCACCTCACCTCACCTCACCTCAAACTCATCCAAACAGACCCGTTCAGCCTGTGTCTCTTTTCCAACAGAGACCACAATATCAAAACAATCGAACCACTGTATCTGCTGGTTCCCAAGGTTCAGCTTGACCCCATTGACCGAAGAGTTGACATCAGGTTCTATTGAATAGATAAACACACAGCCATTCCCACCAATCCCATAGACACCTACATCCCAGCTTGCACCCTCATATTCGCCTGGAAATGTAAGGTCAATATAGGCCCAGTTCTCAGAACTATTGATGTACTGTGAGCCGTTGAACCACGAATTCTTCTTTTTACTAATGTCATCTATAGTATTTTGCTGTACATTGTCCAAGTACATCAGCACCACCGGACCGCCAACCATTAGTATCAGGCCGGCAATGGCTACGATAATAATCAGAATGAACCTGTTTTTATCATCCATTGGTGTTCAATACATAGATGACCACATCAACTAATTACTCTTTCCTGTAGTACACAAAATATGACTTTGTGTACTCGGTGACAGTAAAAAGCAAAAACCGGTACTAATTCTAATTATCTCAGAGTTATTGCGATTAACAATTATTGTGATTAACAATAACTATTAAATACAAAAGAATTATATACTCATATATGAAATTTTACAATCGTGAAGATGAGATCAAGAAACTCAGAACATTAACATCGCTTGACAAGAGCACAATGATTGTGATCTACGGCAGGCGTCGTATTGGTAAAACACGGCTTGTGCAGCATGTTTTTGGAAAAGAATCATATTACTTTTTTGTAGCAGAAAAAGAAGAACGGCTGATCCTTGATGATTTCAGGACTATATTGATGGAACGCCGTGATTATGTTCCTAACTTTACGGATCTGGATGATTTTTTTGGTTTTTTATTTACGCTATCAAACAAAGAGATTTTCATTTTTGATGAATTCCAGAACTTTAAAAAAATCAATACCGGCGTTTTTTCTATCATCCAGAAATACTGGGATAAATATAAAGATGAACGGAAATATTCATTTTTGTTCCTTGGTTCTTACACCGGTCTTATGAAACATATATTCAAAGAATATAAAACACCACTCTTCGGACGCTCGGATGCACTGTTCAATCTAAAACCTTTGCAATATGATGTTTGCAAAGATATACTGGTGGATCTGGAAATCAGCACCTTTGTTGAAATATATTCCATATTCGGTGGAGTTCCAAAATACTACGAATTATTAGAGAATGTAAATGACAGAACGCTGTTAAACATCATCTCAGAACAATTCCTGGACATTGGTGCCCCTCTTCTTGACGAAGGTACAAATATATTGATCAGTGAATTCGGAACTCAATACAGGATATATTTTTCAATTATAGAGGCAATTGCCAGCGGAGCAAGCACTTTGAATGAAATAGCAAACCGTACCGGTATTAAAAATACCAGTCTTGGACCTTACATGTCCGATCTCATCAATGAATATGAAATTCTGGTGCGCAAAGTTCCAGTGAATGAAAAACCATCTAAATCCAAAAAGGGCAGGTATTTTATCAAAGACAATTTTTTCAAATTCTGGTTTCGGTTCATTCACAAGAACCGTGGGTTTATAGAAAGTGGCAGACCAGAGTATGTACTTTCAAAAATCGAATCAGAACTTGATCAGTACATCGGGCCGGTTTTTGAAAATATTTGTGTTGAGTTTCTGCACAGGTTAAATGATGAAAAAGAACTTCCATTTGTGTTCCAGAACATAGGTTCATGGTGGAACCGCAAAGGTGATGAGATTGATATCGTTGCTTTAAACGATGATACTAAAGACATCCTCATTGGGGAATGTAAATGGAACAATCGCAAAATGGATGTGGATATTCTAACAAAGCTCAAAGACAAAAAAAGTTTGATCAAATGGAACCTTAATGCACGTACAGAGCATTACTGCCTGTTCTCAAAAAGTGGTTTTTCAAAACGCTTGCATGATACTGCAAAAAATGAGGATATTTTGCTTTTTACACTGGATGACTTATGAAATTGGGCTCTCCGCTGTTTAGTATGGGGAATATAATATATGCGATACAAAAGAAACAATTCATAAGAGTAGCATATTAAATATAAAAGTTTCCGTGGATAGCGAAATCTTCAAGACTCCATCGTTAAGAAATATCTTTGAAAGGATATCCTAATCCAATCTTCCCACATGAAATAGCGAAGAGCCTGAAATTGCAGGGGAAGTTGTTTAATCTGTTTACGAAAGGGGTGAAATGTTGAAAAAAACATTCTTTCTCATTTTAATGTTTTAATGCTATATTCCAATTCAGGAAGCCTGTTCACTATAACATCCCAGACGATGTTCCAGTCAATCCCAAAATAAGCATGGATTAATTTATCTCTCATACCTGCGATTTTTTTCCACTCAATTTCCGGATTTTCTGCTTTTAGAGTATCTGATAGGTTCTTTGAAGCCTCACCAATAATTTCAAAGCTCCTGGCAAAGGCCCTTTTTAGCACTTCATTTTCCATCAGGTCCTCTAAATCAATATTCTGGCTGTGTTGCTTCAGGAATTCTATCTCGTCCAGTATGTGTTTGATAAATATATCATCATGCTTCACACCAGATAACCTCCCTCTCAACGAAGGGGCGGATATACTGGTGCAATCCCCCGGTTGTGATCAGGTCCACCTTTTTTCCAAACAGGTCTTCAAGGTAGAATAGCAGATCCATAAAATTATCAAAAGTGTTTTTGTCAAGTTCGAATTCCACAAGTACATCTACATCACTTTGTTCTCCGGAATCCCCTCTGGCAAAGGAGCCGAAAATACCAATTTTTTTAACTCCGAACTTGACTTTAATGAATGCCTCATTCGCTTCAAGTTTGGTAAGAATATCCATTATTGCACCTTGTGGTTCTTGAACAAGTTTTTTTTCTGAATTTTGTTTTTTTGTTTATATTTAGAGTTGTAAGAGCATTTATATAAACATATAGAAAGCAGGGTTTTTAGAACTACAAAGAGAGTAAAATAGCACAAAGAACCAGAATATATATTATCTGGAAGCTGATACAGTGGACTTTGCTTTCGAGGGCGTGGCCGGCGGTGTGTTGTTGGTGGAGGGGACCACTGACGAGCGGCTGGTAGAGCAGTCCAATAATCCATATGAGATGTTGAAGAAGGAGAACAGGCAGCAGAAGAAGCCTATCAGGTATTAGCGCATGGAAACGGCGCAGTACGAGAAGATGGGGGAATCTGTTCAATGTGTTTATGGAAGGGGTGAAGGAGTAAGATAACATCAATCTTGTAACCACGTTCACTAAGTATAATCAAATTTCACCCAATATTAATGATGTCCCACAGTCCTGGTTCAGGGTAATTTTTTTTAAGAAAATGAATTTTCCGAT
>Ga0255424_1005_pt1 | contig 54723 bp, 49 predicted proteins | sample ANMaggSeSYBR02F3_FD_182670 | JGI IMG/M metagenome (GOLD analysis project Ga0255424, IMG submission 182670) | Sediment cell enrichment communities from methane seep in Santa Monica Basin, California, United Staets - ANME aggregate JGI... | ecosystem: Environmental > Aquatic > Marine > Cold seeps >... | reverse complement strand
AATGAGTCCACCCTGGAAATCACTACCAAGGGAATGCTTGAGGTGTTGGAACAGGTTTTATAACATAAATCATATTTCATTAGCGAGGAGAAAAAAAAGGGAGTTCCGCTTATAAACATTTTCAACATAAACTTTGTGGCTGCTGAAATATTAAACACAATCGTTGGAAGTTTCGGTCTTGTGACCGTAGCGCCAATCACTGCTGTTGCAGGCGGTATAATTTATGGCCAACGCTCTTAAATAAAGGTTAAAGATAAGACAAACAAAAGAGGACAAACGAGTTATGAAATATCATATAGTAAAGGACGACGATTTTTTTATTGTAAAAATCTCAGGTCAACCCAAAAAGAATGAGGCTCTTCAGGTCAAAAGTATCCTTTCCTCTTATCTCAAGGAAAGAGGCATAAGAGTAATTATGGATTTCAAAGAGTTAGAGAAGTTTGAACCAATCACCCTTCTGGGAGTTTTAAATGGTATGAAAAAGGAGATTGACCTTCTCGGAGGATGCTTAAAGCTATGTTCCTTGAAGCTGGAGATACTAAACTATTTTAAGGAAAATCGCATGGATCAGTTCTTTAAGATTTATGAGGATGAAGAAGGCGCAAAAAAGAGTGAATGGAGAAATTATGGTAAAAGATGACCTGATAATAGAATTGCAGCCTAACATTTTCCGGCTCAAGGGAGAGGATACCAGCAGCCACAGCTACCTGATCAGGGGAGATTATAAGAATGTTCTCATTGATTCAGGAGTGGATAAAAATTTCTCAAAATTGCAAAAATCCTTGCTTACACTGGGACTCAAGATCAGAGATATAGATATAGTAATCAATACCCACGAACATTTTGATCATATTGGAGCCAATCGTTATTTCCAGGATTATTCCCTGATTGCTGCCCATCGCTTTGCTGCTACCAAGATTACCGTTGAAGATAGATACGTTACCATGTATAAATCCGGCGATCTCAACGAGCCATCTCTTAAAGTTCATCTCTGGCTGGAAAACAGATTTCGATTTGATCTCGGGAACTACATCCTGGAAGTAGTGCATACACCCGGGCATACTTCCGGTTCAATTTGCATTTATGAATTTACCCGAAAGATCCTTTTTACAGGGGATACTCTATTTGCCGGTGGCACACTTTCCTATATTGGCGAGTCTGGAAGTGTTGGCGATTATATCAATTCAATCAATCTGTTGGAGACAAGAAAAATAAACGAGCTCTATCCAGGACACGGGAGGATTTCAAACACCCCGGAAGAGGATATGCAAAAGGCCATTCTGAATGCCAGGGCGCTTTTGAGGGACGAAGAGGGCGTAGAGATTACCGATTTCAGGGAGGTTCCTTAGATTTTACCGGACATTTGCTACCGCCAGGCTGATCAACTTGTGTATGACTATCACACATCTCATGTCAAATACTGTACCCACGGTTGAGTTGACATCCACCTTCCCCCTTTTCTTAAATTTCTCCGTTTAAAACTTTTCGAAACACTTTTATTCTCGATGCCTGTCTTTTTCAATTCAGGTTTAACCAAAATCTAACACAATTGTCATTTTGTTCTAACAGATAGATATAAGAATAGCCGATAACTCAAGATTAAATTCTATCCGAGAATGGGTGGAAAAAAATTAAATTTAACAGGAGGAAACAGATGAAAAGATTACACTTAAGTCTATTACTTTGTTTGAGTTTTGTGCTTTTGACCGGATTCCAGGCCAGGGGAAGTGACCTGGCGGACATCCTGGAGCAAAAAGGAATTATTACCGAGGAAGAAGCAAGAGAAGCAAGAGAAGCAAGAGAAGATAAGGCGAAAGAAAAAACTTTTAAACTTTTAGAAAAAATAGAAAAAATTGATTTCAAGGGGGACCTGAGGCTGCGCCATGATACTCAATGGAGGGATGAGGGGGATGACAAATATGACCGCAATCGTGAGCGGCTTCGTCTTCGTTTTGGTTTTGACACGAAAATAACAGATACCACAAAGGTTGGGGTCAGGCTGGTTTCAGGATCAGGCTATCAGAATACCACAAACCAGAGTTTTGACGAACATGCTCGAGGCAAGCAGATCTTTATCGACAGGGCATACGCGTCCTGGCAACCTGCTGATTTTTTTAAGATCACAGGCGGGAAACATAAGAACCCCCTGTTTACTACCCCACTGGTCTGGGATCCTGATGTCAATCCTGAAGGAGTTTCAGAAAGCCTCAATTTTAACATTACAGACAGTATCAGCATCTTTTCCAATCTGGGTCAGTGGTTTATTGAGGAATTAAAGATAAAGGACAGCGATAGAGATCCGACCCTCCTTGTGTTTCAATTAGGCACTCAGATCAAACCATCCAAAAAGATAAAATTTGAGTTAGCAGGCACTTATTACGATTTTAAGAACCTGGATGAACTTGAATGGGACAAAGACGGCGCACTGGATGAAACAGACACATTTTTAGGATACAACAACAAGTACGGCCAGCAGATGATTTTCGACAATGACAAGAAACTTCTCAATGAATTCAAATGCTGGGAGCTGGCGGCAAAAGTTAATATAAAAGATGTCCTGCCCGTACCATTTTCCATATTCGGGAACTACATTATAAATGTAGGCGCTGATATTGATGAACTCATGGAAAAAGGGGTTGATCCCGGAGATAGCGATCCTGCAGATCTCGCTGCCTATGGGGGTGATGATCGTGACACAGGCTGGCTTGTAGGCTTATCTGTTGGGAACAAAAAGAAAAAAGGGGATTGGTACGCAAAATACCATTACCAGGTATTGGAAGATTATGCATTTCCGGCTGTGTTCGTTGATTCCGACTTTCACGGCGGAGGAACCAATAACAAAGGACATTATATTCATGGCAGGTATTTTCTTGCCGATAATATTCAGGCCAGAGCCACTGGTTTTTTTACCGAACGTGACGATGAGCGCAAGGATGAGAAAAAGGACGAGGATCGTGTGCAGTTGGATATAGTCATTAACTTTTAGGGCTAACGGAAATCTTATTATATTCTAACAATAAACTAACAATTAAGCTTTAAGGTAACCATATTAAAAAGGGAGGAAAAATATGAAAAAGATAAACTCTATTGTCGTAATGGCGATTGCCTGCTTGTTTTTTATTACGACAAATTCTGCACAGGCGGGAAATCTTGTAATTAAGGGTTCAACCACGGTTTTGCCGATTGCACAGAAAACAGTGGAAGCTTACATGAAAGAGAACCCTGATATAAAAATATCTCTTTCCGGCGGCGGGTCAAGCAATGGAATCAAAGCGCTTATTGATGGAAGCACGGATATTGCAACCGCGTCACGATTTATCAAGGATAAAGAGATAAAGTTGGCTGTTGAGAAAAATGTGTTTCCAGTTGCTTTTGCCATAGCCTATGACAGCATCATTCCTGTCGTACATCCCAGCAATAATATTAACAACCTTACACTTGATCAGCTTAAAGCCATATATACCGGCGAGATAAAAAACTGGAAAGAATTGGGGGGACCTGATTTGCAGATCGTTATGAACTCACGCGATACTTCTTCCGGGACATTTGAGACATGGGAAAAGAAAGTAATGAAAAAAGAAAGAATTACTCCCAGGGCTCAGGTCATGGCTTCTAATGGAGCAATAGTTCAGGCTGTTTCGAATAATAAATATGCTATAGGATACATTGGAATTGGTTATTTAACCCCAGGCGTAAAGGCGCTTAGAGTAAATGGCATAGAAGGAACAGAAGAGACAACTTTGAACGGGTCATTTCCAATAAGCAGACCTCTCTTCATGTTTACAAATGGCTGGCCAAAAGGCGAAACGCTTGACTTTATTAATTATGTTATTAACCCCCAAAAGGGGCAAAACCACGTTGCCGCCAGTGGATATGTGCGTTTGTATTAACAATAAGGTAACGGTTTACGATTCACAGTTCACGGTTAGAGAGCGATCAAGATGCCTCATTCACCATACTCCAGTGTGGGAACCCGGACGGTATATATTTTCACGCTGGAGCATGGGAACCAGAAAAACAGATTTTTGGTTATTATTATGGCAAATACTCGTCAGATTACAGAGCGGACTATGCACACACTCTTTTTTGTTGTAGCATCGGTTTCAATAGTGATGCTTTTCATGATTATGATATTTCTTTTCATGGAAGGAATTCCAATTTTTGATGAAGTTTCTGTTAAAGATTTTATTTTCGGAAAATACTGGTACCCCACATCAGAACCCCCTGATTTTGGAATTTTGTCACTTATTGTAGCTTCATTGGCAGTTACTTTGCTATCTGCCTTAATATCAATTCCACTCGGGATACTCACGGCAATCTATATCGCAGAGGTAACATCAAAAAAGATTAGTGAGATTATCAAGCCCATGGTTGAGCTTTTAGCTGCGCTTCCTTCCGTTGTTATTGGTTTTTTCGGGATGGTTCTTGTAGCTCCTTTTTTGCAGAATGTTTTTAATATCCCAACTGGTTTGAATCTTTTCAACGCGTCATTAATGCTGGCTTTTATGTCTATCCCTACTATTTGCAGTCTTTCTGAGGATGCAATTCACAGCGTTCCGAATTCTCTTAGAGAAGCCTCTTTGGCATTAGGCGCAACACCTTTGGAGACTATTTTAAAGGTTGTTCTTCCTGCTTCACTTTCAGGTATCAGCACTGCTGTAATTCTGGGTATGTCCAGGGCAATTGGCGAAACAATGGTTGTGCTTATGGTAGCAGGAGGGGCTGCTTTTATACCGGAATCTATATTTGATCCGGTAAGGCCGATGCCGGCCAGTATTGCCTCAGAGATGGCTGAAGCCCCATTCCGCGGCGATCATTATTATGCTCTTTTCGCAACAGGGATAGTACTTTTTCTCTTCACGCTTCTTTTCAATATTGTAGCGGATCATATTGCTTATAAATATAAACAGGTAGGTGAGGCAACGCTTTAAAAAATTGAAAACTGACTATTGAAAATTGAAAATTGGTGGTACGCCTTCGGTGTACTAATTTAAACAATTACAAGATGTTAAGTCGTTTGGGAAACTTTTATATTTAAAAGCGCTAAAGTGTTACAAAAAAAAATGTAAGGGCTGGAAATAAAATGTTTGTCTCAAAGTCTTCTCTGCAACGCCGTAGAAATCTTTTGCAGAAAATTGTGTTCAATGTTTTTCGTCTTGCAGCTTTAATTAACGGGCTTGCGTTGTTTATTATTGTATATTTTATGATTGCAAATGGATGGAGAGCCATAAACTGGACATTTTTGACGCAACCACCAATGGATTCAATGACAAAGGGTGGCATCCTTCCATGTATTGTGGGAACTTTGTGTCTTAGTATAGGAGCCATTTTAATCGCTATGCCCATTGGGGTAGCGTCTGCGATATACCTGAATGAGTATGCAAGACCAGGCCTGCTAATAAGGGTGATCCGGCTAGGAATAAATAATCTGGCGGGTATTCCATCTATTGTATTTGGCCTTTTTGGCCTGGCTTTTTTTGTTGTCTGGCTAAAAATGGGGGTTAGCATAATTGCAGGGGCTCTTACTCTGGGGGCAATGACGGTGCCTGTTATGATAGGGTCAACCGAGGAAGCTTTAAGAGCTGTGCCTGATACATACAGAGAAGCTTCGCTTGGACTTGGTGCTACTAAATGGCAGACAATTTATCGTGTTGTATTGCCAACGGCTTTGCCGGGAATACTTACAGGAACAATCCTGGGGATAAGCAGGGCCGCAGGAGAAACAGCTCCTATTATGTTTACTGCCGCTGTGTTCTTTACACCCAGTTTGCCCGTATCTATATTTGATGAAGTAATGGCATTGCCATACCATATTTATGTTCTTGCTACAGCCGGGACAGAGATCGAAGCAACGCGTCATCTGCAATACGGTACATCACTGGTGCTGATATTTCTTGTTCTGGGCATGAATCTTATAGCAATAATTTATCGTTCCCGTCTCAGAAAGCGTATGCAGTAATAAGAGTGTCAAGACTTTTGGACTAATATAAACAAGCTACCCCTTTTGGGGAAAGTGTTACGTATAAGGAAGCTCTGTGGATAAACCTGTAAAAATAGAAGTAAAAAATCTGAAATTTTATTATGGTGCGTTTCAAGCGCTGCATAATAATTCTCTTGATTTTCATATAAATGAGGTGTCTGCTCTTATTGGGCCGTCAGGCTGCGGTAAAAGTACTTTTTTGCGCTGTTTGAACCGGATGAACGATTTGATTCCCATAAGCAGAGTGGAAGGTTATATTTTATTAGACGGCCTTGATATTTATGATCCTTCGGTAGATGTGGTAATGCTTAGAAGCCGTATCGGTATGGTATTTCAAAAACCAAATCCCTTTCCTAAAACAATTTTTGAGAATGTGGCTTATGGTTTAAGAGTAAATGGCATTAAAGATAAGGGCCTTATTGAAAACCGAGTGGAAGAGAGTCTTAAGCTGGCGGCTATCTGGGATGAGGTTAAAGATAGAATCCATGAATCGGCCCTTGGCCTGTCAGGAGGGCAGCAACAGCGATTATGCATAGCCAGGGCACTGGCTGTGGAACCCGAAATATTGCTAATGGATGAACCTTGCTCGGCTCTTGATCCTATTGCTACCCAAAAAATAGAAGAATTAATTTATCAATTGAAGAAATCATTTACCATTATAATTGTAACTCATAACATGCAGCAGGCAGCCAGGGTTTCAGACATAACAGCCTTTTTCTATCTGGGAAAACTTATTGAAACAGGTGAAACCAATGCCATTTTTACAAGGCCGAAACTTAAGCAAACAGAAGATTACATCACCGGAAGGTTCGGATAGAGACCTTTGAAAAATGTTCAATTTTGCTCAAGTTCAAGGAAGGCGAAGATTTTAACCGGAGGAATATATCGAATATTTTGAGGATTAAAATCTAAGCCTGACGCCGAAATTGTGCAAAAGGGGGCGTTTTGCAAAGGTCTCGGGTAACAAACGGGGAAATTATTATGACCATACATTTTCAAAGAGAACTGGAAAAAATAAAAAAAAGAATTCTTTCACTTGGCGCTATGGTGGAGGAACGCGTTCGCTTGGTAATAAGGGCTTTAGAGACAAGAGATGGTGATGCTGCAAAAAAAATTATAATTTCAGACCATGAGATCGATGAGATGGAAGTAGAAATAGAAGAAGAATGCCTGAAAATTTTGGCTTTGTATCAGCCGGTTGCTATTGATCTGAGATTTCTTGCAGCGGTAATTAAGATAAACAATGATCTGGAAAGGGTTGCCGATGAGGCGGTGAACATCGCAGAACGGGTACAGGTTATTGCCAGACGGCAACGGCTTGATATCCCTTTCAATCATTCTTTGATGGCTGAAAAAAGCGAATTCATGCTCAAGAAGAGCCTAGATGCCTTTGTAAACATGGACGTGGACATCGCTTTGCGTGTTTGCACCTTAGACGATGAGGTGGATAATATGATGAATGAAGCCTATGACGTGGTCAAACATGCTATTGGCGAGCACCCCGATCGTGTGAGTTATCTGATTAACCTGCTTTTGGTTTCCCGCCACCTTGAGCGGATAGCAGACCATGCCACAAATATCGCAGAAGAAGTAATCTACCTTGTAGAAGGAGAGATTGTCCGGCACGGGAACTATTTATAAAGTACAGCCCGTTCGATACAGTTTTCGATTTCCTGGGAATAAAAGGATTGCTTTGTCGTTCCTTCCTCACTCCTCGCAATGACCACTCGGAACAAGGGGTTTTCGGTCAGCCACGAATTAACACTTTAAACTCTGATAGTTTCCTGTTATATAAAGATATTGGTAACCGTTCACGGCTTGAAACTTGAAATTGGAAATTGGGAAGAACAGTACTAAAGCATGAAGGCCAAATTTCCAATTTCCAATTTCTATTTTATAACGACTCAGGTGGATAGGCTGAAGGCTGAAGTATATCCACCTGATACAAAGACGTCATATTTAATATTTGAAATTACCCTATCAAATATGAAATCAGCAAATGATATCCCGGAAGAACTGGCAGAAGAAGCAAAGAATAAGCTGGATTCTTTTATAGCTGCTGCGGAGAATGCAAAGGTCGAAATCAGGCATTATCCTGAAATATTTGCTGTTATGAAAAAGGTTTTTGCTTTCAGTGATTTTGTTGCCAGAAGCTGCATACGTAATCCACAGATACCGGCTGATCTTATTATAAGCGGCGATATTAAAAGACGGTACGCAAAGGGTGAATATGATAATAAGCTTAAAATCTTTCTTTCTGAGGCAAAAGAAAATAATAATATTTCCAGTACGCTACGTCGTTTCAGAATTCGCGAGAAAGTAAGAATTGCCTGGAGGGATCTTGCCGGCTGGGCAGATCTTTTGGAAACCATGGCTGATCTTTCAAATTTTGCAGATGCATGTCTCGAAGAGGCTCTTTCAATTCTTTATAAATCTCTCTGTTCTGAATATGGCAATCCTACAGGAGCTGATGGCTCTCAAGAATATCTTGTGGTTTTTGGTATGGGTAAACTTGGAGCAAGTGAGCTTAATTTTTCTTCTGATATTGATTTGATTTTTGCATATACTGAAGCCGGGAGAACAAAAGGTAAATCAAAGTCCATCAGCAATGAAGAATTCTTTGTGCTCCTTTGCAGACGTCTTGTAAATGTGATTGGCACAACCACTCCGGATGGACTTGTTTTTCGTGTTGATATGCGGCTTCGGCCTTTTGGCGAAAGCGGGCCTTTGGTTATGAGTTTTGACAACATGGAAGATTATTACCAGAGACAGGGTAGGGAATGGGAACGTTATGCCTGGATCAAGGCAAGGGTGTTGGCCGGTAACAAAGAAGCAGGTAGAAGACTTTTGGACAGACTTAAGCCCTTTGTTTTTCGTAGATACCTTGATTTTGGAGTTTATGAATCTTTAAGGGATATGAAGCACAAAATATCTCTTGAAGTACGTCATAAGGGAATGGATGGGGATGTTAAGGTTGGTGCCGGAGGTATAAGAGAGATAGAATTTTTCGGACAGATATTTCAGCTTATACGTGGGGGAGTAGTGCCTGTTCTTCAGGAGCGTAGTATTCTGAATGTGTTAAAAATTCTTGCGAATAGAAAGTACATTCCACAGGATGTTTGCAATGATCTTACAGAGGCATATGAGTTTTTACGAAATACAGAGCACCGGCTTCAGGAATTTTCTGATCAGCAGACCCATAAAATTCCGTCGGATCTTGTTGGGAAAGCACGTCTTGCCGCATCAATGGGCTTTGATAAATGGGAGTTTTTTGCTTTAGAGCTTAAACGGCACATGGGAAGTGTCCACTATCATTTTAATAAATTGCTTGCCACTGAAGATTTTGAGACAAAAGGCGAAAAAATTGATAGTGAATTGAAAAATGTATGGCTTGATCTGATAGAAAATGACCATAGCAATAAAGTGCTTTTTAATGCTGGATTTGACGGGCCGGATGAAGCATTGCGTTTGTTGGAACATCTTCGTAATGATCCGGGAACACGGTTACTGAGTAATGAAGGGCGAAAATGGCTCGATAAGCTTATCCCGCTTGTGTTGAAGGAAGTCGGAAAATCCGAACAACCATATCTTGTTTTAAACCGTATAATCGATTTGATCAAAGTAATAGAAAGGCGAACCTGTTACATAGCTCTTCTTTTGGAGAATCCTGATGCTCTTGTTCATCTGGTTAGACTTTCAAATGCAAGTCCATGGATAGTTTCTTTGCTGGCGCTCCACCCTGTACTTCTGGATGAATTGCTTGATGCCCGCACCCTATATATACCACCTGAAAAATCTGATATTGTAAATGAGATAAGAAAAAAACTGCACCATATACCTGCCCAGGATCTTGAATATCAAATTGAAGAATTGTGTATTTTCAAACAGATCAATATATTGCGTGTCGCGGCTGCGGATGTTACAAATGCCCTTCCTCTTATGAAAGTAAGTGATCATCTTACCGATATTGCCGAGACAATAATTAATGAGGTTCTTGAACTTTCCTGGAATCATTTAATTAAAAAATATGGAAAGCCTACCTGCCTTTTTGACGGAAAAATAAGCGAAAGGGGTTTTGTTGTTATAGCCTATGGCAAGCTGGGTGGTATTGAACTCGGTTATGGCGGCGATCTTGATCTGGTTTTTCTTCATGCAGGGACTAATGGACAAACAAAAGGCGGAATACGTCCAATAGATAACGCTCAATTTTTTGCCCGCCTGGGGCAAAGAATCATTCATATTCTAACCGCGCATACTTCTGCAGGAAGCATGTATGAAACAGATATGAGGTTGCGCCCAAGCGGAAGTTCCGGTCCTCTGGTTTGTCACATCGAAGCATTTAAAGAATATCAGGTTGAAAAAGCCTGGACGTGGGAACATCAGGCCCTCGTTAAGGCAAGAGCTGTAAGCGGAGATATTAATCTGGCGAGGTATTTTGAACAGATACGCAAGGATGTGCTTACTCTTTCACGCAGCAAAACCAAGCTTCAACAGGAGGTCAGGGAAATGCGGGAACGTATGCGCAAGGAGCTTTTAAGCCCGGAGCCAGGGTCTTTTGATCTAAAGCAGGACCAGGGAGGTATGGTTGATATTGAGTTTATAGTTCAGTATCTTGTACTTTTGAAATCCAGCGAATATAATGAACTTGCCGGATGGACAGATATTGTGCGCCTTTTGGAAACATTGATTGAGACAAAGATAGTGGACGATTCTACGGCACGTTTTCTTAAGGAGGCCTATCTGGAATATAGAGCATCCGCTCACAGGCTCAGTCTTCAGGAAAAACCCGCTAAAGTACCTGATAGTGAATTTATTGATCTGCGTGAGAATGTAAAGAAAATCTGGAAGACTTTTCTCGAGAATGACCACTCAACCACTACCGACTTCTAGTCGATAGTGGTTGAGTTTGCTTGAACCCTGAGGTTTCGAAGCGCTCCTTGTCAGAGATGCTGAGAGTTGGCCAACCTCCCTAAATAAGAAGATGCGGTCTCGGATATTCAGGTCTTACCATAAGCTCATATATTCAAAGACCATATAGCCGACCACCTCAGTGGTATGGTTTATCTCTCTGTCTCGAGACTGCTCTTCGTCGATCTGCACATCCACACCAAAGACATCATTATTCTGCCAGCGGACATTTGCAGTATTGCTGCCGGCCATTGTCTGCATGTCTGCGAAAAACATTGGGATGCTCATGAACTCTTGGTCAAAAGAGATCGTATGAAAAGCATGCCGCACTACATCCGCAGTTCTGTTAATCTCAAAAGCAAGACCGTCTAAAGTGCCGGATGAGGGTTCCCACGCAATATAAGAGATGGTTTCCGTGGCATGGACTTGAGAATTTCGCTCCTGTTCCTGCAAGCGATACCGAAAGCCGCTCTTAGTGATCTTTCTTATCCTGCCGGTCACAGTATCTGATTCGTCAAAACTGATGACAGCACCCATTACCACAGGCTTTGTCTCAAAGGGTTGATGAAATCTCACAGTTTCGAAGCCTTTTGTTTTGCCTGTCTCAAAGGTGCCTGCTTCCACACGGGTCCAGTCTTCCAAGATGTAGCTACCTTGTTCCACTACCAGAAAGCTTACCATTTCCTGGGCGTGTACACCATCCAGATACTCCCATTCCTGCAAGCAGATCTCAAAGCCGCCAGGCTCGACATTGCGAATCCGAACCACGGCAGGGTCATCCTCATTAAGGCTTATTGGTTTGGCAATCACTATGGGATCAATAAAGGGATATTGCAGATAAATTGTCGTCCAGTTGTGATCAATACTTATCTCACCAATCTCCATAGGCGGAAGCGAGGGCGTCGAATAGGGATCGGACGGATCAGAATTGTGGTCTTTTTCCCACCCGTCTGGGAAGCCATCGTCATCTGAATCCCAATCCAGAAGGTTCACAATACCGTCCCAATCACTATCATCATTCCAAGAATTTCCCCAAAAATCAACTTCATCTCCATCACTAATACCGTCCCCGTCAGTATCAGGATCATTTGGATCAAGACCGTAGATATCTATCTCATCATCGTCGGGTATTCCGTCTTCGTCCGTATCTGTTTTTGGGATATATTCAAAGTATTCATTAGAGTAATCAGATTCGTTGCCAAAAAGATCGTAGGCGGTTGCAGCAAAATAATAGGTATTACCCTCTTCGAGGCCCGAGATGGTGCAGGTGGTGCGATTGCCTACATCAACAGTGCAAGTGTAGTTACTGCTGCTCGAATTGCCATAGTACATCTTATAGCCGGCAAGGTATGGCTCAATATTCGGATCCCATTCGAGACTTACATCGCCTGAAAAGGCATTGGAGGTGATGAGAGAAATTATGAGTAAGGGAAAAAAATAAAATAAACGTAAGGATGAAAGACGAAAACTAAGCGACTGATAAAATCTTCCGAAAAATAACATTGCAGTACCTCCTTTGGTTTGAGTGTTTTGCCATAGGGGATACAGCTAATCGGAAGTGCTGTATTCGCCCGGCATCCCTGCTACCGTATTTCGAGTAATCGAAACTTAGGCCAGTGGTTTTGCGTCCCACTCTTTCGAGTGGTTTGCCTTTATCAAGCTTTATTTAGCGCACATTGAGTGCGGTCTTCGTTGAGTCAATGACAATTCTATACCATATTGAGTATCCGGTCTTTGAATTGTTTGCTCAATTAAACTCGCAAATTGAGTGCCAACTAATGAACATTTTAGAGTTTGAAAAAAAATCCTTTGTTTTAGGCGCCATTTCCGCTCGTTAGGGTTCGCACAAAAATAACTTCACAGATTTGACGCTCAGATTTGGGTCGATCCGATTGAGCAAAATCACAGAAATAGTGGGCTATTTCACAGGATGCTCAAGGCAATGGCAGGATGTGGACCGTTTTCCTTGTAAATCTTCTTGGCTCAAAAAAAAATCCCCCCGACGCGTTGTCGGAGGGATTTTTTAACACCTGATATAACATCTGTAAGAAGTCGTCGCAAGCGCGGCTTTACGTCGCCCACCAATTCGATTTTGTGCGGGGCAAACCCGCGCCTGCGGGAACCTGCTGCTGACAATTAGACTGTATCGGATGAACCCAGGAACAACCTAATCGCACAGGTCGAATCTTTTTGATAACTTGGCTCTTATAGTTACGGTCAAATGACTTGATACAAAGAAAAATATCTCGACTCATTATAAACTCAAGAGCGATATATTGAGAATAGTATCAACTCATATGACTGGCACTATAGTTACTGTTTTTTTCTACGAAACCCTGCAAGGCCGACCAAACCGGCGCCTAAAAGCAAAATTGTGCTGGGAATTGGGACAGGGTTTCCGCCAACATACCCTATGTCTGTACCTTGACCTTGTATGTGAGCGGCAATTGTAAAATGGCCTTTGTCTCCGCCAAATGATTGGGCAAGAAAATCAGTTTCATCGAGATCTGTGCCGGAAAGGACAAAAGTCAGCGTCTGCGCTTGTGCAGTCCCAAAATCTATGAATCCATCAAAAGAACCAGCACCATCTGCTTTGTACGACTTAATTTCACTATTAAAGTCATAGTTTAAAGTGGCATCAGGATTAGAAGATGGCAAAGTCAGGTCGTCAAACTCTTCTGTTGTGTTAAAGTAGAAAGTCGAAACATACGCCCCATCTCCGAGTGTATCATTCAACTCAATCGTAAATTCAACGTGATGCTCTGTACCCTCTATATTTTTAATAGTAACATTACCGTAATCAGCTTTGTATAGTGGATCACCATGGCCGTATTCGGAAAAAGCGGTGTCCAAAGGAATTATCAGTGACGCCGACCCGGATGCCGGCACGAAACTAAGAATCAGGAAAAATAGTACTGATATTGTGAGAAATTTCTTCATGGGCTTCTTCTCATCCTCACCCGGCCAAACGCTATCAGCCCTACAATCCCGGAGCCAAGTAGTAATGCACTGGCAGGAATGGGGACTGCTGCAAGACCATCCGGGTCACCATCAGTTGCGACTATTTCGATACCTATCGCGGGCCCACCAACCCAGTTTATGACAGCGTCATCATACCATTCTGTTACCCAAGTGGGAGCCTGTACAGTGCCACTGTTGGGGTTCCAAAAGACGACTTGGTGTCCTCCATCTGAAAGCTTCAGGACGGTGTTGGTGCCAGATAATTTGATGGCAAAATCAACCACAGTTCCTCCGGACCTGGTGACCTGTGTCCCAGCTGAAGTAAGATCACCATCGGTGAATGGGGTAAAGCTGCCGCCGATCGATTCACCCATAATCCACGATGAATCAAGAAGACCCAGCGTAACTGTAACATCCATCTCTGGGTTAAGTGCGTTGGCCGGGTCAGCTTCGACCATTACGATAGGGCCATAGTATGGCGCAGCCTGGCAGATTCCAGCCATCAAGAAAACCAAACCCAGTGTGCACAAAATAATTACATTCTTTTTCATTTCTTGTCCTCCCTTGAGTCATTGGCAACCAAATGATTACACTCCTAGACACTTACCCTATTAATAAAAATTTTTAACAAACACTCAAACAAACATCAATCGGGGGAAAGCATTATTTATGGCTGATTTTGATGAGTGTGAGTTCTAAGAGAAGGGTATGAGGCAAAAACGACAGGACTAATACTTTTTGTGATACTTTAGCATTAGAGACTGGTTAATTTAAAAGGTCTCATTAGGAATTATAAGCGCTGCCTTTTCAGGAAAGGTCTCAGGAGGTTCGGACAGCCCCTAAAGATTCTCGGCCATCCACAGCATAGCCTGAAGCCGGTTGGTAACGTTGATCTTCTTGTAGATATTGTAGATATGAGTCTTGACTGTGTATGTGCTGATGCAAAGGTCGTCGGCGATCTCTTTGTTGCCGGCACCGGAAGCAATTTTAGTGAGTATCTCTTTTTCTCTCAGGGTCAGGGCAGTGGCAGGCCCTGCCGGCAATTTGACGGGGGGCCTTGCATCCAGGACGCATTTTGACAGGGCTTCTCTCGAATACCACAACTCCCCGTTCAAAACAGCGAGGATACCTTTTGGGAAGCGATCCGGGGGCTCGCTGTCATAAAAGATCCCCCGCACTCCCCTATCTACAGCCTCTTTTTCAATTTCGTCGTCGGGCTCGACATTAAAGAGGACAATAGGGCAGTGGGAGGTCGTAGAATCGGGCTGCATTCTGAGAATGGTCTGCAGTTTGACACGATCACTGCCCATGCAGTCCAGCATGACCAAACACGCCTGAGCCGCCTCCTTGTCTCCGATGTTAGTCAGTTCCGGCATTGGGCCGCACGTGCACTTCAACCCCGTTTCTGTTTCCAGAAACAAAGCCAAAAGTCCATTTTGCAGCTTATTTGGGCCGACAATGTGAACCACTGTTTCGGGTTTTGAAATCCGCTTTGTCATGACATCCCATATAAGCAAAAATCATGCCCGATAAACTGCAAAAAATTTTATAAATAAATACTCTTAAATATCAGAGCATTATATAAAATGCAAAAAAAGCCGGTCAAAATTTGTTTTATCACCAACACTAATTTGGGAAATATACTTCATAAAATCAAGTGAATTATTTCATAATTTCGTAGCTTCTCAATTCACCCTCAGCGTAACTCCCCAAGCAACGTTTGCGCCTTGTCTTTCCCCGGAAACGGCTGTTTGCTGTCTATCGCCAAGTGCAAGTACTGCCTGGCCTCAGCCTTTTCTCCCAGCCGAAAAGAGATCATCCCGAGATGGTAGTTAAGCACCGGCACATTTCGAGCCTTTTCCTCAATACTCAACAGCAGACCCCGCGCCTTTTTGAAATCTCCTCTTCGGTAGTAAATCCACGCTGCAGTATCTATCACATTGGGATCGTCTTTGAATTTCTCAAGCAACGGTAAAATCAGCTTTTCTGCCTTTGCAAGGTTTTCCTTTGTTGGATCGTGCTCGGCATAGTGAAAGGCCAGGTTGTTGGCTGCTGCGGAAGCATCCGGTCTTTTTGCCAACACCTCTTTATAGATCGCTTTTGCTTTGCTATACTCACTCTTTTGCTCTAACAGTGCGGCGATCAGCATGGTAATACTAAGATTGTTCGGATTCTTTTCCCTGATCTTCTGATATCTTGAAAGGGCTTCGTCGATTGAGCCCAGAGATTGTTCAAGCCGGGCCAGGCTGAATAGAGCGTCGGAGCTGTCCGGGTCCAAGTCAAGGGCCTTTTCAAAATTCTTGCGGGCAGCGTCAATATCTTTGCCAAAGGCATGGAGCCGCCCTATCAAAACGTAGTAGTGGGAGTTCTTTGGGCTCTTGGCAATCTGCTGTTTGCATCTGTCCAGGGCATTGTCCAGCTTTTTCTCTTTGACCAGCATATCTGCCAGTTGGCTCAGCGCCGGCACAAAATCCGGGTCCGCTTTCAACGCCTTTTCAAAAAGGAGCGCTGCTTGTTCCGGCTTTTTTTCTATGAGTTTTATCACGCCATTTTTGTAGTTTCCCTGGGGCAAATCAGGTTCAAGTTCCAACACGCGGCCAAAATACTTGCGCGCTCCTTCCACATCTTTTCCTGCAAGAGACACATCGCCCAGAGCCATTAAGGCTTGTGTGTCATCGGGATTGATTTCCAGAATTTTTTCCAGTTGTTTTCTTGCCGGCTCAATTTGTCCCTTCCGCCTGTAAAGTTCTGCCAGACCGAATCGTGCTTGTATCTGTTTGGGATTGATTTCAAGGATCTTTTTGTAGGTATCTTCGGCAAGTCCTTCCTCATTGTTTGCAAGATGCGCCCTGGCAAGGTTCAAAGAAACCGGAAGGTTTTGGGGCTGTTCGTGCAGCACTGCCCGGTATTCTCCAATAGCCCCGGCAAAATCCCGCCGGACAGCCAGCATGTCGCCCTTCAGGGCGTGGGCGCGCACATCTTCAGGATTTTCCTTTAGGACTTCTTCCACCAGCTTGAGGGCTTTGTCCAGATCACTTTCCTGATAATGAATGCCTGCCATAAAGAGTTTTGCCTTTAAGAAATCAGGGCCGGTTCGGACTTTTGTCATAAACTGCCCCAGCAATTGCATGGCATTATTCTTCGTCGCCTCAGTCTGCATATAATGCTTTGCCAGCATTTCATATGCCGCATATTTGTCAGGCATATCTTCAATCGTCTTGCGCAGTACCGCAATCGCCGCATCATTTTGCTCGTTTTCTTCATAAAACCGGGCCAGATAAAGATGCGGCTCCATCTTATCAGGATGAGCTTCGATCAAGTCTTTAAGGACTTTTTCAGCCGCTTTGCTTCTGTCTGTCAGGTTATAAAATCGTGCCAGCATCAATTTTGCAGCATCGCTCTCAGGATCGTGGTCGATCAGCTTTTTGTATTCATCTTCAACCCCTGAAAGGTTATTTTCTTTTTCCAGAATCCGGATCAACGCCAGCCGGGCAGCCTTGTTCTTCTCATCCTGACTCAACAGGCTCTGAAGTATGTTTCGAGCTTCTGCCGTATCGTTGCGCTTCAACCTCAGATTACTAAGGAGCAGATAGGGCTCCGGCCTTTTCGAGTTTTTCTCAATAAGCGATCTCAAAATGGCCTCTGCTTTTTCCTCCTCTTGGTCTGCCATGAGACAGGTCGCGCGCAACAGGAGCGCATTTTCGTGGTCCGGATTCTTGGCCAGGACAAGATCTGCTTTTTCCTTGGCCTGGTCCGTCTGCTTGCCCATAAAGAGGAGTTTTCCAATGGCCACCTGCGCACCTGATAGATCCGGGTCAAGTTGCACTGCCTTGAAGAGCAGACCGTAAGCTTTTTTCCAGTTCTTATCTTTGAATTCGAGCATTCCGAGCATGTGGTAGCCTTCAGCAAAGTTCGAATCGACCTGGAGGGAATTCCTGAACTCCAGGCGCGCCCGCACGTATTCACCCTTTTCGTAAAGGGCCTTTCCCTTGTTGAAAAACTTCATCTTTGTTTCATCAGGACCGCTGCAGGATACAATCAGCACGGCAACAAGGATTGACCAGAATCGAATGAATAGTTTGAGTTTCATAATACGTTTGTCTCCAAAAATTGAGGTTTCCTACTAATCTTCCAATCTTCCAATCTTCCAATCTTCCAATCTTCCAATCTTCCAATCTTCCAATCTTCCAATCTTCCAATCTTCTAATCTTCTAATCTTCTAATCTTCTAAGACCCGTGTTAGGGACTATCCTGGCACATATTCAGGAAGGATTTTCATCAACTCTTGCGTAAAGGAATCCATTACTGCTTGTGCGGCTTTCACGTTCTGGTATGGCCGCAACGGCATCTCCAGTCGTACCAGGGCGCCGTCTGTGCGTCTCTTTGTTACGGAATCCCAAAACAGATACCATTTGTTCCGGTATTCGCTCACAATAATACGGCCTCTCTGCTGAAACCAGTAATTGGACAAAAGCAACTTTCCGTCTTTTTCAAGGACCATCTGTCTGATTTCAACGTGGCCAAACGGCGGAGGAAAATTGCTTTGAATAATCTCTCTGCTTCGGGGCGCAAAACCGCCTCCGAGCAGACACGACACAGGCGAATGGGCTGTGTGTCTTGTTTTCTGATACTCATAATAAGGCACGAAAAGAAGGAGCATATCCCCCGTGCGTGTATTGCTGAAGTGGATCTGCACATAATCGTCAGCCCAGAGGGAATCGAGTATTTCCTCGCTCATATATGATCGTTCTCCCTGCCAGTCGCCGATTACTGTCGGAAATTCCTCAAACGTTTTTCTCAGAGGTTTGATCTGGGCAGAAACAAGTGCCGTATTTACGCCCCAGAATACAAGAAAGAGAGCCGATGCAATCCAAAAGTATGATTGTCGTATGTTACTCAGGTCAAGAAAATCGGCGTTGGGATTCGTTTTTTTTTCCTGCGCCGGCCACTGCCCTGTCAACCTCGATTTACTAAGTTTTACCAGCCAGCTCACTATAGCCAAAAACATTAGCGATACCATGAAAATAAGCCAGCCTGAAAATCCGTGGAAAAAACCTTCGGCTACTTGTGGCGACACGTTTATAGTGAGATAGCCGGTAATGGCAATCCTGAGGGCATTGGCAAAGACCGATATAGGTATGGTGGCCATGGCCATGATGACACGCTCCCACCACCTTTTGTGAAACAGATACCCGAACACAAGCCCCATCAAAAGCAATGGGTACACGTACCGTAGCCCGCTGCACGCATCCACCATCTGGAGCTGCGTGAAGCCAAGGTCGATAATGTTTCCTTCCCTGAAGACAGAAAGCCCTCCTATGTGCATCATTTTTACAGATAAAGCGCTGGAGATCAGCTTCAACTTGAACGTGAATAAATTATTCAAAAACGGAGGAAGCGGGACGATAAACGCCAGGATCAGAAAGGGGAAGGCAAGGGATTTTACAATCCTGATACCTACAAGTAATAAGGCCACTCCGATCACGGCTACCCATATAGCCACAGAGGTTAACGTTTCGATTGACCCGAGATTGCCCCCCAAATACAGGAGACCGGAAAAAAACAGAATAACGAACCCCAGAAGGGAAGGGCGCAATTCATGCACTTTCAAAGACCGCCTATTGGTATAGACCAGGTAAACGAATAAAGGCGGCACCAGGTAGCAATACGAAAAGTCATCGCTATTCCACCTGCTTAACATATTGCCGAAATCAACATAATGTTGAAAGCAAAAGGAGGCTGCAAGAACTGCGAAGGAGAGCCACAAAGAAAAGTCCTTCTTATTTATCAAATTGTTTTTCATTCACCCAAGCCCTCCGGGCTGTCCGTCTGTGTGGGTCTGTGGCCAAACATCTTTTTTTATTTCGCTCCTTTTCTGGCTAACACGACCCACACGGTCTTCCATAATATTATAAGGTCTTTCCTGAACCCCCACCCGTCAATATATTCCAGATCCAATTTTACGACCTCGGTAAAATCGGTAATTTCCTTCCGTCCGGATATCTGCCAGAGACCGGTAATGCCCGGCTTGATTGAAATCCGCCGACGCTGCCAGTCCTCATACTGTTTAACTTCATCCGGTGTTGGCGGGCGTGTACCCACGAGGCTCATCTCGCCTTTGAGCACATTGATGAACTGAGGGAATTCGTCTAATGAAGTCTTCCTCAAGAATCGTCCCACCCTGGTGATACGCGGGTCATGTTCCGTCTTGTATGATGGCCAGGCCGTCTTTTTTTCAACTAACAAATCTGTCTTCTTTGATTCTGCATTCGCTACCATGGAGCGAAACTTGTACAGATAAAACTGACGTCCATGCATCCCCACCCTGCGTTGTTTAAACAGAACCGGCCCCGGAGAGTCCAATTTAATAATTAACCACATTATCGGGTAGGAGAGGATAAATACCATGAACCCGAGAAGCCCTGCCGCAAGATCGAGGATCTTCTTATACAGTAGGCCGGACGCGTTGGTAATCGCGGCATAATCGGTCAAGGTCGGGATACCCTGGATGTTTTCAACCCTGAGACTCGAATCGCTCAGGTCAAACAATGCCGGGATAATTCGGACAGCCACACCTGTTATCTTGCACTTCAGCATATATTTGCCCAGATCAACGGAAGAACCCTTTGGCAATGCAAACATGACCTCATCAATTTGACGCTCTTGCAAAATTGTATCAAAGTCCTCCAGGCGCCCCAGCACCGGGATATTCCCTGCGTGCGGATTGGACTGGCCATCCACATTCAGGCAGCCGGCTACCTGGTGTCCCCAACTGTGCTGGTTGTTCAGCGCTTCGGCCACGGCTATGACTCTGTCCGCGCCTCCGACCAAAAGGATCTGGCGGCTATTAAATGTTGTCCGCGCACGGCGATCCAGATAGTAATACAAAATTATCCTCGTAACGGTCAGCGCCGCCGTTGCCGTCAGAAAATGCGCAATAATATATACGCGCGAGAAAGGCTTGATCCCGATCAAAACAATTGCTGCAGAAAGCAGAACAAAACTTAACAGGACAGCGATGAAAATGCCCTTGATTATAGACCATGTTGAGGAAAAACGCCGTGCAGAATAAAAACCAGCCCTCCCCATGAAGTAGTTGTTGGCAAACATCAGAAACAGAACAAAACCGAGGAAGTCATACCACCCCATAACAAGAAGGCCTTCAGGCGTTGCTATCAGGCTGATAGAATAACCCATGTATCCGGTGGCGATGAGAATAAGCGCATCTATTACCATCAACACATTGGCTACTATGTAAAATTGTTGGGTATACATAAGTTATGCGTAACCCTTCACGGTTTACAGTTATGCTATAGGATTGCTTTGCCTTATAGGCTGAAGGCAAAAGGCGAACGGAGTCAGAAATCGGTTCCTTGCTTCAAACGTCACAAGCCATGATCCTCTGCGATGGGTACTTGATTGTTATCTTTATCCAGGGACTTTTGAGCTGCTTCGAGAATTTTTACAACGTAAAGCCCGCTTCTGCCATTGCTGACCGGTTCCTTATTGCTCAGAATGCAGTCGATAAAATGGTTCAGCTCCGTACGAAGCGGTTCGGTGCCTTCGATTTTAGGGATGACGATGTCTCCGTACTTATATGAATAGTGAAATTCGGCGTATGTATCGTAGTGCTTTGGCCCTTCAACTCCCTTGTCATAAATCCTGATCTTCTCCGTGGGCTGGACATCATCGTAGACCATCATCTTCTTGCTGCCCACTATCGTCATCCTTCTGATTTTATCAGGATCAAGCCAACTTGTCTGGATGAAAGCAAGAAGACTGTCAGAAAATTTCATCGTTAATACCGCAACATCTTCAATAGACGGGTTAATATGTGATGCGCCCACGGCGCTCACAGTTTGTGGTTCCTGATCCAAAAGATACAGGACAATTGAAATATCATGGGGGGCCAGATCCCAGAGAACGTTGATGTCCTGCTGAAAAAGCCCGAGGTTTAACCTCTGGGAATTAATGTAATATATTTCTCCTAGCTCACCGGAATCGATGATCTCCTTCATTTTTCGCACTGCCGCTGTGTACACAAAAGTATGACCCACCATCAATTTCCGTTGATGCTTTTCCGAAAGCACAATCAATGCCTTCGCTTCCTTGGCAGAGGCTGCAATCGGCTTTTCAACAAATACGTGCTTTTGAGCGAGGAGCGCCTCTGAAGCGAGTTTGTAATGGGTATTCACCGGGGTTGCGATCGTTACGATGTCGATTTCAGGATCGGCAATAATGTCCCTGTAATTTTTTGTAGTTTCAACAGTGGGATAAAGCCCTTTCATATGTTTCAGCCGTACCTCATCCAGATCCGCCACGCGCACGACGTCACTCCTACTCAATTGGGTGAAGTTTCTGATCAAGTTTGGCCCCCAATAACCGCATCCAATGACACCGACTTTTAGCACAGATCTTCTCCTTTTTTATATGGGATCAGCCACAGACACACGCAGACTCAGTCTAACCTTCTCATTTTTTCCTCAATACCCTTGCGGGATTTCCCACTACAATCGTATTTGGTGGCACATCCTTCGTGACAACGGCCCCTGCCCCTACCAGGGCTCCCTCACCAATAGTTACCCCACACATGACCGTAGCGTTGGACCCGATAGCAGCCCGTTTCTTTACTATTGTGGGTATGCAGACCCAATCCGCCTCGGTTTTCAAAGAACCACCAGACGCGACTGCCGAGGGATCGCGGTCGTTGATGAACACCACCCCATGGGAGATCATGACTTCATCCTCAATGGTTACTCCTTCACAAATGAAGGTATGGCTCTGGATCTTGCAACGTTTTCCTATTCTGGCATTCTTCTGAATCTCCACAAAGGCTCCGATCCTGGTTTCATCGCCGATCTCACACCCGTAAAGGTTGACAAAATTATGGATGACCACGTTGTTGCCCAGCTTCACATCCGGGGTGATAATGTTAAGGTCTTGTGACATGGTAGACTCCGCTTTTGTATATAGAATTCAGGAGTTAGAATTCAGAATGGAAGATGAATACGCCTCCAGAAGCTTGCTGACTTCGGTAAGCTGCAGGCCGAGAACGGCTGGGTCCCCGTAGCTGAGGTCTTTGGATAGAATAAGGTAGTACCGACATTCCTCCAGCGAGCCCTGGGCAATATTTAGAAAGCGTGCCTTGTCGGCCTTTCCCTTCTTCTTGAAACCCTCTGCTATGTTGGCTGGAATTGAAATTGCTGCCCGCCTGAATTGCGATGTTAACCCATAGGTTTCAGTTTTAGGAAAATTGTTGCTGTATTTGTAAACCATGAGAGCAAATTGATGTGCCTTTTGCCAAACAATAAGGTCTTGAAAGCTCTTGGCCGGTTTTCTTTGCATTCTACCTCCTGTCTCCTAAATTCTGACTCCTAAATTCTGTCTCCTGACTCCTGACTCCTGTCTCCTGACTCCTGACTCCTGACTCCTGACTCCTGTCTTCTAAATTCTGATATCTTATCACATACATACCGGATCTGCTCCTCCGTCAACTCCGGAAACATGGGCAAAGACAAAATCCTCTTAGCCGCCTTCTCAGCCACAGGGAAATCTCCTTCCTCATATCCCAGGCTACTGTAAGCCTCTTGCAGATGTAAAGGAACCGGGTAATGCAGTCCCGTCGCAATTCCGTTCTGCTCAAGATAGTGCTGCAATCCATCTCGATCATCCGACTGAATAACATAAAGATGATAAACAGAAGATGTATGCGGCATCTCCTTTGGCGTCCGGATACCATCGACTCCTGCAAGCAGTTCATTATAGAGCTGTGCATTTTGCCGCCTTTTTTTTGTCCATTCATCCAAATATTTCAGTTTGGTAGCAAGCACCGCGCCCTGAAAGCCGTCCATGCGGGCATTCCAGCCTATTATTGAATGATAGTATTTCTTTTGCTGGCCGTGATCACGGAACATTCGAAGTTTTGCAGCCAGTTCAGCATTATTGGTCACAATAGCGCCTGCCTCCCCATAAGCGCCCAAGTTTTTCCCCGGATAAAAACTGAAACATCCTGCATCGCCGATGGAACCCGCACGACGTCCTTTATATTCAGCCCCGTGAGCCTGGCAGGCATCTTCAATCACGGCAAGGCCATACTCTCCAGCCAGCGCCATAATCTCATCCATATTCGCCGGCTGTCCATACAAATGCACAGGCATAATCGCCCTTATTCCATCTGCTAATTCCCCACTTCTGATTCCTGAATTCTGACTCCTGTCTCCTCTCCCCTGCCTTGTCCCTTCTGAATTCTGTCTTCTGACTTCTGAATTCTGTTTTCTGACTTCTGACTTCTGTCTTCTGACTTCTGTCTTCTGGATCGCAGCGGCGATCTTCTCCACATCAATATTATAATACCTGTCGCAATCCACAAACACAGGCGTTGCCCCGCAAAGGCTTACCGCTTCAGCAGTTGCGATAAACGTATTTACCGGCACAATCACCGTATCCCCATCCCCTATTTCCAAGCCCAGGAGCGCCATCCAGAGAGCATCTGTTCCACTGCCAACTCCGATGGTATGCTCTGTCTGGCAGAACGGGGCGAAAACATTCTCAAATCTTTCCACCATGGGGCCGCCTGCAAAGGCATTTGTGTCTAAGACCTCCTGCAAAGCTACGGCAATCTCGTCTTTAATCGGTCTATACTGGGCCGTTAGATTAAGAAATGGAACTTTCATTTGAATCTTCATCAAAATCCCTTACTTTGCGTTTGATTTCAACTTTCCGTTCACCCCAACTAATAATTAAACCTAAAAAATATAACACAGTGTTGGTTCACTTGAAACAAAATTTTGTTTATCCGTGTAATCCGTGTCTAAATACTTTTTCTTTTTTATTCAAAATATTCTCTGACACGGGTCGCTTGCAGCGACACACAGATTACACGGTTATTTTTTTCTTTGTCTGTTGTAAGAATTTCGTAAAGCAAATTCTCCCAACACCCAAGCCCTTCAGGCAGGAGCCCGCTAAACAACACCGTGTTAATCCGTGAAATCCGTGTCTAAATACTTTTTCTTTTTTTCTGCCAGTTCATGCAGAATCAAGCACTTTCCTCTTGACCTGTACCGAAGGTCCAAAATTAATCAACAATCCCACTTCAATCCCTGTACCCTTCAGATAATTAACCAACTGAACTTCGTGAATCTCATTGATTTCTTTGACTGCTTTTAATTCCAATATGACTTTATATTCCACCACAATATCACAAACATAATCCCCAACGATTTCAGATTCATAATGTATCTTTAGGGGTCTCTCGCTCTCGGCCCGAATTCCTCTTTTTCTGAGTTCAATCATCAGTGCATTCTGATAGACCTTTTCCAAAAACCCATAACCTAAGATTTTGTGCACGCTATAAGCAGCGTCAATGACTTGATGAGTCAGCTCTTGATACTTCATCATGTAAAGTTTCGACTCCTTCCTTGCAATCCGTGTTTAAAAGATATTCTCTGACACGGGTCGCTTGCAGCGACACAGGATTTACACGGTTTATTCTTTCCTTTGTCCGTTGTAAGAATTTCGTAAAGCAAATTCTTACAACACCCAAGCCCTTCGGGCAGACCATATTAATCCAAGAAATCCGTGTTTAATATTTTTCTTTTTCAGTTCTTTCCTTCAGCCTTCTTCAGCCTTCTTCAGCTTTCTTCAGCCTTCAGCCTTTTGCTCAACATCAGCCACGGGCCAAAATATGACGACAGCATATAATCCAGCCGTCAATGCCCCTAAGATTAACAAAGCGCTCAGAACAATTTTCAATTTGGGTGAGCAGGCTACCAACGTAAGGCGGGACAGTCTGTAAATTCAGTTAGTCAGTGTCTGAGAAAAACTTAATTTGCCCCTCGTTCCCAGGCTCAGCCTGGGAACTCATTGCATGAGGCTCTGCCTCATTCCGTGGCAGAGCCACAAAAATTGCATTACGAGGCAGAGCCTCGTAACGAGGAAGAAAGTAGGGCACGTTCCCCAAACGTACTAAAACGTTTTGATTGTGAAAGTGTCATTATAGCCAAAATGGCGAAAAGTGTCCCGCTTTAGGCTGGTAGCCGGTGAGCATAACATATGGCAGTATTTCCAAAACTGCATTGCTTTGCAGAGACTACCCTCTTTTCCATAAAGGCACGATTAACAGGAATGATGTTATTGATTGGAATTGTGGCTTCAATAGCCTGATTGAAGATCTATCCGCTACTCTTTATTAAATTCTCCAACTGATTTAAGTGCTTGTTGGTAAAGTGTATGGCTAATTCTAAACATAGCTTGGTTTTGAAGGATATCAAGGACTTGACGCAAATTATTAATTTTCCCAACTCGTTTGCCCCAGACGAGTATGCCAATTGTCCCTAAAACCCTCAAACCTAATTGCTTTGCGATCCGCCTTGCATCTTTTTCATCCAAAAGAACGACATCTGCTTTTAACTCATCAGCCAGTGCTATTGCTTCTGACTCTCCTTCATCCAGCTCCATCTTAAGGATTCGGGATATGTCCTGATTTTTCAAATCATGAACATTGATCCAATCGGCTTTAGAAACTTGATGTGATCCTGGGCGGTCTCCACCTTGCTCTACAACTTCTTTCCACACAGCAGGGGGAATCAATACTTTGCCGGCAAATTGATTTTGAATAAGGTGTAAGTAATCAATGCTGCTCAAACCAATAAGTACTGAAGCATCAGCAACTACGATCAAGACAATTCCTCCAGTGTTTGGAGATCATCTTCAAGATCATTAACATCATAGCGACGCACAACACCCTCTGTGCCCAACAAATCATGAAAATCCCAACGCGTCATTCCTGCAAATTGCCGAGCTTTACCGAAATTAAGCAACCCTTTTATATAAAGACGGACAGCAAGCTCTCTTTTTAATCGTGTTGGTATTTCTTTAGGTGGAAGTTTTATAGCATGAACCAATTCTTTTGGGATATCTATTAAAACCTGCAAAACTTTTTCTCCTTTGGATTAATTTATTGTTTAAATATTTATATATGTAATTATTTGTATTATCAAGCAATACTTTTAACTAAATGAAAATGTTGAGTTTATTAGATTCGATAATAGCTCTTTTGATCTTGTTCCTATTACACGGCCTATATTTTGTCTTTCCTTCCTCCCGCTCCAGCGGGATGGAATGCCTGAGGAATCAAGGTGCCTTGATTCCTCAGGCACTAAAAAATACCGTGTTAATCCGTGAAATCCGTGTCTAAAAGATATTCTCTGACACGGGTCGCTTGCAGCGACACAGGATTTACACGGTTTATTCTTTCCTTTGTCCGTTGTAAGAATTTCGTAAAGCAAATTCTTACAACACCCAAGCCCTTCAGGCAGACCATATTAATCCAAGAAATCCGTGTCAAATATTTTTCTTTTTCAGTTCTTTCCTTTCGCTTTCACCATATCTGACCCCGAAGGGAACCAGAGGAAGGTAATTGGTCAGTATTTCCCAATAGGTAATTTTAAAGTTCAAGCATTAAGCGAGTCCCCGATCTCCCCACCAACCTCAACGCCAATCAACCTGGAGGAAACCTTATGCGCCATTTGCTTTACCTTAACGTAAAGCAGTTTTCCACCCTCACTTTCGATCTCTTTGGCGATTTTCAAGTTAAAATCTCTTAATTGCAGATCAAATTCCGGCAGGAAAATCACTATGGTCTCTTCTGAAAGAAGATCATCCATCTCAGGATGGTCTATGACATATTTGCTAAACTCAATGCTGAGTTCAGAATTCCTCGCAAAGAATTGATTGTTCTCTGTTTCCATGTCAAGCTCCTTTTAAAAAGTGCTGCTTGTAAATCCTCCAGTTAGACTGAATATCATATTCTGCAAACGTCAGGGCTTCGCTGTAGTCCTCAGTAAACATCGGGGTTTTTTGTTTTTTGCCCTTTTTGTCTAAGAGATCTCGGTGGGCAAATCCATGCCGTGTATCATATCTTACCACGGGAAGCCATTTCCCTTCCAGCCTGGTTTCATACTGTATGACAAACCCGAGGACATTTCTCTTGAATCGGACATGGTGGTGTCGGTATCTATCTTCTGAAGTCAGCATGACTGTAAACCGCGATTCCTTCACTACACTAAAACCTCTGGTCTTCTTTGTTTCTCACCTTCTGACTTCCGACCTCCTTGCCCAGTGAAATTGACGAAGTCAAAGCTAAGTTTACCCCGCCTTAGATTTCTTCTGACACGGGTCGCCTTCGGCAACACAGGATTTACACGGCCCAACACCCAAGCCCTTCGGGCAGAATGCTCAGATCTTTCTGAAATTAAGCACTTCCCTTGTAACGTATCCTTACTCCCGCTTCAGCGGGATGGAATGCCTGATGAATCAAGATGCCTTGATTCTTTCGGCACTAAAAAACACCGTGTTAATCCGTGAAATCCGTGTCTAAAAGATATTCTCTGACACGGGTCGCTTGCAGCGACACAGGATTTACACGGTTTATTCTTTCCTTTGTCCGTTGTAAGAATTTCGTAAAGCAAATTCTTACAACACCCAAGCCCTTCGGGCAGACCATATTAATCCAAGAAATCCGTGTTTAATATTTTTCTTTTTCAGTTCTTTCCTTCAGCTTTCTTCAGCCTCCTTCAGCTTTCTTCAGCCTTCAGCCTTTTGCTAATTCATCAGCCACGGGCCAAAATATGACGACAGCATATAATCCAGCCGTCAATGCCCCTAAGATTAACAAAGCGCTCAGAACAATTTTCAATTTTGGAAAGTATAACAATTCCCCAATCCCTTTCTCGACAAAAATTCATTTGAAAAATATATACAATCATTGTATACATCAATAAAACTTATTAATAACGACATTTGGGTGATAAAAAATGCAAACTTTGTTAACAGAAAAAGATGTCAGCTTTGTGGTCGATAAGAGAGGGCATAAGCGCGCTGTTCAAATTTCTTACAAAAAGTATATAGCTGTTCAGGAAGAATTGGAACGGTACGCTTATTTTGAGTCTCCAGAAGTTCAGAAACGAATACGTAAGTCTGATGAGGACTTGGAGGCCGGTAGATACGCTCGTTTCTCCGGGAAAAAGATTGATAACGCTCTGGAATGGCTGAATGATTGACATAGAAATTATCTTGACTGAAACACTTCGGGAAGACTATCGTCTCCTGCCAAAGACCATCAAAAAGAAATTCGATAAACAACTCCGTTTCTTAACCCAAAATTCAAGACATCCATCCCTGAAAATTCACCGGATTAAAGATCATTGGGAATTCTATGTTGATAGAAAATACAGATGCATATTTCAAAAGAAAAAAAATCTATTTATTCTTAAACACGTGGGCAGTCATAAGATAGTGGATGATTTTTGATATGATTGACACTTTTTTCTTCTGCGGAGTCCGCAGGAGAAAATGTCTGTGTGTGTCTGCGGCTAATTTACACCGTGTCAAACCGTGAAATCCGTGTCTAAATACTTTTTCTTTTTCATTCAAAATATTCTCTGACACGGGTCGCTTGCAGCGACACACAGATTACACTGTTTATTTTTTGTCTGTTGTAAGAATTTCGTAAAGCAAATTCTCCCAACACCCAAGCCCTTCGGGCAGAATGCTCAGATCTTTCTGAAATTAAGCACTTTCCTCGTAACTTGTTCTTCCTCCCGCACCAGCGGGATGGAATGCCGGAGGAATCAAGGCTCCTTGATTCTTTCGGCACTAAAAAACACCGTGTTAATCCGTGAAATCCGTGTCTGAAACATTCTCCAAAAGAATCTTCCATATCCTCACCTTCTAATCTTCCGACATTCTTGCCCAGTGAAATTGACGAAGTCACAGCAGAGCGCATTTCACCGGGGTGACGACATCTGTCTCTACCATCCCAGCATTCCAGTATCCCAGCATTTGCTTTTATCTCCGATCTCTAACCTCACGACTCCCTGACTCACGACTCTCCCAAAGAGGAATTCGTAATGCCTATCTGTTAAGAGTGTAGACGTGACCAATCTGGTCACACTTAATTCTTAAGATGTCACCTTTACGTTTGTTTGTTGACCTACTGCATGTAATATGCTAAATTTTAAAAATGAATCAAAGTACTTGGAGGAAACCATGGAGACAAATGTAAATATTACCACAGACTGGGAAATTAATCAATTGTTTAAGCTGCAAGAACGTCAGCCAAGCTTGATTGAGCAGGCTGTCCACCGTCTGCTACAGGAAAACGAGGAGATCCGTTGGTCTGTGGTAGTAGGCGCCTACCGAGACGGGCAGATTAACTTGGGCAAAGCCGCTGAATTCTTGGGATTGCCTGAAATTGAACTCCGCGACCGTTTCATCGACTTGGGCATTCCACTGCGCATAGGCTCAGCAGATCTCGCCGAGGCTCACGCCGAGGCTGAGGCCGTGCGTGCCTGGTTTGCCGACACCACAGACAGGGAGCGTTCGTGATAGCTCTGCTGGACAACACGGTAATGTCCAACTTTGCCGGGGTGGAGCGCCATGATCTTCTTCGCATAGCCTTTGGCGATGCATTGGCTACGGCCCAACAGGCATTTGACGAACTTGGAGCCGGGGTACGTGCGGGCAAGTTGCCCAAACTCGACTGGCAATGGTTGCCCATATGGACACTGGACGCAACAGAGATGCCCCGCTACAACGAACTCCTCCACAGCCTTAATGTAGGTGAGGCGGCATGCCTGGCAATGGCTATTACACGCGGCTGCCGGGTGCTGACCGATGACCGAGACGCCCGCGAATTGGCCCGTCATTTGCGGATTCCCATTTCCGGAACCTTGGGCGTTTTAACGCGACTCGTGGATATTGGACATTTTACCCTGAATGAGGCCAATGACCTGTTGTTGCAAATGATTGCAACCGGCTATTACTCGCCGGTGTCTTCATTGCGAGACATTATCTAAACGTTGATGTAACCGTGCAACCATTCGTGTAACATGTGGATTTCAATCCCTAAATTAGTTCTTATCCCAGCATTCCAGCATTGTTCCTGATCTTCCGACCTCCTTGCCCAGTGAAATTGACGAAGTCACAGCTAAGTTTACCCCGCCTTAGATTTCTTCTGACACGGGTCGCCTTCGGCAACACAGGATTTACACGGCCCAACACCCAAGCCCTTCGGGCAGAATGCTCAGATCTTTCTGAAATTAAGCACTTCCCTTGTAACGTATCCTTACTCCCGCTTCAGCGGGATGGAATGCCTGATGAATCAAGATGCCTTGATTCTTTCGGCACTAAAAAACACCGTGTTAATCCGTGAAATCCGTGTCTAAAAGATATTCTCTGACACGGGTCGCTTGCAGCGACACAGGATTTACACGGTTTATTCTTTCCTTTGTCCGTTGTAAGAATTTCGTAAAGCAAATTCTTACAACACCCAAGCCCTTCAGGCAGACCATATTAATCCAAGAAATCCGTGTTTAATATTTTTCTTTTTCAGTCCCTTCCTTTCGCTTTCACCATTCAGTACCTCCCATCTCCTCACCTTCTAATCTTCCGACCTTCCTGCCCAGTAAAATTTGACGAAGTCACTGGGAAATAGGCCATTTTGCCACAGACACACACAGATGATATTCTTCCTCCCGCTCCAGCGGGATGGAATGCCGAAGGAATCAAGGTGCCTTGATTCTTTCGGCACTAAAAAACACCGTGTTAATCCGTGAAATCCGTGTCAAATATTTTGGCTATGTTCGCGTTAAGTGTGGAATTTCTAAAGTCTCTGTTTTTTCAATAGGTTATCAATACAGTAAAATATTGCTCAAAGTGATACATATCAACTGTTCAAAAGATTTGATTATTTTTTTCCACACTTAACGCGAACATAGCCAATATTTTTCTTTTTCACTTCTTTGTCTGTGTCCGTCTGTCTGCCCCGTTAAATCTGCTTCTTTATTTAACCTGGGCATTGAGCTTCCCTTCCTTCACTGCTCACTGTCCACTGTAATGTTTCTATTGATTACGTACCTGAATCGTGATAAAAATATTTTAAATGAACAAATTAGGAGGTACCAAATCATGCCGGAAATTGCCATAGAACTCACATATGAAAAGATAATCGAGGCTGCTTCCAAGCTAAGTGAAGATGAAAAGGAACATCTATTTTTCTCCCTCAATAAAGATTATGCCAAAGTGTTAGATGAAATGCGGAAAGAAGCGTGGAAAAGCCATCAGCAGGGTGAAAGTGTTCAGTTAAGAGATTTAACATGAAATATGATGTCTACTTAAGCCCACGTGCAAAGAAGCAATATAAGAGATTTGAAGCCCATATTAGACACAAAATCAGAACCGAACTATTGGAACTTGAAGAGGATCCATCCGAAAAAGGAAGCCTTCTTCAAGGATTTAGCCCTGGGCTCCGTTATATAAAAATTTTTCATGCTGCTATCCAATATCGGGCAGTATATGATATGACAAAAGATAAAAAAGAAGTTTTAGTTATCTTTATAGGTTCACGCGAAAACTTTTATAAAGAACTCAGAAGGTTTTTGGCTTAAGGTTATCTTTGCAGATTTCAAAGTTCTCTTTCTATCTCTAAACGATGACATTTTTAAGTTCTTTATCTGTGTAATCTGCGCAATCTGCGGATCTAAATTCCATACTCCTCACCTCCCTTCAGCATTTTGTTTAAAAACTTACCACTTTTATCAATAAAATGCAAATCATAATCTGCGGACCTAAATTCCTTACTCCCTTCACCCTCTAAACTTCTCAACCTCTCACCTTCTATTTTTCTCACCTTCTTCGCTTCTAACCTTCTCTCTTGCTCACCTTCCGCCTCCTGAATTCTGACTCCTGATCTCCTACCCCTGACTTCAGCCTCTTCCCTTTAGCCTCAAGCGTAGCGGCCCTAACGCCTTCAGCGGCACCCTTGGTGCCCAGAGCCTTCCGCCTTCCGTGTCTAATTTTTTTTTGTCAAGAGTGTAGGCGACTCCCTGGTCTTTTCCTATTTACATGTCAAGCTATTTACTTATGTCACGCAGTTTCTCCTAAACCGGACCAGGGCTCCGTCGGTTCTCGCTCAAGATAAGTAATCTTTTAAGACAATAGTCTTTAATTCATTAATTTGTTTTAATTTAGCATCATTCGTGATAAACGCATCAGCACTAACTTCAAGAGCAACTGAAATTTGTATGGCATCCATTGCTTTTAAGGATGTATATTGTCCTCGTAGTTTGCCAGCTCTTTCTGCTATATTTATTGAAATATCCAGCAAACTGATATTCTTTCCTGTTTTTAGAAATTCTGCAAATTTTCTTGCTAAATTTTCATTTCCTGTTTCAATTGGTTTGGGTAAAACTTCAACAAGTGTTATAACAGACGAAAAAGCGCTGATATTTCCTGCCTGAAAGGAATACACGACTTCTTTTGCAAGAGGACCAAATTGAGGATGCGCTTGAATATAGTAAATAATCGGTGCTGTATCAATGAATATAGTATTAAGCTGTGCGAGTTCGTCTGAAAGATTCATATTCTATCCTCTCTGAGTTTATTTACATAATTTTGCGCATCTTCTTTTTGCCATAAATCTTTTCCAAGACCGTATAATTCTTTCCAGTCAAGCTTTTGTTGTACTAAAACGCTCTTTTTTCTTAATTGATGAACTAGCACTTCAATCAACTCTATATGGTCATCAACTGAAAGACTTGCAGCTTCTTTTTCTATTGTTTCTAATGTTGACCCATTCATTTTATGACCTCCTTTTATACTCAACATTACAAATAAGATGTATTCAATCCTCCTAACCTCCCAGCATCCCAGTCTTTTTTGCCTGTGGCTAATTCACACCGTGTTAACCTGCCCGCCCGTGCCTTGCAATGGCAGGCGGGTCCGTGAAATCCGTGTCTAATATTTTTCTTTTTTTCTGCCAGTTCATGCAGAATCAAGCACTTTCCTCTTGACCTGTACCGAAGGTCCAAAATTAATCAACAATCCCACTTCAATCCCTGTACCCTTCAGATAATTAACCAACTGAACTTCGTGAATCTCAAAACCCATACCCTAAGATTTTGTGCACGCTATAAGCAGCGTCAATGACTTGATGAGTCAGCTCTTGATACTTCATTTTGTAAAGTTTCGACTCCTTCCTCCCGCTCCAGCGGGATGGAATGCCGGAGGAATCAAGATGCCTTGATTCTTTCGGCACTAAAAAACACCGTGTTAATCCGTGAAATCCGTGTCTAATATTTTTCTTTTTGGGTTCTTTATCTGTGTGGGTCTGCGGCTAACTCTTTTTTATCCAGTCAAACATGGCCTGAAGCTGAGATGCCAAAATGGTAAGTCAATAAACCTCATCATGAGTTCCTATACCGCCTTTCAAAAACGGCACGGCTTTGCCCAGTCCCTTAAGGTAGCGGCTTGTTAGCCAATGTTTTCATCATTTTAGCATTCTTTCATATTCATCATGATTTCCAATCCATACCCAAATAAAATCTTCTCCATCTTCTATTGCAAGAGCTCTGTAGTTTAGACCGATTCGAACTGACCAAAAGGAACCAATCTTTTTGAAATGAAGTGAAGGATGATAAGGATTGTTTTTCAAAAGTTCAAAATTTTCATCAGATGTTTTCCGGATAGAAGATGGAAGCTTATCAAAGCATTTCCAAAACCGAGAACTCGTCCTATGCATTTACAAAGCCTCTAAATTGTCATTATTCTTTTCCTGCTGAGCTTCTTTGGCTAAGAAGTCTAATTTTCCTGAATTTGAGTCCTCTTTAATTTGCTTATCCCATATCTCCCAGTCCTTTTTAGCAAACCACTGCCTCAAATTGACATATTCCTGTTTAGGCAATTCTTCAATTTCCTTTTTTATTTCAGCTATCTGTATCATTTTTAACTCCTATTTTTCTTAAACCCACATCCACCGGTCATACCAATTTGTTTTATTCCTCAATTATCTGCCATCTACGCTGTGCTCCACACGCTTTGCGCTTTATAAAGAATGTAAACGCGACTCTTACGCTTTGGCTTTTTCGCGTTAGCGAAGACGTTTTTTGTCCGTGTCAGTCCGTGTGGGTCTGTGGCTAATCCAAAAATGTCCCTGTCCGTCCGTCGCCAAACCAACTGCCCAATTCCGATATGATCACCCTCCACCCGCTATCCGCAAATCAAAAGCTCGATCATACGCAGCCAGCAGATTTGGGATTGAATATTTCCATGCTAATTTCTCCTCAACTTTCTTACGTCCAAACTCTCCCATCTCCTGCCTCTCCTTTGGATGATCAAGCAACCAAAGAATTTTTTCCGCAAAATCTTCTATGTCATTATTCTCAGCATACAAAGAAGCCTTCTGAGCTGAGAATTTGCCTTCCCTTAAATCGAACTGGACGATCGGCTTACCTAACGCCATATATTCCATAATTTTTATCATAGTGGACATATTGTTCATTTCATTGGGTCTATCTGGATTAACGCACACATCTGCCATGGAAAGGATTTCAAGCAACTCCTGGTCAGAAATTCTTCCAGTGAAATTAAACATGTCGTCAAGACCCATTCTGCGCTTCATTGCCTTGAGTTCTTCTAATCCTGGTCCTCCGCCAATGCAGGTAAAATGGACATCATTCCTGCCCTTCTTTTTAATATATAAAGCTGACTCAAGCAGGATGTCTAAGCCTTCCTGGACACTCATAGTGCCTACATAACCAACAAGATATTTTTTCCCATACTTGAGTTCAGGAACTGCTTTTACCGGTTTAAAAGTATCAATGTCCGGTCCGTTTCTTACGACAAACACATTCGAAGCTATCACCCCACCCCTGATAATTGCAATATCCCGGTATGTGTTATTAGTAGACATGACGACATCGCTCAACTTAAAGGTCATTTTTTCAAGCCACACCTGAATTCTGTAAAGTAAATCCTTTCTGCCGAATTTGGCATAGTAGAGTTCAGGGTTTACATCATGGTGGTCAAAAATATACTTGACCCTGAATAGTTTAAAGAAGAGAGCGATAATAAAAATATTGTCGGGGGGATTGCAGCCCTGGATTATGTTAAATCGGTGTTTGAAAAAAATTTTCCAGGAAAGGACAAACTCCCAGAATAATGCCGAAGAATATTCAACAAGGTAGCATATTGCGCCATTACCTTCTTTGGGCATAGGATGGCGATAAATATGAACTCCTTTAATACATTCATATTTCTCTTCATACCCTTTATCTTTTGGACATATGACAAATACTTCGAAACCATTTTCCGTCAGGGCACATGCCTCCTTCCATACCCTCGTATCAAAAGGCACTGGAAGGTTTTCAACTATTATCAAGATTCTTTTTTTTTTCACACTTTATCCTGGAAATCTGTCAGCCTCTGATATAACCCACTTAAGGCGCAGAACATTGTGGCCTGCCCCCAATGTAACGTGGGAGTTTTGTTTACAAGCCACTTATTGTATTTTCTGAAATAATAATACCCTGAACTATCCTGCATATTATCGATTGTCCAATTCGCGACCTTTTTTGCTAGTTCTAAAGCGGCCGGGTCATAGTCCGAAAAAAACACCAAGGTATCAATGGACTGCGAGGCGCATTGGATATCTAATGGAAAGGTTTTGAAGTCGTAATACTTCGGTGTACCGTCATCAAGGAAAAATGAGTCTTTCCAATAACCATATCCTTTTTCCATCTTTTCCTGATGCTGCCCATCACCAGTTGTTGTGATATAGTATTTGATAGAGTCAAGCACATAAGCAGTATGAAAATTATCCACCCAATGCAGGTTTGATGCCTCCCCATAATACCAGGAATGGTTTTTTCTCTGGCACCTCACTGTGTAATTAATGGCTTTTTCAGCTAACTCGTAATATTTTTCATTGCCGTTATGCTTATAGATCCTGGCCAGGAAACTCGCTCCTAATGTGTTTGCATTATGTACCTGCTTGTTATCTATTGGAATATAACTGATGCAAATATTCTCCCCATCTTCATACCTGGCCAAGTCATTGACAATATGTTCACAGGCACTTTCTGCAATCTTTAAATATTTTGTATCGTTAAAATGTTCATAGGCATCCAAGAAAGCGTGCCCAATAAGTGAAACCCAAACGATTGTAGGCACTTCTTTGGGAAGATAAAAAACCCTGGACTGATAGTCAAAATGGTTGCCCCAGCATGCACCGGAATAGCCCTGGCTTTGGTTATCAATCAGCCAGTCGAGGCAAAACTTTGCTTTTTTGGCATATTCTTCTTTTCCGGTCGCCTTATTAAGCCGCATGTAGGCCCTGGCAATAAAGCCCATTCCTTTGGAGGAGTGGTTTTTCTCTATACCAACAAACGGTCGCAAGTTTATTGGAAATCGACGTATTCCCTGCTGAAGAGCTATTCGAAGGAATTTATTGTTGAGAGTAAGAGGTCTCAGAAGTTTCGAGTTTAGTCCATCAAAAGGATCATAAGCCTTATAATCGTTGTTCTCCAACCAGTCATCAAGTCTAAGTATCGATTGGAATATTTTACCCTTGATCATAGACTCCGCCACTTTCAACTTCTCATCTTCTTATCTTCTTATCTTCTTATCTTCTTATCTTCTTATCTTCTTATCTTCTTATCTTCTCATCTTCTCATCTTCTCATCTTCTCATCTTCTCATCTTCTCACCCTCCCACCCTGTTCTATTCACTCTTCACCAGCAGATACCATCATATTTTCCATCGCCACTTTGGGCATCAGCGATACGAACTAGATCCACGACAAGCTGTTCTGGATTGACTTGATCAAGAATCGTCTGGAACTCGGGATCGCCATTGCCTATCACAAGGGTATCAGCATGTGATAGCGCTTCGTCAAGGCTTTCTACCATCAGCTTGGAAATGTGTGGAATGTGATTGAGTATGTAGTCCCTGTTTGCCCCCACCAAACTCGCAAGATTCACATTTCGGTCGTAAAGTCGAAGATCGTAACCTTTGCCAATCAAACGCTCGATTACTTCTACAATAGGACTTTCGCGAAGGTCATCCGTACCCGCCTTAAAGCTGAAACCCAGAATCCCCACCTTTTTGTTGCCCTTTTCTATGACCATCTGGATGCCACGTTCTATCTGGCGTTTATTACTTGGAAGGATAGCGTTTAAGATCGGAAGATCAAGATCCAAATTTCGCGCTTTATAGGCTAATGCACGCAGATCTTTTGGAAGACAGGATCCGCCAAAGGCAAAACCGGGTTTCAGGTAAGAGCTCGAAATATTCAGCTTGGTGTCTTGACAAAAGATCTCCATTACCCTATGTCCGTCGATTCCAAGCCCCTTACATGTGTTTCCTATTTCATTTGCAAACCCGATTTTCAGAGCATGCCAAACATTATCAACATATTTGATCATCTCTGCTGTTTCCAGATCGGTACGAATCAGCGGCGCATCCATCTTGTCATACAGAGAAGCCAGAAGATCACCACTCAGTGTGTCCGTCTCCCCAATCACCGTCTTTGGAGGGTTATAAAAATCATACACCGCTGTCCCTTCACGCAGAAATTCCGGATTGTTGCAAACTCCGAAATCGTTACCTGCTGTTTTTCCTGAAGACTCTTCAATAATAGGAATCACAACATTCCGCATGGTTCCGGGTAAAATAGTACTCCGGATTACTACTACATGACGGTTTTTTTTATTCTTAAAAGCTAATCCGACTCGCTCACAAACTCGACGAACATATTTGAGATCCAGGTTTCCATTCGATTGACTTGGAGTCCCCACGCATATGAAAGAAAGTTGAGTATTTTCTATAGCTTCCTCGGCATTTGTGGTAGCGTGCAATCGCTCTGCTTTAACAGCGTTCTCAATAATTTCGCCTATCTCCTTTTCGATGATCGGAGTGCGCCCCTGATTAATCAGATCAATTTTAGTTTGAACGGGGTCAACACCAATTATTTGATGCCCTTCATTGGCCAAGCAACCCGCAGAAACCGCTCCAACATAACCGAGTCCGAAAATGCTAATCTTCATTGCTTACCTTTTGTTTTAATCTGAAAATAGCGACTTTACTTGTTTCTTAGTAGTCATTCCAATAAGCCTTCGGGTAATTCTTACTTATAAGAGAAACATTGCGCTTTTACTAAGACCAAGTTATCTTTTATTCCAACGTTCGGGCAGTAAAGACCGCATGGCCAATGGTGCCAAAGAGCCCGTTTAGTAGCCTAGTTCCAATTATTGGTGATTTTGACAAAAATGGAAGAGGGATTGGTTTGTGCAAAATTCATAATCATAAATATAAGACAGCTCCATAAATACTTTTCATTCTAAAAGATCTACGATTTCAATAAGTTGTAAAGTGTTTCTTGGTAGGGAAATAAGAGAGAGGGGTAAATTATGCTTGCTCTCACACCATTTGGATTTCAACCATTTGTTTTGTTTCAATGGATTCATGTATCTTGAAACTCGTAAGCGTTGTTGCATAGATGCTTTCAAAAGATATTGGCGATGCTGTACCATCTTTCACAGATTCAATAAGAGCCTTCATTTCTATCTTATGTCCTTTGTCTTGAAGGACAGATTTCTTTACCCTTTTTTTGCCCTTTGCCATCGTAGTCAATTTTGTAAAATTATCCATCACAGCGACTTTGTTCTCGCAAAATATTTCAATATATTCTTTGGAAAATTGAGGATCACCGTTTGCTAAATAAAATATAGAGCCTGTTGAACCATCGGAAAATTGCAAGGTAATAATAACATTGTCTTCCAGAGTAGTGGCCTGATTATCGGTTTTAATTGTCTGCGCAAAAACACTCACTGGAAGCGCACCTGTAACATACTGATAAGTATCAATGAAGTGACACACCTCTCCGATAATCCGCCCACCTCCGATATCCTTATCCTGATACCAGTCATTTTTTTCTTTATATCCTGCATTTATCCTGTAGTACATAACCATAGGTTCTTTTCTATTTTTGAAAAAATCTTTCATCACCTTAATCAATGGAGCAAATCTTCGGTTGAAACCAACCATGAGAATTGGTCTGGAGGTTGAAGGTAGGGGGATAGAGGCGTAAAATGATACAATCTTATTTAATTCTGCCTCTTTCAGACAAAGAGGTTTTTCAGTATAGACGTTCTTTCCTGCTTTCAAAGATTCAATTACAAGTTTTCCGTGAAGATTATGGCGTGTGGCAATCATAATTGTGTTTATCGAATCATCTTTCAATAGTTCTGTATAATCGGTTGTACATTTGCAAAAATCAAACTTTCTTGCAGTATCTTTGCAGCTTATTCCGGTAGCAGTGGCAATGGCTGACAAATTGACCCCAGTTCGTTTGAGATACGGTAGCAGCATAGTACGTGCAAAGTTTCCAGCGCCAATCATCCCAATATTTGCGCCTCCTTGTTCTTTTACAGTCTTAATTTGAATTGTATTTATCCGGCTCTGTCTCAGGTTCTCCTCACTAATATCATAATTCAGAATTATTCCGACATAGAAAGCCCCACCCTTGCCTTCCATGAGCCTGTAAGCTTCTGATGCTTTACTGAAATTAAACTGATGGGTTATGAGTGGCGTTACATCGATTTGCCCCATTGCCATAAGGTTGAGAAATGAAAGCATATTTCTCTTTTCTGTCCACCTTACATACCCAATTGGATAGTCCTGTCCATTCATCTCATAATTCGGATCATAGCGGCCAGGGCCATAAGATCGTGATTGCTTGAGTACTAATTCCTTTGAGTAGTAAAGTTGCCACGGGATATCCATCTTGTTGATTCCCACATCAACTATAGTCGCACGGTCCCTGGCAATCCGACCTGCTGTTATAATAGGTTCATTGCTTTTTGTACCTGTTGTAATGAGAACGGCGTCAAGGCCATAACCATCAGAAAACGACATAGCCATTTGCTCAACGTCAACGTCGCCAATAGCCCCTGGAACATCAACACCTATCTTCAAGGCCATATCCACCTTTGCCGGATCAATGTCGACACCCATCACGTTGCATCCGGCAGCCTTGAGAATAAAACAGGACAACAAGCCAACAAGTCCAAGTCCAATAACAGCAACACTCTCCCCAACCTTTACGTCAGCTTGCCTGACTCCCTGCATGGCTATAGCGCCAACAGTGGCAAAGGCAGCCTGTTCGGGGGGGAGGTATCCTTTATCGTCCCCTTTGACTCCTTGAGATACTTTTGGAATTTTGCAACAAAGATTTACGGGAACCCAATTGATTTCGGCATGATTCGCCAACTCGCCGCCGCCACAGGCAACCATGTCGCCGATCCTGAAATCCGACACGCCTTTGGCGACCCCTATCACTTTACCCGCCAGACTATATCCTAATGGCGTAAGTGAATCGAGACGGTTCATAACCTTGCGGTAAGTGGTTAATGGCCCGTGTTGTTTGAGGGTTTCCATAACCTGCTTGACTTTGTCGGGCCGTGCCTTTGCCATCCCCAGATAGGACCTTTTAGAGTCATCAACCTTCATCTTCTCCGTACCGGCTGAGATTAAGGAATTATAGGACTGTACGAGCACTCCTCCTGATTTAAGTGCTGGTTCAGGGACGTCTTCTATCTTTAGTGAACCTTCCTTATAATTTTGGACAATTTGCTTCATCGTTGACACCTCTTAGAACCTGTTTGGCAACGAGGAACTGTAGCGAAAACACAGAAGGATTAACACTTTTCAAACAGGCTTCTATATGCAGCTCGTAAAACAAGTTTTAGTCCCCGCTTTGCTTGACTGACAATATGTGTGCTCCCCTTGTAACGATATCCTCATCAGATATATCTTCAAACCTATGTGAAAGGTTTTTTCTCACTATTCCCGTCAGATCCTGAACCTTACAGCTCTTGATAATTGCAAAACCGAACCTTTTGTGTAGGTTAACGTGCTTTGAATAAGGCTCTCTATTTAATAAATATGTTTTTCTCCCTTTTATTATTTTCCACAAAAAATCCGAGCATGCCCAATGACTATTCCAATGTTTCGCCATCCCATGGCACCCAAAATCTATTTCATGCGACATATAACCGTTTGGCTTTAGCCATAGAGACATGCATTGATAGGTGTTTCCAAGATTTTCTACGTGTTCTAGAACCGATTGAGAATATATCATGTCAACCGAACTTTTTTCTGTAATTGACGTATCATACCAAGGAACAAAATACTTGATCGAAATTGCTGTATCCCCCATGTTGGAATTTATAATCGCATCTTCTATCGCTTGTATTCGACCCCTTTTCAAAGAGTTATTAAGTCGTTCATCAGTAAGTATATGATGAGGGAATTTGTACGACTTCAGACGTGGCCTGAGCTTTGGAAACGTGGAGTCATCAGGAATGTCCTCACGTTTTCTGAAAAGTTCCAACAATTCGCGAAAAAGGTCTATATTCCTGTCCGCTGTACCATATTCAACCACGTCAAGAGCATAGTACTTGTTGGCACCTGATAACATCCCAGCCAGGCCAGTCCCTATTGAGGAACCAGGCCCAAGTTCTGCAATAACATCCGGCAAACTTGTAAACCCTTCCTCATAAGCAATCACCAAATGACGAAGCCAAACTGAATAACAATAAATAGCAGATCCCCCCATCCGTCTACCAATCTTCTGAAACTTCCAACTGTCCCAGCTATTCCAAAAGGGCGTATAACTGAGCACTCCAGTCAACATAGGTCCCACTCTCATAACAATTCTCGCTTTCAGTTGATACGTCACACGCCGCACAAAAGACATCAGAACAACCGATTGTCAATGCTTGGCTTTCCCTCTGAGAATAGTCAACCCGAAGGTTGTTTTTGCCAAAGTTTATAAGGACTTGTTACTTCTCTAGAATATATGTAATTCGATGAAGAACGAACTCTTGAAAACAAGGAATCACCGAAAACGGTGCAAGAAGAAAAGAGACAACTCGAAAAGCCGTTCTTTGTGCTACTCGCCTTCCGACTGCGCCTATGCGCTTCTTGCTCTGCAAGACAACTCTCCAGCCAATTCGGTCGACGAGACGACGAAATTGATAATGGGTGGTTCCATTAATAGTATTACACCTCTCCCAGTTCTCTAAACTCCAAGAATCTCGTTTGTACCAATTAGCTCCATTTCCTCGTTCTTCAAGTATTTCGTTATAAGCTTTGATCAAAGTGCCACCGCTGAAAAAATAATGAATACAGGGAATACTCGTAACCAAAGCTAAATGGTGCTCAATGGGGTGAAAATAACCTGGAAAAACCACAAACAGCCTGCCACCCTTTTTCAAAACACGGTAACACTCACGAAGGGTTTTTTCGAGATCTTGCACATGCTCAAATACGTCAAAAGAAAGGACCGCGTCAAATTTATCATCTTCAAACGGTAACATCTCACCATTAGCCACCCTAAAATTTCCTTTAATACCCATAGCATCCTTGAACTGTATTGCTGCATCGATATACTCCTGCCTCACATCAATTCCAAACAAGTGACTTAACTCGTACCTCTTGGCCCAAGCAACACCTCTTCCTCCGTTAAGGCAGCCCAAATCTAATGCGATTTTTTTTCTCAACAAAGGCTTCAGATCAATGCCGAAATAGTGATCCCAAGGATATCCCATTTCTTCGTCAAATTTGAATCGTGAAGACTCAAGCATTATTCTCCTCTTATCAGATTCAGTGGCATTTCTGAAGGCGGGATGACGAAACACCTCATTTGATCCTCTAACCTTCTCGTCGGGAGAAACAGGGTATCTTTCAAAAGCTTTCATTAAAAATTTCGCAATTTGAGTAGTGTCCACGTAGTCTCCTTGGAGTAATTTTTGATTATGTACGTTTTCAGACAATTCATTTCGCAAGGATAAAGGGGGAGATCCGAGTAACGCATACTTATTGGGTACGTCGTTGAGGATTTCCAGTGATAACACCGTGAAATTAGATCTATGTATCTGATAGAATACTTACTTCAAACTAGAGAGAGTACCTTGCGAGTCTGCCTTTACCAAGTTTTCGTTAGTTCTTTCACAATCTTGCTACCTTGCTGACCACAAACTTAAACTTACCGCTTCTTTCCCTTGGTATCTGATCCATGTACTCAAACTCGTAGCGCATTGCATTGCCGAGCCGCTCCTGCAATCCCTGGATAATTCTTCTTGTGTCCTCATCAGAGTATCCCTTGTCTTTGACAACCCGCACTCGCAGGATGTTCAATTCTTCCTGAATTAGCTGAGTTTCTACTACATGCATTTTTTGTTTGAAAATGTGATCCAAGCGGCCCACATACCTGCCTTCAGGGGTGATTACATAATCATCAGTCCGGCCCAAGACATTTTCTATCAACGGATAACCTCTCCCGCAGGAGCATTTTTTTGAAATTGGAACAGCAACGTCCCCGGAGTTGTAACGAATAAGCGGCATCACCCAATTGTCAAATCCGGTTCCTATGATATGCCCCTCAATGCCTTCCTGCACCTTGTCACCCATTTCGCTCACTATCTCCATTACACCGTACATAGGTTGAATGTGCATTGCCCCTTGTTCACACTGGGTAGCATGGGCTACCATTTCTGTCATGCCATACCAATTGAAGACTTTGCATCCGAACACTTTTTCAATCACCATCCGTTGGAAATCCATAAGGGTTTCTGAAACGGTGAATACTGCCTTTGGCCGAACATCCGAAAGTCCCCTTGGCACCAGATAGCGCGCGATAAGATATATAGAGGACGGATATCCATAGACTATGGCTGGTTGGAATCGTCGCAAAGCCTCAGCGTAGTGAGGTAAAGTATCTTGAGATATATGCTGCGATGAAAAGATCAACTGATTCTCTGCTTTGTTGTAGCGCCAGTAAGGGGGCTTCTTTTGGTCAATAGGCACTACCGGATGCCCGGCAACAGTCGCAAACCTTTCGCCAAATTGCATCCCTGCCCACGAGTAGTGCATCCATCGATAGGCGTATTCTCTTTCAAAGCAGTTCTTGCTGATATATATTTTCAGAGGTTTCCCTGTCGTCCCGCTCGTATGATAGATGACCGCTTTATTCAAAGGGTAATTCCTTGAAAGCAACTCCTTCCACCTTTTTCTAAGGGTGTCCTTATCCAAAATGGGAATTTTGGGTAAGTCATCAACAGTCTCTATCTGACATGGTTTCAAGCCCTCCTTGTCAAAAAGCGATCTGTAGTAAGGGACATTTTCGTAAGAATACTCAACGAGCTTGCGCAGCTTTTCGTTTTGCACATCACGTAGTTTTTGCTCCTCATCCCACTGGCATTCCTGCAGAAAATTGAAATACTTCCTGAAATAATGCCCATATCGCTTTTGCTTCTCTCTCCATCCATAACAAGTTGTGGCAAAATCCTGCAACAATATGGGACTATGCTCATAAATCCAGCGCGTTAACTTAGTACCGTAAGCCATTTAGCTACTCTCTTCTGAAACGGAAAAATATATTTTTCTTAGTTTTTCCATTATTTTTTCCTGAACCAGTCTTTCCTGAAAAATTTTTTTTGCTCTTTTCCCCATTTCAATTGCATCACATGGATTCGCAAGCATCCACTCAATCTTCTGCGCCAAGTCATCAGGATCTCCAGGACGAACGAATAGACAAGATTTGCCGTGCTCCAAATATTCAGGGACAGCTCCGACGGATGTACAGATAATCGGTCGCGCAGCCGCCATGGCTTCAATAACTACTAGAGGAAAATTTTCATTATTTGAAGGAAATACAAATATGTCACATTCTGAAAATTTTTCTATTTTTTGTTTGCCATATATTGCTCCGGTGAATTCATAAGAGGACTTAGGCAAAAGATCGGAAGCCAATTGCTGCATTTCATATAACTCCCCGGAATATTCTTCTGGGCCAACCAGAAGCAGCCTGACATCATTCCTATTTCTTATAGTTATGCTTACACTATGAAGCAATATTGGCACTCCCTTACGGTTCCCTACCGATCCAATAAAGAGTAATGTGACTTTATTGCCCATGAAAGGCGACAAATAATCTTGTTTAGAAAAGTCAACATCTATAGGATTGGGTAAAATGAAAAGCTTTGAAGTAAAACCTTTTTTTATCATGAACTCTTTCCAGCTTTGACCAAGAACAATCAAGCAATCTAACGAGCTTAGGGACCTCATTCCAATGGCCTGTATTAGTTTAGGAAGCTTGTCCCAAAAATTGTCAAAGGAGCCTCCGTGAAGATGGCCGATTGTCTTACATCCAAAAGCCTTTCCAGTTGTCAGAAAAAGCATCGATTTTGTGAAGTTCCAATATGATGTAATTGGATAGTGAACCGCATCCGGACGATGCTTGAAAAGGAGATAGGCCCAAGACGTGTAATGTCTAACAAAATAGGCTATGTTAGTAAGATTGAGCCTGGCTCTTCTGCCTAATCCCTTTTCTCGTGAGGTGTAGTGAGAAACGAAAAAAAAATGTTTCTGCAAAAGAGGACTATTTAAGATAACATTGGTGATTGTAGTCAAAGGCCCGGGAAGATTGCTAATGCCTCCTATCAAAATCGTATGCTTCCTCATTTTTTTGTACATGACCCCCTTATAGTCCTAAAGAGCATCTAATTCCCTGCCCATAATCCGTGATATAGAAACCAAATTCCAGCTATCATTTCACTGTCCTTAGTTCTGTTGGCGGGCGAAGCTTGTTGACTATCATCATGTCAACGCCGATAAACATACCATTTCCCATAGTTCCGACCAAAAGAACGGATGGATGATGTGGGCTGATAGATATGCTTGCTATCTGAGTATTAGTTAAACCACTATTTTCTTCATACCAGGTCATACCTCCATCTGTACTTTTGAGAATTCCTGGAGCCCTGCAATTATCGTGATATGGATGTTCACATGTGCCAAGATAAAGTATGTTACTATCCGCAGGACTGACGGCTACGCATTCTGCATTCTTGAAATGGGAATAGATATGAGTCCAGTGCTTTCCTCCGTCTGTACTTCTGTAAAGACCACCAGGGAACGGTTTTTCGATCCATTTGTTGAATTGACACACATAAAGAATATTCCAGTTTTTTGGATCCACTGCGAGATCTCTGACCATGGCGAATGGAGTGTCTGGTTCGCTAATTCGTTGCCAATTCTGACCACTATCCTGAGTCATATAGATACCACTACTACCATCTGCCGTAGTTGTCCCCAATAGACAGCGCAGATTTTTTGGATTATCAGGATTTATTACTATATCAACAGCATTTTTTCGACCGACCTCGGGCAAACCATTATTTATTCCGCTCCAAGATAAACCATCATCTACGCTTTTGTATATACCATATCCCGAGCAGGTGGCATATAGTATACGACCCCCCACGCTACTCGTGGGGTCTATTAGGATAGTCCCGATTTTTCCAAGTGGGAGCCCGCTCGCTGGACTACCAACAATACGCCAAGTTTTTCCTCCGTCTGTTGACAAATAGACGCCCCTGCACTCTCCTGTTCCAGCGCAAGCCCAGATCTTATTCGTGTTAGTCGGTTCCACAATAACATTTGTTACATCCTCCCTGCAATTTATCCCCGCAGAAGAATGATAATAGCTATCATTAAAATTCTCGGTTACTAACAACCCGATATCACGGTAGCAAAAATACAAGCGTTTCGGGTCATGAGAATCAAAAAGACCCTCCAAAACGCAAGTGGTCTCTAATCCATTACTTCTGAAAAAACCTCCCGTAAATTTCTGACAATATCTCTGTTGCCAAGAAATACCACCGTTTAAGCTCACAAATATATGCGTACTTGTTCCACAAAAAACCATATCTGGCAATATGTTAGAAATAGCGAGAGTTTTGATTGTAGGAGCAAGGGATGTTAACCACCCATACTCCACGTTTTGCGTTTTGCGAAATATGCTATTCCAGGTGGCTCCTCCATTAATCGTCTTATAGACTCCATTTGTAACCCAGGAATCAGCACCCAAATACACGATACTGGGATTCTGTGGATGAATTGCAACCGCTTCGTACATGGAAGAAAATTTGTTTGACTGCCCACTTTCTTTTACCCGTTGGGGAAGTGTACTGGAAAATGGTGACCATGTAACACCGCCATCTGTGCTCTTATACACACCTCCATTCCATGGTTCTTTATCTTGGGCTGTCGTCTTTAAGGTGAGATAACATACTAACGGGTTCGAACGTGAAATGTCTGCTTTGAGACAGTGGAGGTGTGGCAATCCTTTATTTGCTTCTATCCAACTTGTACCCTTGTCGGTGCTGCGGTAGATACCTTTATTGGAAACTGCCAATATATACGTACCGTCCATCGATACTTTCAAATCACCTACAATTGCCTCCGGATGAAGACTACCTGGCGTCGTACACAATCCCCAATGTTCTCCTCCGTCTATACTTTTATAAATCTTCCCCTCTCCATATTTTTCTCCACGCAGGTATCCTATGCCTGCATATATTACAGAAGGATTCTTTGGATCGTAGGCAAGTGAATTAATGGGTGCAGAGTATCGTGAACCAGAGGGCAGAGGGAATCCGCTTCGTTTCCATTTCCATGTCCTGCCTGCATCAACGCTCTTGAAAATCCCCCCCCGATTGCCGAGAATTATTATATCAGAATTGTTAGGATGCACAGCAATACACTGAACATAATAATCGTTAAGACCTTCATTTCTGACCTTCCATGTTTTTCCCCGGTCATAAGAAATATAAAAGCCACCCACATCAGATCCAGCGTACACAATATCAGAATTTCTCGGGTCGCATTCGATTACCGTAATATATCCGCCGCCACCAGGCCCCACACTATTCCATGAGATGTCTCCTGCCAAGACCGGCACATCAATCATAACAAGAAGTAAAAATGCTACTAAACAAATTGAATTTTCAAAAAGAGCTTTCCGGAAATTTCGATTAATTGACATGAAATCTACCTCCTGTACCAAGTAAGTGGACTGATAATCGCAAATTTGCGTCAGCTCGGTCTAATCCTTTCCTCAGGGGAAAGGAAACAGTTCTATAGCATGTTCCGTATATCTTGATACTAAAAATTCTTGTTTCTTGGTTCACAGAACCACCATATATGGCAGTTTTCATGTTTTAAATATACAGGATATAGTATCAGCATTTCCGGTACACGCTATAATACGCGGTCTCAGGCCGTTCCCCCGACCACGTGCTATGTATCGAGCAATTTACCTCTGGTCCACCGCCACCGAATTCGATGGAAACGACTATAAGCTTTCGCCCATGAGTGACAACAATATATCTGCTACGCGATTAACTACTGTTGCCGATATCGCCTGTTAACTGGCAAAAGATCCTTGTTGACCAAAGGAATCAAAACCGGCCAAAATATCGTTGCTATTCCGACTCTCGCAATATAGGAATTACTAACAAAATTCATGCCCGCAATGGAGATGAGCATCGCAATATACAGTATGCCTATGTCACTCCTGAATAATCGCAATGATTTTATCAAAAAATCAGCATAGAACACGAGAAATATCAACAGGCCAATCAGACCATACTGAAACAGTATTGACAGATAATCATTATGAGGCTTCACATTATACATTTTTTCCCATCCAACAGACATTACGTCGGGTCCAGCTCCTATTATTTTTAGCTCCAGCGGCTGTGCCATATAAAATTCTACGCTTCTTTCCCAGACCCCGATACGACCACTTCCCATCTTTTCGTAATTTGCTCGATCAGTACCGATTTCTTCTGAGAACAAGGAACGGAAATTTTCGTGAAACGAATAAAATAGAGGAACACAGATCAGTAATAGTAATAGCCACAAAAACTTCTTTTTGAGCGTAAACCAAACAAGCAAAAAAATAAAAAGGCCGAGATAAACCGTTCGGCAACCACTTTTGAAGCACATATAGCACCCGATAATGTATATGATATACAGAAAGTATTTTTCTTTCCTGTCATTAGAGTATAATAGATACAGGCTCAGTAAGAAAATAGTAAGTAAACAAAAATGACCAAAACTATGCCAGCCAACAAAGCCTGCAGTTATACGTTCCATCCCACGATGAGTTTCTAAAAACGCACCCTCATCAGGCAGAATAAATACCATGAACGTGCTCAACAAGATTACAGATATACCTAATACGTACACATTCGTTCTTAGATAGTAAACAAACATATTTCGATCTCGAATAACTATCATCAACAAAACAAATGGCATGAAAGACGACAAAAATCGTACACCCGACCGAAAGCTAAGAAACGGATCGAACGAGCGGATTATGCCCAGACAAACAATCAGACCCAGAAACAAGATATACCAATTTTGCCGTTCAAACAGATTAACCTTATAGAACTTGGTACACATTGCCATAAGGCCAAGTCCTAATAGAAAACCACTATAATACACAACGTAGTTGACCGCTCCAGGCAATTGGGCAAAAGCCCCTTGAAGAGCAAGCACTATGGTGTAAATCTTAAAGGCGTATCCAATTGGCTGTCCGCCATGTTTTTCAGCATTCGATAGTAGCGGGATTTTTTTGTGCATCGATCCTCATTCTAACGGATTATCTGGGCAAGATGTTATTGTATCCGAGATGCCGTGGTATCTAACAGTATTGTCCCGAAAAAGTTCAACCCCAAAAACTTTTTCGTAAGGATTACATGACAGTTAGAGCTTTTCATGTCCTTTCTAAATTTTCTATCCCATGTGTAACAGTTTTTGGAACAGACCGCAATATTGCTCAGCCACATTTTCTATATCATATTTTTCCACTATCGTTTTCCTGGCCTTCTGTCCCAGCTTAACCAAGAGAGTTTTGTCTTTCAATAATTGAAGGATTTTTTGTTGAAATTCATTGACTTGTTTAAGGCTAAAAAGGAAACCATTCTCATTCGGTGTTATTAGTTCTCTCAGTGGTGGGATATCTGCTGCGACGCATGGCAAGCCGCAGGCCATAGCCTCCATCACAGAATTAGGCAAACCCTCAGCATATGATGAATGGACATAAATGTCGGAAGCCTGCAGGTATTTTCTCGCCTGATTGAATTCTAAGTGGCCAGTGAACAAAACGTTGTTATGAAGGTTCTTTGTGTCAATGATTCTTTTGATTCGGGACAGGTACTGCTCACTACCAACTATCGCAGGTCCAATGACTATAAACAAGAGTTTCGGATAATGTACCACAACATTTGATATTGCTTCAAGCATTAAATCGATTCCTTTTCGCTTGATAATGCCTCCAGCAAAACTGACAATCCATGAGTCGATGGGGATTTTGAGTTCTCTCCTCATTCTATTTTTTTGTGCTTTGGCGACCGGTTTAAATAATTTGGTATCAACTCCGTTGGGAATCCTATGAAGCTTATCTATATCGAGCTGGTTTTCCTTGCAAATATCGAACAACTGTTGGCTAATACAAATAATAGCATCTGTTCTTTTAAGGGCTTGAAAAGTCAACCATCCTACACTGTTCTGCTTAATAGCAGATGGGTCGTCTCCTCTCTGACCAGCCCGGGTAAGCTTGACGCATACTTTCTTTCGCATCGCTTTGGCTACAATTACCGATGGAACGAGGATAAACCCGCCGCCGATACAATAGATAATATCGTAATTTTTCCTTTGTTTAATGAGAAAGCAGAAAAGATTCAAATTGAACATTAGTTTGCTGACTATAGCAACCCTTGCCTTTTTTGTCACATACTTTAGCCTTGTAACCTGAATGTTGCTGATCTTATGTCTTTTTGCCTGACCACGACTTCTGGAAGTGACTACAAACAGATTTGTTTTTCTGCATAGCTTTTTACATAGGGTTATTGCTTGCAGGGCACCGCCAGAATAGTCGGGGGGGGCATTTATTACAACTACACAAACCGAAATTCTATCAGATTTATCCATATTCAGATCCCTTCAAATTTGGAGACAACATTGGACATACGAATTTCCATCTTTACGAGCGCAGTTCTTTCTGACCAGCATCACGGTGCCCCTTCCAGACAGGCAAAAATGTTTTATAGTGGACCCCAAATAATCGGAAATCTATCGGGTTTTTCAAAGCTCTTAGCCTCATATATCACGAATTAGTGATCTGGCCTTGCACTGAAGTGAAGTATGTATCAGATTCAACTGAAGTCGCTATTCCAGTAGGACTGTTTCCTGTTGTTTGACGAATTCATATGGTATCAGACCGTTAAGAAAGCTGTGGGGTCATGAGTATCACGACCTCACACAGATTTTATTCAGCGCATCAAGCAGCTTTGTTTTCGCCACGTGAAATGAATATTTCTCAACCGCTATATTACGTGCGTTTGCACCAAGCATTTTTCTCTTTTCGGCATCGTCAATCAAAATAAGAAATTTCTTATACCAGTCATCCTCATTATCAACAAGGAACCCATTTACATCATCTCCTATCAATTGCGAATTTATGCCCACAGGGGAGGCTATCGCAGGTATTCCAATAGCCATATATTGGAGCAATTTATATCCTCCTTTACCCCTTGACCATTCATCATCAGGCAGAGGCATAATTCCTATATCAAACTCTTGTAGTTCCCTTACTTCAGTTTCCAGATTCCAGTCCACCTGTTTAATCTTACCCCCCGACAGTTTAACCGGAGTTGCGCCGATAAATTTAAAACATACATTTGGGCGCTCCCTCAATAGCCTTTCAAAAACAGGGTAAAGTGGCTCCAAATAAATCGTATTGGGCGGGCTCCCTATCCATCCGATAACGACATCCTCCTTTTTTTTGTTTTCCGCGGGGAAATACCTTATGGTATCTATAGGGCCCGTTATCATAAGGATGCTGGGGTTGTATTTTTCGACATACTCCTTGGCATAGTCGTTCTCAAGCACAACCAGGTCGCTTAAGGCGACGATTCTGTTGAACCTCTCGTTGATTTTAAGCTTCGTCGGGGTATCTACTTTTTTTTCAGATGCTTGGTGGATCGTATATATAGCGTCATCAAAATCGAAAATCACTTTCCTCTTAAGCAGCCTTAAGATTTTTAATAAAATCTCATGGCACGGCACCTTCTGTATGAATACCACGTCGTAAAAAAGGCTCAGGACCAGAAGCTTGGATAGGATGTAAGCCTTAAAAATAATTTTGGCCTTCAGGAAAATAATCTTTGTGCCTGTAAGTTCCTTCCTTTTGTATATCAACGACTTGAAACAGATATCGTCTTTCTTAAAATACGGGAAATACTGAAAAACCCTTGTTCTGCTACTTGCGATCGTCTCGTCGCCTAATGTGAGAAACAATACCTTCATAGTAAATCTCTTACAAGCCCTTTTCTTCACCAAATTCGATTATCGCATTAACAACTATCTCAAACTCCTCATCAGTCATAACAGGATAAAGCGGAAGTGTTAAAAGCCTCGACCACACTTTCTCGGTAACCGGCAAATTAGTTCTCACATTACCAAAAACCCCAAAATGATGAATCGGTTCGTAATGAACTCCTGTCGAGATGCCTTTTGAGCGCAAATATTCATTTAATTCATTTCTCATCGGGACTTTTACCACATAATTGTGACGAGCACTGTAAGTATAATTTTTTTCAACTGGAGTTTCGATCCAATTTACACCCTTGAATACCTCATCATATTTTATTGCTATACTTCTACGGATAAGGTTGTGCTCATCAAGCACCTTAAGTTGTGCAATCCCGATAACCGCAGTTATATCATTCATATGGTATTTGAAACCCAATCTATCTACGGAATATTGCCAGGAATAGCCTTTTGTTGCAGACCTATCCCAAGTATCTTTGTCGATTCCAACCCATCTTAATTTCTTAACCTCATTATATAAGCCTTCATCGTTAGTGGTTATCATACCTCCATCACCTATTGGGAGATTCTTTACAGCATGAAAACTGAAACAACCCATAATCCCAATAGAACCCAATTTAACTCCTTTATATTCGCCACCGCAACTGTGAGCATCATCTTCTATGACACACAAGTTATGTTTATTCGCGATTTCCATTATTTCATCCATTTTACAGGCATGGCCCCCATAGTGAATGGGAATTATCGCCTTTGTTTTAGAAGTAATCTTTTTCTCTATATCTTCTGGATCAATGCATAACGTATCTTCTTCAATATCAGCAAAAACCGGTTTAGCACCGCAATACAAAGGAGCTAATGCGGTTGAGACGAATGTCATTGAAGGAACGATAACCTCATCTCCTTCTTTTAAGCCCAGAACATAATTTGCCAGATGCAAAGCTGCGGTAGCCGAATTGACTCCTACAGCATATTTAACGCCGATGTAATCTGCAAACTTCTCCTCAAACTCAGTTGTCTTAGGACCGAGACCAATCCAACCAGAATCAAATATTTTCTCTAATTCTGATAGGATTTCTCCTTTGTTCATTTTTGGTTTGAAAACAGGAATCATATTTCCTCCATGTTTTAAATTGAATTTTCATGGCATAGATCTTTTGTAATAAAAGATAATGCTCTTGTTATTTCTTCTTCATTTGGCTTTATACGAAGAAAATCAATCAATCTTCTAATATTATCATTCGGTTTTTCAATAATATCATAATATTCCATTACAATGAAAGGATCGTTATTTTTGGATAGAAACTTAAATATTCTGATGTAAGATTGCTCCCACCTTTTCCTGCTAATTTTGTCGCTTATTCCATTCCTTTTATAAAATGAAGAGGCTACAGCCCAAGCAGGTCTTAAGCTGATTATAAAATAAGGATTCTTTAAATACGGATATATTGCTTCTATTATGAAAGACGTCTTAGCATCTTTGAAACCCCATATCTCTGCAGTTTGATGTTTCTCGAACAAACACTTTAATCTTTGTTTCCTCAAGGAGGCCAATAATTTTGTTTTCATTATTGAAGGCGGCTCTCTCTTCCAATCAGGATAGAACAATCCATTTAATTGCTTAAAATCTGTATTTTGGAAATATCCCCTCCGATTAAACTCATCCGTCTCTTTTGCTTCATCTTCTGCACACATTTTCACTCCTAAATAGTGCAGAATACCGGTTATTAAAGAAGTCCCTGTCCTAGCCATGCCTAATACAATCACCGTTTTCACTATAACCATCCTTGTCCTTG
>Ga0255424_1004_pt1 | contig 57246 bp, 51 predicted proteins | sample ANMaggSeSYBR02F3_FD_182670 | JGI IMG/M metagenome (GOLD analysis project Ga0255424, IMG submission 182670) | Sediment cell enrichment communities from methane seep in Santa Monica Basin, California, United Staets - ANME aggregate JGI... | ecosystem: Environmental > Aquatic > Marine > Cold seeps >... | reverse complement strand
GATAAGCCCCAAACAATGAGCTGCATGTCATATCTAAAGTGCCGGCTAACTCATATCTTGTTGCTTGGCTGTTGCTTGCTGCTGTTTTCTTCCGGTTGCGTCCTTCCAAAAATTATCGTGTTTGAAGATCCCCTGACATCTGAGGAACACTTAGAACTCGGGGTGGCTTATGAGAAAAAAGGTGAGTTTGACGGTGCAATAAAACAATACAGATTGGCAGCCAAGAAACTTCCTGTTGCTTATCTTTATCTCGGCAATGCGCATTTTCAGAAAAACGAATTGCATGAGGCAGAGGAATCATACAAAGAGGCAATCAAAAGGGACGCTCACAATGCTGATGCCTATAATAATCTGGCATGGCTCTACTATGTGAAGGGCAACAACCTCGATGAAGCGGAAAAGCTTGCCAAAAAGGCTCTCGAACTCAATCCTTCGAAAAAGAACATTTACGGCGATACACTGGAGAAAATAAGAGAAGTCAAAAAGCCTTGAAACAGGCTTCGGAATAAATGAATTTTGTGCAGTTACTATACTACGTACACCAAAAAGTTCGTTATTTATGGACAGATATGGCTCTGCTGAGTGCTGCTTTGTGTAGTTCGCCGGCTAAGTGAACAGGACTTTTTTCATAGATTGGATCCCATCCTGAAGGGTCTGCTTTGCAAAAGAACTGTGTTTCTATGCTTATGTGTTCAACAGCATCTTGCAAAGATAGATTTAAAATACGTTCCGATGCCTTCCATGTGGCACCGCAGGGAGCGCCCCGAAGTATCTTGATATCGACAATCTTTCCACCGGATGTTTTGATTGAAAATTCCGGCAAGCCGAATCTTTCTCCATAAAGGCCAAGGCAGACCTGCCTTGATAAACTGCATCATGTGGGAGGCGTAAGCACGCCCTTAATATGCGATTTTTTACCTGTTGCGACTACAGGAATCTTTTTCTTTACGCACATAACTGCAAGATCATGTGAAAGGTCGGGATGTGTAAGATAATCTAATACCAGGTCAGCTTTGATGTCTGTGGGAAGGTATTTTGTTGAATCGTCGATTACAGGGGGCAGGGATTTGTCGATTGATATTGTTTTCAGGTCAAAGAGGTTCTCTCCATATCTTATTATTCCCTGTATCTTGCTTTCTCCACTGCCGTTTTGCTGAAATACCAGGATTTTTTGGATGTATTTTCTGAGTTTGTTTTGTGATGTCATTAATCGTTCAAAGTTTTTATAATGAGAAATATTTAGGTCAAAGAATAGAGTAACGATTATATTGTGTCAACAGGGTTTTATAATAACAGAAATTTGAAAACTCAAATATGAGATTAACCAGAGGCAGCGGGCAATTAAATTTAAGAACGTCTGAAACTAGCGCATAAGTGAGCCTAAAGAAAAAAGAGTATTAATATCAGTTAGAAAAATAGAACGTTATGGCTTGAGTTTATCCTTTTAACAAAAATATACAAAAGTGCCTCTTTTTTCTTAATGCTCACTAATACGCTCAAACAGTCAGCCGTTTTAAATTTAAATGCCCACCACCTCTGGTTGTTAACAAGTTACTTTTGAGTTTTCTAATTTCTGAATAATTGTTTATAATAATATTATTGAAAAAACTTGACACAAATATAAATTGTAAATACAAAAACTCTTTTTAAAGATTTTAAAAGAGTTGAAGAGTTGAAAATGAAATTATCAGTACCTGATTATATATTAGCGATAAAGCCTTATTCTCCTGGCAAACCCCTTGAGGAGCTTGAGAGAGAATATGGTATTAGCGATTCTATCAAGCTTGCATCTAATGAAAACCCATTGGGGCCGTCTCCCTTGGCTGTAAAAGCTATCCAGGATGCGATAGGAAATCTGAACCGTTATCCAGATGGAAGCGGGCATGATCTGGTAAAAAATATTGCTGAAAAGCTTGGCGTTGCAACCGGAAACATTGTTTTAGGAAACGGTTCCGATGAGATTATCGGTATGATTACACGTGCCTTGCTGTGTCCGGGCGATGAGGCAATAATGCCTTATCCTTCATTTCTTATGTACAATATAATGATATGCTGTGCCGGAGCAACACCTGTACAGGTTCCATTAAAGTCTTTTTGTGTTGACCTGGATGGAATCAGGGACAGAATTTCATCCAGAACGCGCATGATTTTTATATGCAATCCTAATAATCCTACCGGAACCGTTGTATCAAAAAAAGATTTTAAAGACTTTCTTCAAAGCATTCCTGATGGAGTTCTGATAGTAGTGGATGAAGCTTATATTGAATTTGTACGGGATAAAAATTGTGTTAGAAGTATTGATTACCTTGATTCCGGTATTGCATTGGTTATACTTAGAACATTTTCAAAAGCTTATGGCTTGGCTGGCCTCAGAATAGGCTACGGTATTATGCCGCAAGAAATAGCGAGCCTGCTGAACAGAGTCAGGCAGCCTTTTAACGCAAATTCATTAGCACAGGTTGGTGCAGGCGCTGCGATAGAAGACAAAGCTTTTTTGGGAAAAACTTTATCTCTTGTTCACGAAGGTCTTGATTTTTTATACGAATCCCTTGACAGGATGAATATTAAATATTTTCCGACACAGGCAAACTTTTTTTTAATAGACGTTGGTAAAAATGCTGACGAGGTTTTTGAAAAAATGCTCAGGCAGGGAGTTATTGTTCGTTCAATGACATCGTATGGATATCCCAACTTTATAAGAATAAATGTTGGTCTGCATGAAGAAAATGTCCGTTTTTTAAATGCTCTTGAAAAAATAATTTAATGAAACGTTTTCTCATTACAATAGATGGCCCGGCAGGTGCCGGCAAAACAACTGTAAGCCGCGAATTAGCTGATCGCCTTAATTACAAATATATTGACACTGGCGCACTTTACAGAGGTGTTGCATTTGAGGCAAAATTTGCAGGGGTAAGCCAGTATGATGATACAGGTCTTGAGAATTTATGCAGCACCCTTAATTTAGATTTTGTAAAAGATGAAAGAGGGTTGCGCCTTTTGTCTAATAATTCAGATATTACTGATCAAATCAGGACTCCTGAAATATCGATGATGGCGTCGGCAGTTTCAGCAAGGCCGGTGGTAAGAAAATATCTTTTGGATTTGCAAAGGAATCTGGGCAGAGAAAAAGGAGTTGTATTCGAGGGACGTGACATGGGAACTGTTGTGTTTCCTGATGCTGATAAAAAGTTTTATTTAGATGCATCGCAAAAAGTAAGGGCAATAAGGCGTTATCGAGAATTAGAATCAAAAACTTTCCAGATACTTGAGGACGTTGAAAAAGAAATCGGGCTTCGAGATGAGAATGACAGAAAAAGAGAAGTGGCGCCGATGAAACCGGCTGATGATGCGGTAATAATAGATTCTACCGATCTTTCCGCTAATGATGTGGTTGAGATGATGCTGGACTATATACTTAAATAAAGTGCCTAAAATGCCTAAAGTGAGCTAAAGTGCCTAAAGTTGTGGTAGGCCTTCGGCGCGCTAATTGATAATCCAAAGCTACGGGAGTTTGCCATCTTATGTATTAATGGCTTAAGGAATATATAAAATGGCAGAATTCCTTAACTTTAGGCATTTTAGGCACTTTAGCTCACTTTAGGCACTTCTATGTTGTGTAATCGTACAGGTTGAAAAAAGTGCCAACTACTTTCGACCTATTTTGAAAGATGTCAAATTAATCGTTGTTTTTTGATAGTTAGTTTGTTATAAAAAAAAGGTTATGCTATTTTTTTAAATAGCAGTATTAAAAAATTGGTCAAGGGGGTATTTTGTTTCATGGATAATTCTTTAAAAAACGATTCAGCCGAACATCATCCTGGCGAGGAGGATTTGTCAGGGGTGGCGGTTGCACAACAAAACGAAGAAGAGGTTGATTTAGATAAAGCTGCTGATGATAATACATCGGAAGATGTTCAGGGTGCCAGTGCCGGTATGGAAAATTTGATGGATATGTATGAAGAAAGCTTCAAGCGTTTTGCTGAAGGTGAAGTTGTTACCGGCAGAATAATATCAGTTGATAAGGATTATGTTCTCGTTGATATAGGATATAAATCAGAAGGGCAGATACGCATTAATGAATTTAAAGATGAAAAGGGTGAGATACACGTCAACATGGGTGACGATGTAGAAGTAATGGTTGAATTCTGGGATGAAGATGAAGAGCGTGTCATCCTCTCCAAAGAAAAGGCGGCCAAGGTTAAGGTTTGGGAAGAAATAAAGAAAACTTATGATGAAGATGGAACAGTTGAAGGCGTTATTTTATCTCGTGTAAAAGGCGGTTTTTCAGTTGATATAGGAGTTCAGGCATTTTTACCTGGCTCACAGGCGGATTTGAGGCCTATTCGCAACCTTGACGATTTGGTCGGTAAGAAATTAGAATTCAAAATGTTAAAGTATAACAGAAAACGAAGTAATATAGTTTTATCAAGGCGGGCTATTCTTGAGCATGAGCGTGAGGCTAAAAGGGCTTCAACCCTGGAAGCTATTCATGAAGATAAAGTTGTTGATGGAGTAGTAAAAAATATTACCGAATATGGTGTATTCGTTGATCTGGGCGGTGTGGACGGTCTTCTTCATATAACAGATATTTCATGGGGGCGTGTTAAACATCCATCTGAACTTTTTTCGGTTGGCGATAAGATAACCGTAAAGATTCTCAGCCTTGATATGGAGAGGGAAAGAGTATCTTTGGGCATGAAACAACTTGTCGAGGACCCCTGGCTGGCTGCTGTAGAAAAATATCCACTGGCTTCACGTATAACCGGGAAGGTTGTGAGTTTGACGGATTACGGAGCATTTGTTGAACTGGAAGAGGGTATCGAAGGCCTGATTCACGTTTCTGAAATGTCATGGACGAGAAAGATTCGCCATCCCTCCAAAGTTGTTTCTATTGGAGATATGGTTGATGCAGTTGTTCTGGATATTAAACCGGAAAACAGGCGTATTTCTCTTGGAATGAAGCAAGTTGTTCCAAATCCATGGGATGTAATCAGTGAGAAATATCCAACCGGCACAACTATTGAAGGCAAGATCAAGAATATAACGGATTTTGGGCTTTTTATCGGTATTGATGAAGGAATAGACGGCCTTGTACATATCTCCGATATTTCTTGGACAAAGCGTATTAAACACCCATCTGAGTTATACAAGAAAGGCGATGTGATTCAGGCTATAGTCCTTGATATCGAAAAGGAGAATGAAAGATTTTCTCTGGGTATCAAACAACTGCAAAGTGATCCCTGGAAAACTGTAGCAGAGCGTTATGTGGTCGGCAAGGAGATAGCGGGCACAGTTACTAATATTACCGATTTTGGAGTTTTTGTTGAACTTGAAGAAGGAATTGAAGGCCTCGTTCATGTATCTGAAATCAGTAAGGAAAAAATAAAAACTCCGGTCGGCAAGTTTGATGTAGGCGATGTTATAACTGCCAGGGTCATGAATATAAATAGTGAAGAAAGAAGAATAGGTCTTTCAGTTAAACGGCTTGAGGTTGATGATGAGCATGGTCTTTTAAGCGAATATGTAAACAACGCGAGGCCTGCAACTTCAACTTTTGGAGAAATTTTGCGTGAGAATCTTCAAGACAAGTTGAACGGGAAGTAAAATTTAACGGTTTACGGTTTACGGTTCACAGTTCACGGTAAACACCACTTAACCTCACATGAAATATGGTTCTCACACTTGCCTGCCGCAGGCAGGACTGAGCCTCTTGCTTTTTGTAAGTCTCTGGCGGATATATTTTGATCAGCCGTTAACTGTAAACTGTTAACCGTAAACGATTATTTTAAAATTATACCATGTTTTCCCGCAGACACCCATATCTTTTTTTTATCCTGATATTTACATCTGTAACATCTGTTGCAATTATTGGATTATCTCTGCTTTTTATGCTTAGTACAAGAGATGCTGAATTTGAATTTGGAGAAAAAGTCGGCGTTATAGAGATAATCGGTGCTATAGCGGATTCAAAAGATATAATTCATAATCTTAAGCGCTTCCGTGAGGATGATTCCATCAAGGCCATAGTTGTTAGAATTGATTCGCCAGGTGGTGGAGTGGGGGCTTCACAGGAAATTTTCAGGGAGATAACAAAGACTTCTGAAAGCAAAAAGATTATAGCTTCTCTGGGTGGCGTGGCTGCTTCCGGAGGTTATTATATTGCGGCCGGTGCAGACGGCATTGTTGCAAATCAGGGCACCATAACCGGCAGTATAGGTGTCATTATGGGATATTCAAATTTTCAGGAGCTGCTTAAAAAAATAGGCCTGGTTCCTGTTGTTATCAAAAGCGGTGAGTACAAGGATATAGGATCTCCAGTCAGAGAGATGACCAAAAAGGAAGAAGAAATTCTGCGTAATCTTGCGAATCAAATTCATAAACAATTCATTAAGGCCATTGCCGAAGGAAGAGGGATAGAGCAGTCAAAAGTAGAAAAATTTGCTGATGGACGGATATTTTCAGGAGAAGAGGCAAAAAAACTAGGCCTTGTTGATCGTTTTGGAAATCTTGAGGATGCGATAGAATGGGCAGGACGCATGGGGGGAATAAAAGGGAAGGTATCGGCAGTTTATCCTCCAGAGAAGAAGTTTTCTGTTTTAAAATATCTTGTGAATTCATCCTTAAGGGAGGTTGCAAACCGTTTTATCAATCCACGTTTGTTTGCAAAGTATTTTTATAGCCCTGCAGGATGCAGCGAAAATTAAAAGCAAAGCGCTTTACTCAAAAGCGCTCACATCGCCCAAGCCTTTTCGTATGATTTCAGGCATATCGTTTATCAAAGATATTATACTGGAAGGCTGTCCCGGGATAGGCGTTTCCCCGTCAATTACAAAATCTATTCTGGATTGAAAAAAATCATGAATAAGTGATGGGTCATTAAGAATTGAACCATCAGGCGTGGTTGCACTAGTGGTAATAATTGGATTGCCTAATTCTTCAACCAGCGATAGGCAAATGGCATTGTCAGGCACACGAATTCCAGCGGTTTTTCGTTTGGTCAGCATTATTTTAGGAACAAGTTTCGAACCTTCGAGAATAAAAGTATAAGGGCCCGGCAAAAGTCGCTTCATATTATTGTAGGCATAATTTGAAACTTTTGCATAATGGCTTATGTTTTTAAGCCCTGAGCAAATAAAACTGAAAGGCTTGCTTTTATTGCGCTGTTTTAACTGGTATATTTTTTCAATAGCCTTTTTATTCATTATATCGCAACCTATCCCGTAATAGGTATCAGTCGGATAGGCTATTATACCACCTCTTTTGAGATGTTCGACAACCCTGCAAATTAGTCGTGTCTGCGGATTTTTGGAGTTTATTTCTATTAGCATAATATTCTCAAATAAATAGTTCGGTCTTTATTTATTTGTGTTTTATTTTATTGTCAAGAAAGCAAATAAATGATAGTTAAAGCGTCGGTTGAAAAAAATAACAAATTAACTCCTATTAAATTGGCGTACTTTCGCTGCGAACATGAGTGCCTAAAGTGAGCTAAAGTATTTAAAGTGCCTAAAGTTGTGGTACGCCTTCGGCGTGCTAATTGATAACCCAAAACCACTTGGAGTGTGCTTCAATTGTGCATTAATGGCTTAAGAAACCTATCTGCCAGCAGGCAGGTATAAAATGGCAGAATTCCTTAACTTTAGGCATTTTAGGCACTTTAATATACTTTAGGCACTTTTCGCTCAACAATCCATCTATTATATGCTACCGAATTCATTAGGCAAAAAATGGGATTTGCTATACTATTAACAATAACTTCTGGAGAAATTTATGATCAAAATACCACCTGAAGAGGCATATTCTTTTGATGATGTTTTGCTGATTCCCGGCTATTCTGATGTGTTGCCCAAAGATGTTAATATCAATACCCGTTTGACTAAAAACCTTACCTTAAACATCCCTATCGTCAGTGCTGCCATGGATACCGTAACTGAGGCCAGAGCATCCATAGCTATGGCGCGAGATGGGGGATTAGGTTTTATACATCGAAACATGAGTATAAAAAGTCAGATTCTGGAGGTAGATAAAGTAAAAAAATCGGAAAGTGGTATGATTATTGATCCGGTTACTATTAATCCTGACCAGCCGGTCCATGAGGTGCTTAAGCTTATGGAGCAGTACCGCATTTCTGGACTTCCTGTTATAAAAGGAGATCAGTTAGTCGGCATTTTGACAAACAGGGATTTGAGATTCGAGACCAATATGGAGAAAAAGGTTTCAGAAGTAATGACCAGGGAAAATCTTGTTACGGTATCAGAGGGAATTACCCTGGAAGATTCTAAGAAACTGCTTCATAAACACAGGATCGAAAAACTTCTTGTAGTTGATAAGAATGGACGACTTACAGGCATGATAACAATAAAGGATATTGAGAAGATAAAAAAATATCCTAATGCTTGTAAGGATAGCATGGGCAGGCTGAGGGTAGGAGCTGCCGTTGGTGTTGGTCCTGATATGGAAGAGCGCGCGGAAGCGCTTTTAAAAGCAGGTGCTGATGTTATATTAATAGATACATCTCACGGTCATTCAAAAAATGTTATAGATGCTGTAAAAATTTTAAAAAGTAATTTTGATGACATTGAGCTGATTGCAGGTAATGTTGGTACTTCGAAAGGTGCAGACGACCTTGTTAAAGCCGGGGTTGACGGAGTAAAAATCGGGATAGGGCCAGGATCTATATGCACTACTCGTATAGTGGCGGGTATAGGTATTCCTCAGCTCACAGGTATAATGAATTGCAGATCCATATCAAATAAGACAGGTGTACCTTTGATTGCTGATGGTGGTATAAAATTTTCTGGTGATATTACAAAAGCTGTTGGAGCGGGTGCGCATGTGGTAATGATCGGAGGGCTTTTTGCCGGAACAGAGGAAAGCCCGGGCGAGTCAATATTTTTCCAGGGCCGTAGCTACAAGTTATACAGGGGCATGGGATCTATTGAAGCAATGAAAAAGGGAAGTAAGGACAGATACTACCAGAGCGAAGCAATTGAGAATGACAAGCTGGTTCCTGAAGGCATAGTTGGGCGCGTGCCATACAAGGGCTCACTTTCTGCGAGTATTTTTCAGCTCGTTGGAGGATTGAGGGCAGGTATGGGATATGTGGGTTGCCAGACTATTGAAGAATTGAGAGAAAAAGCCAGGTTTGTTAAGATTACTGCCGCGGGTTTGCGCGAAAGCCATGTCCATGATGTAATAATTACCAAGGAAGCACCTAACTATAGTCTTGATTAAAATGACTCATACCGTTCCCCCTTTCGTTCATCTTCATGTTCATACACAATACAGCCTCCTGGACGGTGCAATAAGGATTGATGCCCTTTTAAAACGTGCTATTGATTTTGGAATGGATTCCGTGGCCATTACCGATCATGGCACTATGTTCGGAGTTCTTGAATTTTTTGAGAAGGCCGGTAAAGCAGGGGTCAAACCGATAATAGGATGCGAATTTTATGTTGCACCGCGTACCCTTACCGATAAAACCGTTTTGGATAATAAAGGGCTTTCCCACCTGGTCATTCTGGCTGAAAATTCTGAAGGATACCGTAATTTATGCAAACTGGCTACAATTGCTCAACTCAAAGGTTTTTACCATAAGCCCCGCATTGACAAGAATGTATTAAGAGAACACAGTAAAGGGCTTGTTGGTCTTTCAGCATGTCTTCACGGTGAAATTCCAAGGCTTATTGGTGAGAACAGACTGGATGGGGCTGATGAGGCTGCGCAAACTTATCTTAACATCTTCGGTGAGGGCAACTTTTTCCTTGAGGTTCAAAATAACGGGCTTCCTGTACAGGAAAAAGTGAACAATGTCCTCCTTGAGATGAGCGAAAGGCTTTCAATTCCTCTAATTGCGACAAATGACTGCCACTATCTTGACAAAGAAGACGCTCGTGCTCATGAGATCCTTTTGTGTGTACAGACTGGAAAGACCATTTATGACCCGGATCATTTCAGATTTGGAACCGATCAGCTCTATTTCAAATCAAGAGAAGATATGCACAATTATTTCAAAAGCTATCCGGGAGCTATAGAGAATACAGTCAGTATAGCTAAGAGATGTAATATTGATTTTGATTTTAAAACTTATCACTTCCCAAAATTTGAAACCCCGTCAGGGCAGACTGCTGAGGAGTTTTTTGAGCAAAAAGCCTGGGAAGGATATAATCAAAAAATAAAGCGCGTAAAGGAAAAGAATCCTGAGATTGATGAAAGTCAGTATAAAGAACGTATAAAAAGCGAGATTTCAACTATAAATTCCATGGGTTTTCCCGGATACTTTTTGATTGTTGCTGATTTCATCCTGTATGCCAAAAAACACAATGTTCCTGTGGGCCCCGGCAGAGGTTCGGTAGCCGGCAGCCTTGTTGCCTATTCTCTTGGAATTACTGATTTAGATCCAATTGAACACGGTTTGATTTTTGAGCGTTTTCTTAATCCAGGTCGTAAGAGCATGCCTGATATTGATGTTGATTTCTGCATAAATGGCAGGGAAGAAATATTCAGGTATGTTGTTAAAAAATATGGCGGCGCTGACTATGTGGCTCAAATTATTACGTTCGGAAAACTAAAGACCAGGGCTGTGATACGCGATGTGGGCCGTGCTCTGGATATACCTCTAAATGAAGTAGATGCAATAGCAAAAATGGTGCCGGATGTTTTGAATATTAGTCTGGACAATGCCCTGAAGCAGGAACCCAGGCTCAGGTCAATTGCAGAAGAAAAACCGGAAATCAACGATTTGCTGAAAGTCTGCCGTGTCCTGGAAGGACTTCCCCGGCATGCATCGACTCATGCTGCCGGCGTCGTTGTTTCCGACAAGCCGCTTGTGGAATATTTGCCGCTGTATAAGGGTAAAAAAGGAGAAGTTCTGACACAGTTTGATATGAAATGTGTCGAGAAGATAGGGCTTGTAAAATTCGATTTTCTTGGGCTTCGCAACCTTACCGTTATTGCAAATACATTATCTCTTATCGCCAAACAGGGCGACACACCCCCCGATCTTACAAATATAAATTTGGATGATCCTGATACATACAGGCTTCTTGTTTCGGGTGATACTATTGGAGTTTTTCAGTTAGAGAGTTCCGGTATGAAGGATCTGCTGATAAGATTAAAGCCCGAATGTTTTGATGATGTTATAGCGCTTGTAGCTCTTTATCGTCCAGGCCCTATGGAAAGCGGGATGATTGATGATTATGTGAAAAGAAAACACGGTGAAAAAGATGTAGTGTATCTTTTGCCTGAGCTCGAGCCTATATTAAAAGAAACTTACGGAGTTATTGTGTATCAGGAACAGGTCATGAGAATTGCGGCGTCTGTTGCTGACTATTCCATGTCTGATGCTGATGATTTACGAAAAGCCATGGGCAAGAAAAAACCTGCAATTATGGCCAGGCAAAGGTTGCGTTTTATAAGGGGGGCCACGGAACGAGGCATTCAATCCCAAAAAGCCAAAAAGCTGTTTGATCTTATTGAAAAATTTGGAGGTTACGGATTTAACAAGTCTCACAGTGCAGCTTATGCCCTTATTGCATATCAGACAGCTTTTCTTAAAGCGCATTTTCCTGTTGAGTTCATGGCTTCGCTGCTTACCGGCGAGATTAACTCAATTGATGGAGTAGTAAAATATATAGCCGAATGCCGGCATCACGGCATAAAAGTGCTTCCTCCTGATATAAATGAAAGCGATAAGGAATTTACGGTAATAGGTTCGAAGATCAGGTTCGGACTGGTTGCTGTTAAGAATGTTGGGGAAGGAGCTATTGAAGTTATAATAGATGCTAGAAAAGAGGGAAGATTTTCTTCTTTGTTTGATTTTTGTGAACGAGTAGATCTTAAAAAAGCGAACAAAAGAGTTGTTGAAAGCCTTATTAAATGTGGCGCCTTTGATTCTACAGGTGCTAATCGTTCCCAGATGATGGTATCTCTGGAAAATGCTATTGATTATGGCCAAAGAGTTCAGAAGGAGAAAGCAGATCCACAGATGGGATTATTCGATATCGGAGCAGCCAAACAAAATATCAATCTTCCTCAAATGTCAGGCATTGATGAATGGGATGAAAAACAGCTTTTAACTTTTGAAAAAGAAGCTCTTGGTTTCTATATAACCGGACACCCTTTGACAAGGTTTGATGACCTGCTGGACAAATTCACCAATGCGAATACAATTTCTTTAAAGGAAAAAAACGATGGTGAAATTGTCAGGATCGGCGGCATTATTATTAATATTAAGACAATAAAGACAAAAAAAGGCGATTTAATGGCCTTTGTTACCCTGGAAGATCAGCACGGAACTGTTGAGATCATAATATTTTCTTTAGTTTATGCAGCCATTCAAGAGATCCTGATTGAAGATAACGCTGTCATTATACAGGGACGGGTAAAAGGGGATGAGAATTCCGTAAAAATTTTGGCAGATACCGTAGTGCCGATTGAGAAAGCAGAGGAAACCTGGACTGCGAGCATTCATTTTAATTTGAATAAAAATAAAACAGGGAAAGATTTGCTTTTAAGATTGAATGATCTTCTTAAAAGATATCCGGGTTCATGCAATGCATATATTCATTTATTTAGTCCTGAAGAAACAGATACGGTCATAGCTCTGCCTGATACGATGAAATTAAAGGCCGGTTCGTCATTGACCCGTGCAGTAAATGAGCTTCTTGGTTATAATACTGTAGAAACGATATGCGACTCTGAATATAAAGAGAAAAAAGAAAATAGTAAAAAAGGAAGATATAGAAATGCCTGACCTGAAGGAAAACGTATATGCTGTCTTGCTCGCAGGTGGGTCTGGAACGCGTCTTTGGCCTGTATCCAGAGAACTCTATCCCAAGCAGCTTGTAAAGTTTATAGGTAAAGATTCTCTTGTTCAGAGTACTATAAAGAGGATGAGCCCTGTGGTTGACACAGAACGAATAAGAATTGTATGCGGAAAGGAACATTTTCATGAGACAGCGAGGCACATGGCTGAGATAGGCGTTCGGTCTGAAGGAAAAATCATTTGTGAACCGTGTGGCAGAAATACAGCGCCCGCTATTCTGCTTGCAGTACTCAATATTTTAAAAAGTAAACAGGATTCTGTTCTGTGTGTTTTTCCGGCTGATCATGTAATTAGAGATATAGAGAGTTTTCATAATAAGTTAAATACTGCAATACGTCTTGCCGACAAGGGTTATATTGTAACTTTTGGTATTAAACCCAATTATCCTGAGACAGGATATGGGTATGTTGAAGGTGCCGGCGAGATATTTGATGGAGCATCAGCGATTAAGAGATTTGTTGAGAAGCCGGATGCAGAAACTGCAGAAAAGTATGTTAAGGCTGGAAACTTTTTCTGGAACAGCGGGATGTTTGTTTTCATGGGTTCTGTCATGATTGAAGAATTTCGCAAATACCAGCCGGAACTTCTTGAAATAATGGAAGATATTATTTTGAAAGACCCAATAACAGTAGATGAATATAAGAGACTGCCGGATATTTCTATAGATTATGCCATAATGGAAAATACGGATAAAGGAGTTGTTTTGCCATCTGACTTTGGATGGAGCGATATAGGATCATGGAAGTCTCTTTATGATTTTCTTCCAAAAGATGGGGATAATAATGTTATTGATGGAGATGTTATAGCAAAGGATACTAAAAACTGTTTTATAATGGGCAGGGACAGGCTGATCGCTACAAACCATCTAAATAGAATAGTTGTCGTTGAAACGCCGGATTCCGTATTTGTTTCGGATCTTGATAACAGCAGGGATGTAAAATCTATTGTTAATCAGCTAAAGGGAAAGGGAAGAAAAGAATATAAGAAGCATAATAAAGTTCACCATTCTTGGGGCAGCCTGACTGTTCTTGAACATGAAGATGATATTAAAGTTGAAAGACTTGTCATATATCCTGATTCAAATCTTCAATTTAAAGTTGAAAAGCCGGCTTTACAACACCTAATTGTGATTAAAGGCCATGTGAAAATCACATTAAACTTGGAAACCGAATTTTTAACCAGGGGAGAGTCAAAAATAATTTTTGGCAATGAATCTGTTAAAATTGATAACTCCGGGAAAGAGCCGGCTTGTATTATTAGAGTTAAATTAAGTGCCTAAAGTGAGCTAAAGTATATTAAAGTGCCTAAAGTTAAGGTATTCTGCCATTTTATATAAAGATTTCTTGAGTTAATTAATGCATAGGGAAGTGTAACAGTTTCTATTCCTATGTTATTAATTAGCACGCCGGAGGCGTACCACAACTTTAGGCATTTTAGGCACTTTAATATACTTTAGGCACTTTTTACTTATTCCGAATTCATTGGAATAAAATGGAAAGTCCTATACTATAAATATATCGCCCTAAAGGCTGAAGGAAAAAATAATATGAAAGTACCATTACTAGATCTTAAGTTGCAGTATCAGACGATTAAAGAAGAAGTCATGAAAGTTACCGAAGAGATTTTTGAGAGCCAGTATTTTATACTTGGTCCACGTGTCGAAGCCCTGGAAAAAGAGATAGCTGAATATTGCTCTTCAAAACATGCAGTTGGCGTGTCTTCAGGAACCGACGCTCTTCTTATTTCACTTATGGCTGCCGATATCGGACCTGAGGATAAAGTTATCACTTCAACTTATACTTTTTTTGCAACAGCAGGTTCAATAGCCCGAACCGGAGCAACTCCTGTTTTTGCGGATATTGATCCTGAAACTTATAATATCTCATCTAAAAGCATTTTCAGAGTGATGGATGGTATGACAGGAAAAGAAAGGAAAAAGATAAAAGCCATAATCCCCGTCCATCTATATGGTCAATGTTGTGACATGGATTCTATCCTTGAGATAGCAGCACAGTATAATCTTATTGTTATCGAAGATGCAGCACAGGCCATTGGTGCGGAATATAAGGGGCGGCGTGCGGGCTCAATAGGTGATTTCGGCTGTTTTTCTTTTTTTCCTTCAAAAAATCTCGGAGCCTTTGGAGATGGCGGAATTGCTGCAACAAATTCAGATGAATTCTTTGATAAACTGCGCTTGCTGAGAGTTCACGGATCGCATTTAAAATATTATCATAACAAAGTAGGAGGAAATTTCAGGCTGGATGCACTTCAGGCAGCCATTGTATCCATTAAGCTGAATTATCTTGACGGCTGGACTGAGGCGCGGCAGGCAAATGCGGATAAATATAGAGAACTTTTTATTGACGCAGGGCTGGAGGATATTGTTAATCTTCCTGCTGAAAAGGAAAACCGGCATATTTACAATCAGTTTGTAATAAGTTTGAAGGAAAAAAGAGACGATCTTAAAATGTTTTTAACTGATGCAGGCATAGGGACAGAGATTTACTATCCTGTTCCCATGCATCTCCAGGATTGTTTTTCAAATCTGAATTACGGAGAAGGAGATTTTCCTGCGGGTGAATACGCTGCCTCACACACTTTAGCCCTTCCCGTATATCCTGAACTTTCATATGAGCAACAGGCATATGTAGTTGAAAGGATAAAGGAATTCTATTCGTAAGAATATATTTTTTTAGAGTTCCCTGATTACAGATTGACAAGTTATAAACGGGCTGATAAAAATTTTGCAGTCGTTCACGCACGGCTTGAAACTTGAAATTATGGGGTTCCCATAGAATAGTGACTGAACTTTCACGAGATGTTATTGTAATAAACGAACTCGGCCTTCATGCGAGGTCCGCTGCCAAGATTGCGGAGATCGCCAGGAAAGCAAATTATAACGTCTGGATAATTAAAGACAACAAAATGGCGGATGCTTCAAGTATCCTTGATATCCTGACCCTTGAGTGCGCAAAAGGGTCTAAAATTACACTTAAGATCGATGATCAATCAGACCTTGAGATTTTAAACAATACTGTAAAGCAGTTTGAGACAGGGTTTGGAGAATTAAGCTGAATATGACAGATACTGGCTTTAGAGAGATTATATTAATCGGAATAGATGCTTCTCCGGGCATTTGTATAGGAAAGGCTTATATAGTCGATATAGAAGGCGTGGACGTTGTAAAGAAGTATTTTATCAGCGAAGATGATGTGCAGGATGAGATAAAACGTTTCAAAAGCGCTGTGAATAAGGCAAAGCAGCAACTGCTTACAATTATAACTAATGCTCCTGAGGAATTGCGCGATCATACATATATACTTGAAACTCACAAAACCCTGCTTAAAGATAAGATGCTATATGGCAAGACAATTGAAACAATTAAAAATGAAAAGGTAAATGCGGAGTGGGCTCTCAAAAAGGTAGTGTCAGAAGTGAAATCCATGTTTAAAAATATGTCTGACTCATATTTAAAAGAGCGCGCTACCGACATAGTATATGTGTCTGACCACATAATGAGAAATCTAGTCGGAGCAGAAACAAAAAAAATTGCTGATATCGATAAACGGGTAATACTTGTTGCCAACGATCTTTCCCCGGCAGAGGCAAGCCAGATAAATCTTGAGCGGATAAAGGGATTTGTAACTGACCGGGGCGGAAAAGCATCTCATACAAGCATTATATCCCGAACCCTTGAGATTCCTGCTGTCATGGGTCTGGGGAATGCTACTAATATCATTAAAAATGATGATTTAATTATTATTGATGGTACGGTCGGCACAGTAATTATTCATCCCACTGAAGAAACTCTTTTAGACTATGGAGTTCGTAGCTCCAAATACGAAGAACTTAAAGCAGCTATTACCCGTGACAGCCATCTTCAAGCTGAAACTGCCGATGGGTTTCAGTTAAAAGTTATGGGCAATATCGAGCTTCCCGAAGAAGTTGTATCAGTTATTGATTACGGTGGAGATGGAATTGGACTTTACAGAACAGAGTTCCAGTATTTGAGCAGCCCTATTTTGCCGAATGAATATGAACTTTTTGATAAATACAAGGATGTGGTCGAGGTAATTGCGCCTAAACCGGTAACTATCCGCACTCTTGACATAAACGGCGATAAAGCATTTAGTAATAACTCTGATTACGTGGAAGTCAATCCTGCCCTGGGCTTGCGAGCCATAAGGTATTGTCTGAAGAATCCTGATGTCTTCAGAACACAGCTCAGAGCCATATTAAGGGCTGCGGCTTTTGGCAATGTCAGGATTTTGATTCCCATGATATCGAGTTATGAGGAAGTCCTTGAGACAAAAAGAATATTGGATGAAGTTGCTGATGCTCTGGACAAAGAAGGAACTCTCTTTAATAGAGATGTTGAATTAGGGATAATGATCGAAGTGCCTTCTGCTGTGATAATTGCGGATCTTTTAGCAGGAGAAGTAGATTTTTTCAGTTTAGGCACCAATGATCTTATCCAGTACTCTTTGGCAATAGATAGAGGAAACAGACATGTAGCGCACCTTTATCATTCGCTTCATCCTGCTATTATACGCATGATAAAAAATGTCGCCGATGTCGTCAGAGACAAAGAGATAAAGCTGTTCATGTGCGGTGAGATGGCTGCCGATCCTATTAACCTGCCTATACTTTTAGGTTTGGGTATAGATGAATTAAGCATGAATCCTCAGTCGATTCCTGCTGTAAAGAGCATGATAAGGGCACTTAAAGTTGAAGACGCCAGAGCCTTCATGAAAGATGTTTTTAAACAGAACACAGCCTCGGGAGTTGAGGAATTGATAAGAGAAACATACGGCAGCATTCTTTTTGAAAAGGTGTATGCACGGAGGAAGGCATTTGGGGATAGAGCACAAAAAAATTATTACAGAAAACAGAAAGGCCAGACATAATTATTTTATAGAAGATATTTATGAGGCCGGAATGGTTCTTGTCGGAACCGAGGTCAAATCCCTCAGAATCGGCCGTGTAAATCTTAAGGATTCATACGCAAAGATCAAAAACGGAGAGGTTTTTGTTTATCAGATGCATATTGGGGCATATCCTTTTGCTCAGGATAACAATCATGAGCCTTTAAGGCCCAGAAAGCTGCTGTTGAACAAGCGTGAGATCAAAAAGTTGTATGGTAAAGTAAATGAAATGGGTTACTCTCTGATTCCCTTAAATATTTATTTTAAAAAAGGAAAAGTGAAAATGACAATTGCCCTTGCCAGGGGAAAGCGTAAGTATGATAAAAGAGAGACAATCAGAAGGCGCGATCAAAAAAGGGAACTGGACAGAGAAAAAAAGAACATTAGAAATTAGAAATTTGGCCTTCATGCTTTTGTACTGTTCTTCCCAATTTCCAATTTTAAGTTTCAAGCCGTGAATGGCTACAAATTTTTTTATCAACCTTTGGAACTTGACATTAAGGCATTTATTCCTTATTTTAATCTATTATATGAAGTCCTTTAGAAAATGTTTTAGAGGTTTCATAATGTTCTTTTCAATATATCTGCAACATTTCCTCCCTATGGGGGCGAAATGGCTTCGACGGAGATAAAGAAGCTCCGGCTGCATACCGAGCTCCTTCCTGCTCGTAAAAAAGGTTGGGACTAATATAATCGCAGATGATTATAATTACGCTTTAGCCGCTTAGGCTAACGTCCTGCCGGATTATTCCTGCGCATCCGGTAAGGGCGACGACTAGCAGGATAGCTTTTCCTGATTTCCTGTTTCAGGATTAGCGAAACTTAAACAGGATAGCCTTTCAAGCATCCGGCCTGGAGGAGACTTGAACAGGCGAAAGCTAAAGTTCAGGCTAAGTATGTAGATGCCTGTGTGGAATATTTTCGGACGCGGGTTCGACTCCCGCCGCCTCCACCATTTTTATCGTTTGTTTGTTTAATGATTACAGGAGATTGGAAATTGCGCCAATTTCCTTTTTTCATCTTGGTGTAAATTTGGTGTAAAATTTTCAGATTTTTCGTCTTTGTCTGACGTCTTGTCAGTCTCTTTTAAACTCGGATTATAGACATTATCCATAAACGCAGAACCGTCATCTCGCTGATAGTTCTTGATATAGGAATAATAGCGTTCCAGTATCATTTTCAGGCTCTCGTGTCCCATCATTTTCTGAACCCATCCTGGCAGTTCCCCGGCATCCAGCATCAATGTAGCGAAGGTATGCCTGGTCTGGTAAAGCGACCTTGGCTTCAAACCCGCTTTTTTTAATGCCGGTTTCCAGATATGAAAACTCACTGAATTGGGAAGCAGTGGGCGACCATAAAAATTCAGGAACACATAATCTGACTTGCCCATAGTGGTTTTCCGCTGGTCTCTAAACGCTTCAACCGTTGGAGGCAACATTTTAATGTCCCTAATTGAACCTGCGGTCTTGGGGCGACCTTCTTCTCCCCTGACTCTTGTTTCCCTGACCTTGATGACACCTAATTTAAAATCAATGTTTTTCCATTTTAGAGCGGCCATCTCTCCGAAACGCATCCCACTATAAAAAGCCACTATAAAAAAGTTCTTATATTGGGGATTGACAACATCCAGGAACCGATGAACTTTTTCGATAGACATAGGATAAATTTCCGGTTTGCTGACTGAAAGATTTTCTATCAAGTCCATTGGGTTTTTGTCTATCAACCCTGCTTTTAGGGCGAACTTCATCAATGAACGCATTGGTACAAGGACGTTGTTTTTCCTTTTATTAGAACATTTCATAGTACTTCTGAATTCTTCAACATCCAGAAAATCAATGTTATTGATTGGCACATTTCCAAACCTGGGCAGAATGTAATAATTCATAGCGCCTCGATAATCCTTCAATGTTGAGGATTTTACCTTTTGAGACATTATTTTAGCCCATTGTTGAGCGACCTCGCCAAACAATTTGGATTCCTTTATAGGCTCATTTTTTTGGATGTCGCCAAGTATGCTTATTTCTTTAAGGTAATTATCCCGAAGTCTTCTTGCATCAGTTATTGACCCAGACAATGCCTTTTTGATGCGTTTACCCCTGACCATTGCTTCAAAATACCAGACATCTCTACGCTTTTTTAAATGATGGTCTTTCTTGTTCTTTTTCGCCATAATTATATCCTCCACTTTTTGTCTGGTGTGGATGATATATCAGGCTTTTTCCTCTTAATTATAGCCGATATATTTTCTATACCACCTCCTTTTTTTGAAATTGTATTTTTGTCCCTAAAATCTCTAATTTCGTCGCTGTAATATAGAACTCTTGTTGAGCCGGGTGCTTGCCAAAATGATAATAGCCTTTGGTCTCGCCAGTTCTTTACTGTTCCAGGCACAACTCTAAAATATTCTGCGACTTCCTTTTGTGTCAATAATTCATTTTCAAATAAATCTTTATTCATATTCTTATACCTCTAAAAAACTGATATGACAATCGCCCTGTGCTGGTCATTTCCAGAAGGTGAAATTTCACCTTTGGCGTTGCCCGTCCGCTCAAATTTAATTGAGCGACCTTGTGGGGCCAAGAGGTAAACGACCCCGCCAGTTTATAGAGATGGTGCTCTTTTTAGGGAATATTCGAAAAAATTAAAATATTTTGTCCCCGGACTATCAAAAAAATACAATATAGCCTTTGAGGGTTGATGATATATTCCCTGAGTAAAACCAAATTAGTGTGTACATCTATGTAATGTTACAAAGATGACTGTCATTCCCGAGTAGCCAGAAATACTGGATTCCCATACGATATTTCACACATGGCACAACATTAGATTTAGTAATAAACATCTAATCTCCATTATCCAGTCCTCGTAGAAAATCTAATTTCCTTCTATATAATCTCTTTCTATAAGTTTCATAATCTATGCCCTTACGCCTTGCTTCTTCACTTCGAGTTCTAACTCCTTGGAGCACTTCAAAATCGTCTTCTCCGAAGAATTCTTCCATTTTTTCATATAACTCCTTTGCCAGATACAAGTCCTCTGGTGATTTTTTTTCAATAAGTCCGTCTGAAAAATCAATTTTTTCCAAATAAGAAAGTGAGTATCGCCATTGTTGGTCAAATGTGTCTTCATAATCGTCTGGTAAAGAGACTTTTTTATTATTACTATTTAGCCGATTATATTTTTTTATTATATTCAGCAGTCTCAAATTGGCATAGTGCGTCATGAAGGTTGATAGTTTTCCCTTGGCAGGATTAAATTTCTCATAGTGCTTCTTTGCCACAAACATTTCAAATATATCGTGGAGAAGGTCTTCACTGCTTATGCCGTATAATTCCATTAAATATCTAACCTTGCGCTTGATGCTCAGGTTGATTTCGAATTTTCCTTTGCTAAACAATGCCCATTTAAGATGTTCGTATGCTTCAACCAGCAGTTCATTTCTATCCATCAATTTTTATTATATTCCCTTGTGGCAGGATAACTTCGTCTATGCTTAAATGCTGGCCAAATTGCTTCACAGCCGTAATAAAATTACAGCCTTCAATCTTTTGAATAAGGTCAAAAATATCCCAACTGCCTTCACACTTATTGCTAAAACATGTAAAATGAACTTTTCCTTTTTTATCGTGTAAATAAAATGACGGCTTTGTATCTGAATGGAATGGGCAACTCGCCACATAGAAAGCACCTGATTTCTTCAAATCTATGCCTAAACTACTGGCATAGGAAAAAGTTTGCTCCAAATAATACGGGGCTTTCAAATCTCTTAAATTTACTCTATTTTTCATACATTTTTTTCTCCTTAATTTGTATTTTATTACCAGGCAAAGGTATAATATTTCTTTCGCCTCACTACAATATAACCACTTATATTAATTAGTAAATATCGCACTATGCGTGGAAAAGGGTTTTCAAATGAGGAAGCGTGTTTAAGGATTTTGCTAAACACCTATCAATTAAGGATTTAGAAAAAGGTATGCTGATTTAATTTGTGTGCCTGGAAAAGGGTCTTCCAGACATAGAAGAGAGTTTAAGGAGTAGATTTGCGGATTATTTCTTTTTCTTTTCAGGTCTTATCCCTGGGGTTTTAGCACGCCTTGGTGCTACTTCACTAATCCATTTATGACAAGTGCCGGGTTGATAATCTTTGCCACCAGCTTCCAAAATTTCTGGTCTATTAATCATTTCCTTTACAGTATCAATTTCGGGATGTTTGTCATAAAGTTCTTTGGCAACTTGCTGGACTTTCAATTTGGCTTCTTGGTCAGGACGTAATTTTTTTGCTTTGAAGAATTCAGGGATAATCTCTTTTTTTTCTATTTCATCCACACCAAGAAATTTCTTTATATCTTCTATGTGATACAGTGAATTTACGAGTGTTGTGAGCACTGCCACCGCCTCTGCTTTCATTTCAGGAAGTTTGAACTCATTCCAATCTAATTTTTTTACAGAAAGTAGCCATTTCTCATAATGCTCAATCTGTACCAATAAGTCGTATCCTCTTGTGGCATTAAACTTTTGAAGTTCTTCATTTCCTAATTCTTCTTCTGAATATTTCAGTTCTTCATACTCCCCTTTCAATTTCGCTGTATTCGTTATTTCTTCAACAACATCTAACGGTGAAATTGGTTGGGCTAAATCATTATGCGGTTGAAGCCCCTTCTGCACATAATCATAAAAAAGTTCAATATCCTTTATACCAAAATCATTTAATAACTCCTGTCCTGAAACCCATTTAGACATCCTTAACCTCCTGCTTCAAAAGTGTTATTCATCAAATAACTCTTCATCTTTCACTTGGTCAACCCTTTCCTGATTCTGCTGTTCTTTTTATCATATGCTCCCAACAAAGAAAGCGAGTATAGCCGCACCGAGAAGATGATATACAGGCTTTTTCTATTATACTGTTATTCAAAATCATCGGGTTCTACTTCATCTTCATTTATCTCCTTCTCTATCTGATTCCGTTTTTTTTCCTCATCAGCCATGTCCTCTGACAAAGGCCCTATAATCATCCAATCTTGCCAATCAAATCTATCGTCAAAAAAATCCATTTTTTTCACCCCCTGAAAACAAAAAGCCCTCAAAGCCGGAATATCCGACAATGAAGGCTTTTGTTTCTGTTTAAGATTATTATTGTTTTAACTCGGCTCCTCCTTTTCTTGCTGTGTCTGATTGTGTGAATTAAAAGCACATTCTGGACACTTGCTCTTATCTCGACAGGACTCGCAAATAAGGCGCGTGTCTAAAATCTGTGGCAGAGTCTCAAAGACCCTTTCAATAGCCTTGGTCATCGGCACATTGAGTGCCCACGCTATTCTACGGAGCGAACTGGACGCTCCCATGCTTAATTCTGGTGTGTATGCCATAGTTTTTTCACCTTCTTTCGGGCGCAAAAAAAGCCCTCATCCCGAAATGCCTGACAATGAGAGCCGTATGTTGTGGATACTATTCTGCGAAATGGGCTTCTATCTTCGCTCGCAGTTTCCTTTTCAGGTATTTGACTTGGCCCTTGGTCTTGCCAAGTTTGACGGCAATCTCCCTGTCCAGCAGTTCATCCACTACTTTCATGTGGATGTATTTTGCCTCCGGCCCGGACAGATTGTTGATAAAGTGCTCGAAATCCAGTTTCCGAATGACCATCTCGTCCAGCGGAAGCCGGTTTCTGTCGGTAAGGACGGCTTGTGAAAGTTCAGCGTCGGAATTGTCAGGAATGGCATCGTAATGGACTATGGTAATGGGGAACTGCCGATTATACCGCTTGGGGATGTCCACGCTCTTTCCAACGCCGTTAACTTGATTCAGGATGCTCCATCTGACACCGATGCGAAGGTATTTGTTTGGTGCGTCCGGGATGCGTTTCAGGCTTTTCAGGATACTGATTGCTCCTTCCTGAATCAGGTCTTCATCGCCTCTGGCTGTATGACGCAGAAACGGTCGCAGTGATTTGAACTTGTTTTTGTAAGCGGTGTTGAACTTTTGTGTTGTTGTCATAATAGGTCTCCTTTCTTTTGGATGGGTAAAAACGCAGAAAGGGCGGCTGCCTTTTAAGACAAACCGCCCTTTCTACTGGTTAAATGATTGATTATGTTTGTGAGTAATCAGCCAGATGGCTTATTATAGAAAAGTAGGAGAGGGGGGCATTAAAAAACAAGCCACAAAAGGCTTTACGTCATCGTATATTAGGTACCGCAGACAATTAATCTGGTTCGATAAAAGATTATGACAATGATGACAGGTTTGATTGATTGGCTGGAAATATATTGGCGGATGCCGCCAAATCAAAATAACCACGATGCATTGTAGTTCTATGAATGCTAAAAACTCGCTAACAAAAGTGGGTCGCCTTACTAAATAAAATATTACCGCAATTCTTTTTATTCAAAACAGTAGAGAAAGCAGGAGCAGTGGATATCAGCAGGGCAGGAGCGTGGCGGAATCTGTGCGTTTGATTATATAATAACAATTATCGGACGGACACAGTATAAAGGGCATAATCTTTGTCGGGGCTGAAATTTGTTGTTATGAACTCTTGATTATGATGAACCACGTCTGTACGATAATTCAGTGTTATTATGTAAGAAAAACGCACAGATTATGACATGCGGGTCAATTGCTCGGTCTAAAAGCCAAAAAAGAGTCGGTGGGAGAAATCGAACAAATGACTATATTCCTGCAGCTAATACTCTGGCTTGCCTAAAACTATAAAAGGCCGAATATGGGCATCTGATGGCTTCTGAAAGATATTTTGAGAAGATAAGTGAGAAGTAATAATGGTAGTAATAAATTAGTAGAGTATATCGTCTAAATTTAATAAAGCATCCCATTTTATCAGTAGCGGAGTAAAAATCTAGTGCAGTTATGTGTCTTTTTCAATCGACCTTCTCAACGGTTAGTATATGATATGTCCAGTCAATACATATGAAATTGATAATCCTTTTCTGTCAAATAAATCATTTTGTTTTTGTGCCGACACTAATAAACTATCAATTTCCCCTTCTGGTTCATCCCATAAATTATGATTAAATAATCTTTCAAGAGAAGTATTAATCCTTTCAATCTGTTCTTTGCTGAATTTTTTCCTATATAGCAATTTATCTCTCTCATCTTGTGAAATCATATTACAAGCATTTATTATTATATCCTTTAAATACAATGACCAAGTCAGAACTGAACCTTTGTGCCAAATTCTCCTTGATTTTAATTGAACGTTTGTCAAAGAGGTGTTTCTTTTCTTTGTGACCCAATGTTTAAGGTATCCTTTTTCTACAAGAATTTCTGAAATTGTTTTGAAGTTTTCATTTTCACTATCTCTATAATCGAAATCAGATTTAAAATGTGCCTTTGAAGGTGTAAGAAACAAAGTATTAGGAAAAATTGTTTTCCCAAGTAAGTCATCTGTAATAGGATAATTTGCATCTCTCGAAGCAATTGCAATATGGTCTTTTAATACCGATAATTCTTTTGCTTGTGTTTTGATTGCACTAGTAAGCATTTTTTTTGCTTCTGCTTTTGAATATTGCTGTTCTGAAACCAAGAAGTTAATAAAATTATCTTCTGTATGAGTTTCAGGCGGTTTAGTTTCTATAAATTTTTCTAAAAATTCTTTTTGTATTTCTGCCAATTTATCTAAAAGTGTAGAAGTGTAAAACGGTATTTGTTTATGCTTTGAATGGGCTTCTAAATTTGTAATCATTAACTGGTCAAAAAGTTGTTTGCTCTTAACAGTATCAGTAGGGGAAATATATATTTTAACATCAATTTCTATTTGATTATTCAATATTTGAGACGCAAATTTATGTTGACCGTCAAATAACTTAATTTTATTATTTATTAGCCTTGCTATTGAAGGTGCTAATTGTGGATGAGTTTTTAAATGGTCTCTTAGTTTGACTAATCTTTTATAGGCAATATATCTTGGTTGAAGACCTTTTTCATCATCATTTTCTAACCATTTATTTTTAATTCTTGCATAAAAATAATCAGCATCTAAAAGTTTGTCGAAGAAAATAGGACAAACTACTTTATCTACTCCGTCTTCTATTGTAATTGTGCCATTTGCTTGCTTTGCTGAAAAACTTCTATGTTCTACTTTTTTTAAATCAAAGATGTCTTGAAGTTTAATTTTATTATTCTTTTCTTCGAATAACCTTTCAAGTTTCAAGTTATCTCTGACATCATAAAGAGTTTGGTCAGATTTTCTACGATTATACCCTTTCTTTACAATTCGGATATTTTCTAATGATGTTTCTCCTTTTTTGGCAAATGCTTGAATGTGGTCGTATTCAATTACATCATCTTCACCAATAACTTTACCTGAAATGAAGCACTTTAAAGTTCCGTCAGTATCAATTTGTTGTTTTCTAACATCTTCTTTCTCTTTTTCAGATAATTGTCTCTTCATATTTTTCCTTTTTTATATTGGGCACAATGATTGTGTATATTCACTGTTCTTATACCGCCAAATTGGAGGGATAAACACAATTGGTTATATTTCCTCTTTATCATTTTATGCTCCTATTCAAAAAAATAACCCACAGGATTCCTTTTCTCTTACACATAACAAATAATTATACGATTGTCCGCTTAAATATGAAAAATAAAAAAGATTGACAAGAAAAATACTCAGGGCAATTGCATCAAAATTTGGCATGGTTTTTGATTCTAAACAAATCAATAGGTTGCAAATACCGCTTCAAAAATAAGCACTGATAAGCTGTTTGCTATAATACGTAACTATTTGATTTTTAAAGGTCTAAAATTTTGATGCAATTGCCCTGGAAAAATACTATTACTTATTTTTTTATCTAACCGCTTAACACTCAATAAATGAAGATAGACGTATACGGATAAACACAATGAGAAAGATTCCCGCCGTCCTTATCATCCATACCGTCCTGCCAAGGAAAAAACAAGTAAGATTTAATTCCGCAGTTTACAGGTTGTAAGCCTTAAAAATCCTATAACATCCCTAATACATTTACAATAACCATCATTTTACTATAACATTTCCCCTTTAAGTAAAGCGCGGGATGATGCTTGCCTGGTTTGAGCACAGCGACGGAAAAGGGATGTGCCAGGATAAGAGTTTCTATACATACGGAAACCTCGAAAGGATTATAGATTGGAAACGAAGAGGGTGAGGAAAATGATGTTAAGGTTTTGACGCTGCTTCACATCAGCGGCAGCAAAAAGCAGAGCAACGAGGAGTACCGCTTTTTGGTGTCTGCTGGATGTGATTATTAGCGCTTACTTTCAACCGCTTTACCAACTACTTCTTCGTACAGACCAGATATGCGTTTTACCATTCTATCTGCTAAAAAACCTACTACTGCTGAAACCCCTGAAACGCCATATAGATTGAAGGTATCAATCTGTACCTTATTTATTACACCTGCCCTCAGAACTAAAAATAGTATTACAGAAACAAACAAACCAGATATTGCGGAATGCGATAGCGACCACAAGTTCATTGATTCTCCATTTTGAACCTTTTCCTCCATTAAATATCGCATTAAGCCACCCATGGTTCCTGCACTCGCGACACAGGCGAAAATTTGTATTTCTTTCTTCCCATTCAGCTCCGCACCAAGAAATACCTCTGGAAATAACAGAGAAATAACGAACATTGAAAAAACAGATAAGAAAAATGCAACAGAAAGAACACGAAGTGCGAAAGTAAAAAATAATTTACGACTTTCTGTAAAAAATGCCCAAGTTATGCCAAAAACAACAATTATAATTAATGTAATGAGATTGGCGAAGTTTGGATTGGATGTGAACATTGAAACTATTAATACGAAAAAACTTACAGTCAGTATCGGCAATATAAGGCGAAAAAATCTTGTAAAATTTTCCATTGATAAACCTCATGGCTTGGTTTAAGAGAGCTAACAATGATTAGTGGAAAAAACGCACAATATCATAGAACAAAATCGCGCATTACGTGAGCATCTTATATAAAATCATAAACGCACCGTCCTCATCGTCTATCGTCCATACAGTCTTGCCAAGGAAAAAACAAGTAAAATTTAATACTACTTCTTACTCTGCTTCTTCTTATACAAGGCTATACCAGCCTTGGCTATATTACTTGGTTTGTACTTAATGTATATGGTCAAATCTTATTACTATAAATAAACTCATAACTGTCGCACGCCATAATTCCTAAACTATTTTGGTGTAAATACTTTTGACAACCATCCAGCCTTTCTGCTGTCATTGGGTTTTGACCGTAAGTATCAAAGATAATGATTCTTTCCTTTTGTATTTTTTCAGGTTTAAAAGTCTCATTTTTATACTTTTTTGGATAATACGCACCATGTCCATAATACTGCGTATATCCACTGTTTTTCTCACAGGCTTCTTTTTGTAGAACGTTGAGGTAATCTTTTCTGCGGTCTTTATCAATCATCTTATCGTCGGCATCTTTTTCAGGGATAAGATATCTATATAATTTGATTTCTTTCTCTTGTAATTTACCTTCTAAAACCGTTATTCTTTCCAACGCACTTTCGAGCATCTTTTTCATTTCATTGAACTTGGCATCACTTGACATAGAAAGCCTCCTTTCAGGGATAGCGTAATAAAATATAGTCTATTCTTAACTAATATACCAAATATCATTAAATATAAAATCATGAAAGCACCGTCCTCATCGTCCTGCCAAGGAAAAAACAAGTAAGATTTAATACTACTTTTTACCCTGCTTCTTCTTATACAATGCTATACCTGCCTTGGCTATATCTGCTCTTGTTCTTGCCTTTTTCGGCTTCGGCGGACATAATCCAGCATCCTCTTTACGAATAACCTCTGCCATCTTTAATATTGTTTGATATGAAACACCAAATTCATCTGCCCACTCACCAGTAGTCTTATTATCCCACTCCTCTATCATCCTGGCTATATCTTCTGGTGTTAGAGACTTTTTTGTCGCTCTTGCCTTTTTCTTTGCTATTTCCCCTTTTTTCTTTGCCATAGGTTTATCCTCATCTAATGAATGTTTATCAGCCTTATTTTGAACCGATAATGCATCAACCTTTTTTTCCATTCTTTTTAGTTCTGCTTTTGTTGGTAGTTTAGATGTCCGCTTTATTACAGTGGGGTATGGTTTCTTTTTCATATATGCTATCTTTGTTATTTTAATGATGATGTTAAATAATATACCCTTACTATATTATGTCAATACATATTTATATTTACTATCCAAACGCTCTGTAATGCGATATAAGGAACTTTTCTTGTGTAGAATATAGTAAGTGTATAGGTATTTCCTGAGTAATTACACCTGCTTTTGTTCTTGTTATAATGGCGTTTTAAATTACATTTCTGTACCGCTGGTTGTAGACACATTATAGAAAACTGTATTCTATACTATATTGTAATTACTATATAAATTATACTATGTTAAAGGTTGAAGCGGTGCTGAATGGGCAAGCGTAAAACACTTTGTTTGGGTACAAAAGACACGCTCTTCCAAAAGTCTTATATTTGTCTCAAATCCTGAAAAATTATTTTAAGTTGTTTTTGATTTTATCCTTGGTGTAAATTTGGTGTAAAAAATTTTGATTTTGGATGGAATTATTGAACTTATTTTGTTTATTGAAGATTGTAAGAAATGCTCTAATTGCTTTAAAATTAAGAGGAAAGCCCGACATACCACTATTTGCGGAAAATACGGTGAGTCTAATTCGACTCCCGCCGCCTCCACCATTATTTTAATCAAAAACATATCAGTTTTTTCAACTTTCAGAAAAAAAAATCGAAAAGACAAGATCAAAAATCAAAAAAAAACTTGCTTTCCGTCTGATAGGTGTTATTGTTTGATCCAATCAATAATGGCTTGTCCTTAATTGGTGGGCCGGTTTCGTTCTAAAGGAAAGACCCATTTGTCAAAATGGCATCCTGAAGTCTGGGACCATGAGAATTTTTTGAAAGGAGGATGTCAACTATGGCTAATGGAATTGTAAAATGGTTTAATAGCAGCAAAGGATATGGCTTCATCGAGCAGGAAGAAGGGCCGGATGTATTTGTTCATCATTCAGGAATCAATGCAAGCGGTTTCAAGTCTCTTAATGAAGGCGACCGAGTTACCTTTGACATAGAGCAGGGACAAAAAGGTCCTGCTGCAGTAAATGTCACTTTAGTTTAGGGAAATATTTCTGAGTTAAAAAAAAGGGCATTCCATCGAATTAAGAGGGAATGCCCTTTTTGTTTTGTTTGAGTTTCTACTTGACTTCTCCTGTTTTTTTAGAATGAAGAACTGACTCCCCGTTCCTTACAGGTAGCCTTATTAAAGGGAAGGAAATTAGCTATGTTACACAATATGAGAAAGCGCATTATTTTTATTCTTTTTTCTTTTTTTCTTCTGGGTTGTAATCAGAGTCCTTCACCTGTTTTTCAAGAAGAGATCAGAGGACTCAAGCTTGTACAGTTGATTACCGGTAAAGACGCCCTGAACGCCATTAATGAGCTTCACGGCAAGAAGATAAATGTGGCAAGCGGCATGGTCGCCTTTTATCAGGGGGAAGGAGAAAAAGCAACTGTATGGGTTTCTGAATCATTCAGTACGGATGATGCTATACAGCAGACAGAGATTATGATAGAGAAGATGAGATCGAGTAAAAGATCGCCGTTCAGTGATTATAAAGAGATAGGTCTGGATGGGGTGAAGATCTATTCATTCAAAGGTATGGGGCAGGAGCATTATATATTCAGAATCAGTAAGAGTGTCTATTGGATAACAGCGAATTCCGGTGCGATTGATGAATTGTGTAAAAGCATCGTGGGATAGAACCTATATTCCTTTCGGCAGCCCTAAGCTTGAAAACCATTCAACCATCTGCTTTCGGCACTCCAGGCAGTCGCTATTCGATTTGTGGTACTGATCATATTGTGTCATCAGGGTATTGGCATGTTCTCCATAAATATTGGTCAAGCTCTCCTTCTTGCGAAAAGCATCCATGCAGGAATAAACCATACCATCCTGCGCTGAAATAATCAGGGCAGCAGGGCATGGGGCATTCATGAGTACAGTCCGCGATGCAACATTAGGAGACGCCTTTTCAAGGATATCTTGACTACATATAGTTGATACGATTTCAGCAGCCTCCGCAGAGTTGCTGTGGCCATAGTAAACTTTGTGTGCCTTCATGAGAAGATTTTCATCTTCCGTCAGAAAGAACGTATCTGTATTCAGGTAAAGAGCAGGCAAAAGGAAAGAGCTGTTGAACCTGTCAAAAAGACCGGCGAGCAATTTACTGTCAGTCTGCCTATCGGTCACAACAACCGGCAGCAAAACTAGCCTCGGAGCCTCCCTGTGCTCATTGCTTTCTATGTCAAAAGCACGTATTGACCGCTTCCAGGGCTGGTAATAATAGTTGAAGTTGTAATCTATATCCTTTGCCGTTTCTAGAGGGGCACGGTGGATAAGGTTAACATAAAACCGGGCAAACAGGTTTTCCTTGAGAAACACCATGATGTTTTTCTGAATATATTCCAGTTGGGGCATACCTTCGGACAGATTCTCCGCCATAAAATAAAGATGAGATGTAAAATTCATATGCTGAAACAGGTTTGACAGCGTCAGGACAAGCTTCTCAAGCTGTTCCCTGTCCTGTTTGCCCAGTACTATAAATATCTTTTGCAAAACCGGCTTTAGATTTGTTTGAAAATCGTTATTCATCATTTCCGCTTGAAACCTTTGAAAAAAATTTCCCGATATAGACTTTCAGATAATTAATTTCGCAAGGCCAGAAGGAGGAAGGCGTATTAGTTATACGTCGACGACTGATAACGCAGTGAAATTATTTATCTGAAAGTCTACGACACAATCCGTTTGCCCCTGTCAAGGGAGTTGGCTTTCCACATGGCCTGAATTTTTTGGATTTCCTTATAGTTCATACAATCCGTCTCATAGCGGTTCCCAATGGAAAGATATGCCGGCCAATTGTTGTTTAAGGGTTTAATCTTGTATTCCTCATAGTGCCGGGCCATATGCGTCCCAAAATAGATCTGCATCTGCTGGGAGTTTGTGTTGCCCATGATTTTGACTTTGTTTGCCTTCATAAATTCCAGGGTTTTTACTGCATCCTCGAATGTTTCATATGGAAGACCAAAAATGGTAAAAAGCTCTACTTCTATTTTTTCGTTCTGGGCCAGCTTGACCGCCTCAGCCACCCTTTCAACGGATATGTGTTTGCCCATCCTTGCCAGGACCCGTTCTGAGGCTGATTCCAATCCAAAGGCAATGGTGCTCACTCCCGAGAGCTTCATTATCTTCATCACTTCAGGGTCCACGAGGTCTGCCCGGGTCTGCAACCACATCTGCATATCAAGACCCTCTGACAGCATTTTGTCAAAAATTTCCATAAGGCGTGCAGGCTTAAGGGAAATATTCGGATCGGCAAACCAGAGTCTCTTCACGCCCTTTTTTCTGATCCACTTGATTTCTTCAATGACTCTATCGACCGAATGGAAACTTACTTTGTGCTTGAATGCATTGGGTGTGTAACAGTAGATGCAGTCGTGAGGACATCCGCGAGAGGTCAGCATAATGGCTTCACTCATGCGTGAGTAGTCGAAAGTGTCATCAAGATAGGGAGAGGAATAAATGTCAAGATCAGCCGCCGCATCAAGTTCGGGTGTATCAAAGACTTCGCCGTTTGCATCTTTATAACTGACACCCAAAAGATTGGAAAAGGGCGTCCCGTTTTTGATGGCCTGCGCAACATGCAAGACTGTCTCCTCACCTGAAGATCGAGATATATAGTCAATATCAGGTAGTTCGGAAAAGGCCGAAGACGGCATAAACGTGGCCTGAGGTCCCCCAATGGCAAGCTTGATATCTTTGTTCAGTGACTTTATGAGTTTTGCAAGGCCATTCACATAAAGCATGGTTCTCTGATAGGCCGACAGTCCAACCAGGGCGGGATTAAACCTTCTGACAATCTCACAAAGATTTGTGCGGGAGATAAGTGTATTCTCTCCAAGTGACAATATCCTGGTATTAAAACCCTTGGATTTGAGAAAGGATGCAATATACCCCAACGAGATAGGGGTCAAGGATGGAGAAAAAGGGTTTATATCAATAAGTAATACATTCACAATGCAACACCTTATAAGAGATGGATTCGTCAAGGTCAAGGGAAAATGCGAATATCGAATATCGAATTATGAAGGTTTCTTACTCTTTTGTCTTGCAGTATCAATGCTTTTCACAAATATCGAAATCAACTGGTTATCTTCATCAATCAAGGATTCAAGTTCAATTAATTGATCTTCAAGATCAAAGGTATTACCTTCCTTCGACATTCATCATTCCCTGTTCGACATTCGATATTCTAAATATCATCCCAAATACTATCTCGCAGCTTAAGTTAGCGCTTATGGGGGGGTAGAACTCGCTGCATAATGTCCATTATTTCAGCTTTTTTTCTCTTTTTTTTTCCAGTTGAATATCAAGCTGCTTTAGCTTTTCTATTATTTCTTTAGTATTCTGATTTTCTATTACCAGCTTTTCGTATTTTTCAGTTAACGTTTTGTTTTCCTGCTTTAAAGTCGTGATAAGAGTTTTTAATTTATTTAAAAGGTCTTCATTTATTTTTAATTTATTTAAAAGGTTTTTATTTATTTTTAATTTATTTAAAAGGCTCATCAGATATTGAGCAGAGCTTTTTTGTTCGGCTCCATCCGGATCAAGTAAGATATATTCCTCCAGGTTTTTAAATGCATGCTTGTAATCGGGTTCAGGGTTTTTGAAGTGCGAATAAAGCAATGCTAAATAATAAAGAGAGGTCGGTCTGGATAATGACTTGTCTTCACTTTTCAGAGCTTTTTCTAAGCGAGAAATTTCGGTTTTAATTTCTTTTGTTTGTAAGGTGAGATAATAGGTTGAGTCTTTCATGTTTTTTGTTTGCTGTACACAACCAGTAATGGAAATTACCATACAAAGTAAGAAAAATAAAACGATTAGCTTTAAAAGATAGTTTGGTTTCACACGCCTCCATTATTTTACCAAAATTGAGCGATTAGCCTTTAGCGGTTAGCTCTTAGCTCTTAGGTTAATGATTACAGGATGTTTTACTATTACAAACTTTCACCCATTGGGTGTTATTTCTAATTAACGTAATACCCTGATTTTTCTAAGCTAAACGCTAATGGCTAACAGCTAATCGCTCAACTTAGGTTTTAGAATCAATTTATTTTCGCTAACTATAGACTTTCAGATAATTAATTTCACAAGGACAGAAGGAGGAAGGCGTATTAGTTATACGTCGACGACTGATAACACAGTGAAATTATTTATCTGAAAGTCTATATCACTTTTTTCTTCGATTGACTATAAACACACTACCAGAAATTTTTTTTGCATGTTCTTTTAGTTCTGCTGCAATCTCTCCAATTTCAATATGACTTATCTGTCTTTTCTCCTTATTTGAAACAACAACAGCAATGGAAATAGACATGATCGGAAATTTTATTTTCTTGCCTTGACGTGTTTCCCCCAAGATATAACCATTTGCCCTGTCTTTATTATTATAGAAGTCAACAATCTTTTTGTCAAATCCTTCGATAATATGGGTGCAAAGTTTTTTGTACCTTCCTATGGTTGTTAAGAGTGCAAAATCATCTCCCCCGATATGCCCCACAAAATCATCATTTGTTCCATATTCGGCAGTTGTTTTTTCAATAATTTTTGCCGTTGTTTTGATAATTTCATTGCCCGCAGCATATCCATAATGATCGTTGAACGATTTGAAATTGTCTATATCCAGCAAACAGAATGTCACAGATTTGTTTGCTGCCAGTCTATTTTTCAGAACATTCTCAATTGCTATTCCACCCGGCAGCCTTGTCAACGGATTTGCATTCAAGTTGGCTTCTTCCAGAGAGGCTAACCGATGAGCCATTTTAATAAAAGCATTTGCAAGTTCACCCAATTCATCCTGAGCTGTAACATCTGGGATATGATTGAATCTGCCTTTCGATATTTCATTTGTTGCTAATTTTAGCTGCTGGATTGATCTTGCGATATCGCGAGTCGTCAGGGCTGCTGCACCTATACCCAGAATAATGCCGAGACTTGATAATATAAAAGTAATGCGAAACGCTTTCAATCCGGCATCGCTATTCTTGATAATCATCTGGTTTTGATTTTTTTTTACATTCAACATCATCATTTGAATCAGGGCTATTAATTCGTCCAGCTTGCTTTTGATTTTTGCATCATATTCCTTTGTAATGATTGATGATTTATTGCCTATATTCTTTAGCCGATCTTTGTAAAGATTATTGAATTCATTATGGAGAATTAACAACTGCTTTGAAGGAATGTCATGGGATTCTGTAAGGGCCTGAATTCTAGAGACAAGCATATCAAATTCTTGACTTCGCTGCCAAAACAGTCCTAGTATCTCCTGACTATCCAAAATTAAATAGCGACGGCCATAAGATTCTTGTGCCAGAAGGCTGTCGAGCATATTATTAGCGGCTTCCAGCAAAACAATATCATGTTCTATAATATTTTTGCTGGTACTATTTGCTTCATTAAGACTTGAAAGAGCGACTATAGTTATCAGGATCATAACCAGGAAAATCGGTAGATATCCCAAAATTATTTTCGTTGAAATGCTAAGTTTTTGAATTTTAGTTAAAAACACGAGATGGTGCCTCTTTTTACATTTAAAACATTGCCCGAAATAGGTTGGAATATAGATGGCAAATTCTAATGAAAAGACCTGCTTTGGAGAATGAGTGGACGCTGCAATACAACAGTGTAATTTGCAGATGGATTTTTTAATTTTGCCAAAATAAATAAGCTTGCAACCTATTTATTTTCTGATAAATTCAATAGGACTAAAAATAGTAACAGAAATTTACAAACTCGCAACGGTTTTTTAAAAATATATCTGCTTCCGGTTTGTTTCACAAAGCTAAATGTTACATAAAAATGAGTTTGTAAATTTCTGAATAATAAAAAGGAGCTTAAGTGTCAAATATAATACTCGTTTTCGAGCAAAAAATTGCTCAACTTAGTTAAAATATATCAACAATAATTAAAAAAATGGAAACACTCCAGCAACTTATAACAATTCTGATACCACTCGTCATAATAATGGATCCTCTGGGCAATCTTCCATTTTTTCTTCTTTTCACGGAGCAGAACACCCTCAATGAAAAACGGAAAATGGCCGGCGTTGCTTTATTGGCCGCCTGTCTTATTTTAATTTTTTTCAGTCTTACCGGCGATTTTGTATTGAGCTTTTTCAAGATTGGCCTTCCAGCCTTTCAGATCGCAGGAGGTTTGATCTTTTTTATTTATGCCCTGCAGATGCTTTATTTGATTCCAAGCGGAATTAAGACGACCCAGAAGGAAAAACAGGAAGGTATTGAAAAGTATAATGTAGCCATGGTGCCGCTTGCGACACCTATGCTTGCAGGTCCTGGCGCAATCACGGCTGTTCTGGTCTGGCAGCAGAATCCAGAAAGTTCCGTCAGCAACGCCTTATTGTTTATAGCAATTATTACAGCCTGCCTTGTTATTTATTTTGTGTTTTATTTCGGAGAATGGATTCGGAAAATGCTGGGCGTCGGAGGTATTCGAGTAGTTATGCGCCTTATGGGGCTTTTGCTCGCAGTTCTTGCTGTGCAGTTTATGGTTAGCGGATTTCAACAACTTCGTTGAGACCTTTAAAAAAGGTCTCAAAGTGCCTGTGTTTGGCATAAATTTGTATTTCTCACAGTTTTATGAGATATTGTAATAATTTAGCCTTTTGAAAAAGAATCTGACAGGATAACAGGATAAACAAGATTTTATTTTAAATACACAAACAAAGCCAACTCTCATCGTAGCTATTCAGTAAATCATAAAATATAATCACAACATGGAGAAGGTGTGTACCAAGGTATAAGGATTTAGATTTGGATTAACAGGAAAAGTTTCAATAATTTAAATTCTGAATATTTTGTAAATCCTGTCAAAAAAAATAATATTTAAAAGCGCTAAAGTGTTGCGAGTTATTCATGAGAAATGTTATTCAGGAAAGCGTTTGATATGTATAGTCTGGTTTTTGATCCACTGGTCGAATTTAGATCTTAAATATCGTTTAAAGTGATATCTGGTTACCGGAATAAGCAGCAGCAGTCCTGCAATGTCGGTAATGAACCCTGGGGTTAAAAGAACAATTCCAGCTAAAAATATTATAAACGCGTCAATCAGATCTTCGGTCGGCGCTATTCCCTGCTGAAGGCTGGCTTTGATACGCAGCATGGTTTGCAGACCCTGTATGCGGGCAAGGGTTGCTCCTGCAAAAGCAGTTATGATTACGACCAGCACCGTGTTAAGTGCCCCTATTGAATAGCCGATTTTTATCAGCAGGTATATTTCAGCAACAGGTATAAGTGTGAATGCAAGAAAAAGTTTGAGCAGCATAGTATGCTAAATCCTTTTAAAATGAGAGCGTTGTAAGAAATCGCTCAATTTAGTTAATATGACGTAGCCGTGAACGGCTACCATTTTTGAAAATATGAGCATTATATGAAATTATGTCAAGTTTAATCGTTTTTAATTAAAGCTTGGGCTATGCCCGAGCGATTCTAAAAGGTTTTACCATTCCTATGAGAATAAATATACTCAATAGTATCAAAAAGAGAAAGAACAATATTTTTGATTCCCTTTAGGCACTTATAAGTCTTCAACCCATCAGGGATAGACACTTATATATTATTTACGTCACCATATTTACGAATCAAAGCACTCAGACAGAGGTATTTATGAAAAAATCTATATCACAAGAGACTCTTCATCAAATGATTGCGCGCTGGACATCTCCTCGCCCGGAGAATTATCGGTTTAAAATTTATACAGACACATCAGATTTTTTTCGTGTTGAATATGGGAGTGTGGCAGTTCTTGATGAAAGGCCATTCCTGATTTTGCATAATGCAAAGGAAGGACGTTTCGGGCTAGATGATGAGGAAAAATTTTGGGTGAAGCGATCTATTGACTTGACTGATGGGAGCAGGAAGATCTTAAAGCTTGTTTTTCATGAAAAGTTTATGGCTAATATCGCGGGTATTGATTTTGAGTGCTTTAGGAGCCCCAGAAAAGAAGCGCGCATTTTAAAGCTGGTGGCTGGTCATAAAAATTTTATGCATGGATATGCGGTAGAGGATGAAAAGGGAAATATTGTTAGAGTATTAGACATAGTTAATGGAAAACCGCTCCATGATTATGTGCAAAATTTAAATCCTGATCACCAGGCTTATTTTTATGAGCAGTTCCCAGGCATTATAAGTAAATATATTGAGTGCATTAAAGCTATTAAATTTTTACATGAAAATGGTGAGAAACACGGTGATATTCGTAGAGATCATATTTTAATTGACAGGCACAGCAAAGATTTTCGCTGGATAGATTTCGACTATAATTATCGGCAAAGAGAGAATATATATGGTTATGATCTCTTTGGTCTGGGTAATATTTTGATATTTCTGACAGGAATGGGCGACGTAATGATGACTGACCTTAAGAAACAAAACCATCCTGCTTTAAGTTCACTGACAGATGATGATGTTAATATTGTTTTTCACAATCGTGTGGCAAATTTAAAAAAGGTTTATCCATATATACCTGAAACTCTTAACAGGGTACTCATGCATTTTTCAACTGGCGCCAACTGGTTTTATGATAACACCAGCCAGATGCTGGAAGATTTGGAAGAGTTCACGAGGTCAATTTAGGTTAATAATACATTGCCAAAAACTTGCAAGGAGGAAAAAACATGAATAAAGAGCTTGTTTTTAATAAGAACATTCTTATTGCAGTTGATGAGTCAGAGAACGCCCGTCGTGCAGTTTTATATGTGGCTCAACTTCTGGAAGGCGCAGAGGGCTTCAGGGTTACTATTCTGCATGTAATTAATGAACCGGAAGAAGATTACTTTCCTACAACCGATGAAAAGGAGAAATGGCTCAGCCAGTATAAAAAGAAGGTTGATAAAATGCTGGAGGACTATAGTCAGATATTGATACAGAATGGTTTTGATCAGAGTGCGGTTTCGGTTCGCTCTACCTTGCGCTACTGTCCATCCATGGCACAATGTATTCTGGAAGAAAGAGATGAGACAGAATACAGCACCGTAGTAGTTGGAAGACAAGGGCTTTCACGAAGCGAGGAATTCCTCTTTGGCAGTGTCTCCAGCAAGATCGTTAACTATGCGCGGAACTGTACGGTCTGGGTGGTTGAGTAAAAACGCTGATATAATGCATTCAAACTGATCTTTGACAGTAAAATATCATGTATCCATTAAACTTTCATTGATAGCGCTTAAATATCCGGTTTTTCCAGTCTGTAGCGCAGTGAATCAAAGCTTATGTTGAGATATTTAGCAGCCTTTGTTTTTGAACCATTTGCCTTTTGAAGAGCTTTTTTTATCAAAAGCTTCTCTACCCTTGCCAGCTCCTCATTCAGGTTTATGCCTTTTTCAGGAATGCCTGCGCTTAAAACAGTATTTTTATCTATCTCACCTATTCCAGGCATAATGAGGTTTTCCGGTAAAATTATATTCGTTGTTTCGAGGGCAACACTTCTTTCAATGATATTTTCCAGCTCCCTTACATTTCCGAAAAAAGGGTACTCCATAAGAAGCCTGAGGGCATAAGGAGATATCTTCTTGATTTCCTTTCCAAATTCTTTCGAATACTTTTCTATAAAGTATCTTGCCAGCAGGGGAATGTCTTCATTTCTTTCCCTTAAAGGCGGAATCTTTACAGGAATTACGTTGAGCCTGTAATAGAGATCTTCTCTGAAATCGCTATTTTTAACTTTTTGCTCCAGATCCTGATTTGTGGCGGATATGATCCTTACATCTACCTTGATATTTTCTGTACCACCTATTCTTCTGAAGGTTTTTTCCTGAACTACCCTGAGGAGTTTGACCTGAAGAAACTGGGGCAACTCACCGATCTCGTCAAGAAAGATCGTTCCCCTGTGCGCGACCTCAAAAAGGCCGGGTTTATCCACATGGGCTCCGCTGAATGCCCCCTTCATATAACCGAACAATTCACTTTCCAGGAGGTTTTCCGGTATGCCGCCGCAGTTTATAATGACAAATGGTTTATCTTTTCTGGAACTGTTTTCATGGATGGCCCCGGCAACAAGCTCTTTACCTGTGCCGCTCTCACCAGTAATAAGAATGTTGGCAGCAGTATTCGCCACTTTTCTAACAAGTGAATAGACCTTTAACATCCCCTTGCTTTTTCCGATCATATTTCCAAAGCAAAGAGCATCCTCTACGTCCTTCATGAAAACAGCATCTTCCTCTTTGACACCCTTCTTGCTGAGCGCATCCTTTATCACAGCCTTGAGGTCCTCAAGGTCAAAATTTTTTTCAAGATAGTCGTATGCCCCCTCTTGCATTGCGGCAATCGCTGTCTCCCCGGAAGCGTAACCTGTAATTAATATGACCAGGGTTTTCGGTGAAACCTCCTTGATACTTTTCAAGACATCGATTCCATTGATTTTGGGCATCATCAGATCAGTAATGGCTATGTCGAATTTATGCTTTTTGCAGAGATCTAACGCCTCTTTACCTCCGGAAGCAGATGTAACCTCATATCCTTCTCTGACAAGCAGAATCTCAAGAAATTCTCTCATACCCTGATCATCATCAACAACGAGAATCTTCGCCATTCATTACTCCTGTATGAAAGTGCCTAAGGAACGTGGACGAATTAACTTCCCCAACTATGCATCACAGCTTCAGGCCGCCTTTGTCCGGTCTCAAATCACAAAAATATTGAAATAGCTCGCTATTACTTCAACTTTTGTGATCTGAGATCGAACAAATTCGATCCAAATCTGTGCGCCTACTTGAGGAAGTTAATTCGTCCACGTTCCTTAGGCATTTTAGGCACTTCAAAAACTACGGTTTTATCGGCAGCAATACTATACAATCCGTGCCTTTTCCTGGTTTGCTTTTGATTCTGATTTTTCCCATGTGATTTTCCACAATCCTGTTTACAATTGCCAGCCCTAGGCCTGTGCCATTCTTGTTTGTTGTGTAAAAAGGTTCAAACACTTTGTCTTGATTTTTTTCTTCGATTCCACAGCCGTTATCGCTTATCAGTATCTCAAGATATTCTTTTGTATCATTAAAAACCTCTCTGGTTTCTATTTTCAATCTGCCTCCTTCGGGAATTGCCTGAACGGCGTTTGAAATCATGTTCCAGATCACCTGTCTTATCTCTGCCTTGTTTGCATATATACTGGTCTGATTGCACAAGTTTTTGATTACTTCGATATCTTCATGCCATTCAGGACTAAAGCGAAGAGATTCGAGTAGATCATCTATAATGACTTCAATATTAATATCCATCCGCTCAGACTGTTTCGGCCGCGCCAGAAGAAGGAAATCTTTAACAAAGCCGTCAAGCCTATCCTTTCCTCTCAGAATGATCTGCATGAGCTTTCTATCTGTTTCGTCCAGTCTAAGATCTTTGCTCAACATCTGGATCGGACCGCTGATTGATGCAAGAGGATTTCTTATTTCATGGGCGAGACCCGCCGCCATTTCACCAATAAAGGCAAGTCTTTTGTTTCTTTCAATCTTTTGTTCCATTTCTTTAATAACCGTCAAATCCCGAAAGATCAGAGTATTACCGACTTTTTTTCTATTGCTGTCAACAAGGGGGGAAACAGAACAACCCAGCAGATTTCCTGAATCTGCAACTTCAAATCTGCTTCCCTGTTTCCACTGGTTCTCTTTATTCAGCACACTTGAAAGAACAGGGAAAACATCATCGAGCTTTTTATTTATAATTTCAGAACGCAAAAAACCGGTAATCTTTTCAGCTCCTTTGTTAAAGGATTTTATATTGCCATGGAGATCGATTGTTAATATCCCACTATCTACAGACTCGATTATGCTTTTGTGCAGCAGGTCGAGTTGGTCAAATGCACTTTCCTTTTTTTCCAGGAGGACCCTGGCCCTCTTTTCCTGTTTGACGGCAAAACTTGCCAGCAATGCAATAATATAGAAAGATATGATATGGATAAAAATTCTTGAAAAGACATAACCCGCTTCATAGTTGTAATCATAATCCCATGTGTATATTGGTTGAATAAGACCATAGTATTCCAGATCAAGCAGCAGCCCGTAAAATAAGCTGCTGACTGAAGCTGAAATTAACCCTCCTCTGCCTGCCAGAAAGAGAACTGAATAGATTATAACCAAAGGATAAAAGACGGAATAGATACTTTCAATTCCGCCGGTTGCACATACAAGCCCGGTTATCAGTGAAAGATCTGAAAGGCTTTGTATGTATATGTTCAGCCTGATGTTTTTGATGATCTTTGAAATGAAAATGTAGGCAAAAGAAAGAAGATAGGCTAATGCTATGATGGAATATACCGGTACGAGTGCTGCCTGTCGAGATGGTTCTGTTTCTTTAATACCGATAAATATTGTAATGCATAGCAGGAAGGTTACAATTATAACCCTGAAAAACATCAACCATCGAAGTCTTTTTCCCAGAGAATTATCTTTCAAATACGACCTCCCAGACTGCCATGGTCAGATATCGTCAAATAGTTGAGTGGGGAAATGGTTGCTAATTTGTGTTTACTCCTCTCAAGACGGGAATTTAGGTGTGTGTTTTTTACTTTTCAATTCCAAGCTTTTCAAAGCGGTATCTTAAAGACCGCAGGTTAATGCCAAGCAAACTTGCTGCTTTGTTTTTGTTGCCATCGCTGCAATCAAGAGCTTTTTCAATATAGGCTCTCTCAATTTTTTCAAGGATGGCATCAAGAGAAACACCCCTTGAAACTTCATCAAGATCAAAACGCTTATCTTTTATTCCTTCAATCCATCTGCGTTTATGAATGGAAATGACAAGACTTTCAGGCAGAATAATATTTGTATTTGAGAGAGCTACGCTTCGTTCCAGCAGGTTTTCAAGCTCGCGAATATTTCCAGGGAAGTCATATTTCTGTAATAAGTCAATAGCATATGAAGATATCTTGGTAATTTCCTTGCCAATTTCTTTTGAATATTTTTCAAGGAAATGCTGGGCAAGGGCGCGAAGGTCGTTCTTTCTTTCCCGGAGCGGCGGCATCTTAATTTCTATTACATTAAGGCGATAGAACAGGTCTTCTCTGAAATTTTCGGCAATAACCTCTTCCTCAAGATTTTTGTTGGTGGCTGAAATGATCCTTATATCCACCGAAATATCCTCGTTGCCGCCAACCTCCTTAAACACCTTTTCCTGAATAACTCTAAGTAACTTAACCTGTATAGAAAGACTGAATTCCCCGATTTCATCCAGAAAAACAGTGCCTTTGTTGGCAATCTTAAAAAGACCCTTATTATCCTGCGTTGCGCCTGTAAAAGAGCCTTTCTTATGACCAAAAAGCTCACTTTCTATTAAAGTTTCAGGAATGCCTCCGCAGTTTATAGCAACAAAGTGCCCATCACGGCGGTTGCTTTGCTCATGTATGGCACGGGCAATTAATTCCTTACCTGTCCCGCTTTCACCTGAAATAAGAATATTTGTCTTGGTTTTAGCAACCTGCCTTACCATATCATAAATATGCAGCATACGCGGGCTGTTGCCAACTATCATGCCAAAGTGGAGATTTTTTTTCAGTTCGCTGTCGAGGATTTCTTTTTCATGTTCTATTGTTTTAATATCAAGAGATTTTTTTATGGTTTGTTTAAGCTCTTCATTGTCAAATGGCTTGGGGACATAGTCATAAGCCCCTTCATTCATGGCTTCAACTGCGGTTTCCGCAGATGCATAGGCGGAAATCAAAATTACCACAGTATTTTGATTCTGTTTTTTTGCTGCCCTTAATACGTCGAGTCCACTTATATCGCCCAACCTTATATCGCAAAGCAAAAGGTCAAAATCTTTTTTATTGATCAACGAGATAGCTGTTTTCCCGTTTTCAGCGCAGGAAACCTTATAGCCCTCTCTGCTTAGGAATAGCTCAAGAAATTCGCGCATGCTAAGCTCATCATCAACAACCAGTATTTGTTTGGATTTATTTGACATAGTATTTTTTGCTTTCAAAATTAAATTTCATCAAACAAGATCTTGCCGCTGACCATGGTTAGAACTGCTTTGCCTTTCATATCCCAGCCATTGAAAGGAGTGTTCCGGCTGAGCGACTGGAATTTGCTGGAATCGATTTTATATGAAAGGTCCGGATCAATGATACTAATGTCAGCGGGTCTTCCGGCTGTTATCCCTGTGTCGAGCCCCAGAATTTTTGCCGGATTTGTTGACATCTTTTCAACAAGGCCTGTTAATGAGATTACACCATCGTGAACAAGCTTTAACGATAGAGAAACAGAGGTTTCAAGCCCAATAATACCGTTTGCCGCCTGGTCGAATTCCACCTCTTTTTCAATGTAAGAATGGGGCGCGTGATCAGTTGCTATAACATCTATAGTGCCATCTGCCAGTCCTTTTAGAATTGTTTCTCTATCCTGGCTGGAGCGCAGGGGAGGATTCATTTTTGCATTGGTATTATAATCTTTTATTGCATCTTCGGTCAGTGTAAAATAATGCGGCGCGGTTTCAGCAGTTACCTTTACTCCTCTTTTCTTTGCATTTCTTATCGCCAGTACCGATTCCTTTGTGCTGACATGAGCAATGTGAATGCGGCTTGCTGTTAGTTCGCAAAGAGCTATATCCCGCATAACCATTATGCTTTCAGCAGCATTGGGTATTCCAGCCAGTCCCATGCTTGTTGCAACAGCGCCTTCGTTAACTACTCCATTCGCAGCAAGGTCAAGGTTTTCGCAGTGAGAGATAATGGGCATATTGAATCCCTTTGCATATTCCATAGCCCTTCGCATAAGCTGACTGTTACTCACAGGGTTGCCGTCATCAGAAAACGCTATTGCCCCTGCTTCTTTTAACTCTCCATATTCGCACAGAGATTTTCCATTTAAGCCTTTACTTATTGCAGCAACCGGATAAACCCTGACTGTATCTGCAACTCCTGCTTTTTTTAATATATATTCGGTTATCTGCCCGTTGTCGTTAACCGGATTTGTGTTCGGCATTGGGCAGATCGCTGTAAAACCGCCATGGGCAGCCGCCAGGCAGCCTGATTTTATTGTTTCTTTATATTCATGACCCGGCTCACGCAAATGAACGTGCATATCGATAAGGCCTGGAGTAACTATTTTGCCGGAAGCATCAATAACTTCAACCCCTGATCCCTGCTCTTCAACCCCTGATCCCTGCTCTTTTATTTCAGCTATTTTCCCATTTTTAATGAGAATATCCACAATTCCGTCTAAGTTTCCGGGATCAATGACTCTTCCGCCTTTAATCAGCACCAGCATTTCGTGCACCTCCTGATACGAGATATAAAAGGGCCATGCGGACGGCAACGCCATTTGTTACCTGATCAAGAATTATTGAATACGGGCCATCCACAACTTCATAAGCTATTTCAACTCCCCGGTTGACAGGCCCAGGGTGCATTATCAGCACATCGCTTCGTGCGTTTTCCACCCTTTTTTTTGTAAGTCCATAGACTTTTGAGTATTCACGTTCGGTAGGGAACAAAAAGCTTTTTTGTCGTTCCTTTTGTATTCTCAGCATCATTATAACATCAGCATCGCATATAGCCTCGTCCACATTATAACTAACTGATGCGCCAAGAGATTCTATGCCTTTTGGAATCATGGTCGGAGGACCTGCGATTACAACCTCGGCACCCATTTTTGTAAAGCCTGTAATATTTGATCTTGCCACCCTGCTGTGTGATATATCTCCAATTATTGCGATTCGCAGCCCTGAAATTTTCCCCTTCTTTTCCCTGACCGTCATCAGGTCAAGGAGCGCCTGGGTCGGGTGAGCATGCATGCCGTCTCCGGCATTGATAATAGAGGATTTAACCAGACGTGCAAGCAGGTGGGGAGTACCTGCGGATGAATGCCGTAATACAATGATATCAGGATTCATGGCTTCAAGAGTTTTTGCCGTGTCTGCAAGGGTTTCCCCCTTTACAATGCTGCTTGTACTCGTGGCTATTGACAGGCTGTCGGCACTCAGCCTTTTTGCGGCAATATCAAAAGATATGCGTGTCCTGGTACTGGGCTCATAAAAGAATAAAACTACTGTTTTACCCCTCAAAGTTGGAACTTTTTTAATTGGCCTTATCGAAATTTCTTTCATTTTGTATGCTGTATCCAGAATCAGGTTGATTTCGTCAACAGAAAGGGACTCAATGTCCAGAATATCTTTTTTTGTAAACCGCATTATTCGCCTGTTTTATTCTAAAATTTTCCCAATTCTGCCCCATCTGACCCCGAAATTGTCATTATCCCAGGACCAATATATTATAAAAGCCCTTCCCTTAACATCTTTCAGATCCACAAAGCCCCAAAACCTGCTGTCATAGCTGTAATCACGGTTATCTCCCATTACAAAAATCGAATTTTCAGGTACTGTGACCGGTCCGAAATTATCTCTGGGCTGCATGGCTTTTGGAATTATATGAAGATCCGTATAAATCGCATAGTTTTGTTCAAGATGCTTTTTGTTTACATAGAGTTCCTTGTTCCGGATTTCAATAACATCTCCAGGGACACCTATTGTTCTTTTAATAAAATCCTTTTTAGGGTCCTCCTTGAATTTAAAAACAACGATGTCTCCTCTTCGAGGATTTTTGTATGGAATGATCGTAGTACTGGTAAACGGAAGCTTGACTCCGTAAATAAATTTGTTTACCAGGATGTGATCTCCAATTTGAAGAGTATTTTTCATTGAGCCGGAAGGAATTTTAAAAGCCTGAATTATAAAAGTCCTTACGAATAAGGCGATTATAATCGCCAGAATTATTGCTTCAATGTTTTCTCTGAGATTGCTTTTTTTAGGTTTGATTTCCTTTTTCGATGGGTTTTTCTGTTTCAAGTTAATTTATCCCTTTAGTTAGTGCCTCGAAAGGCCACAGCTTATAATTTATAACCTTCCGAGGTATATAAATAAAAGTCTCAGTACAATATTACTGTAAACACCTGCCATCAGATCATCCATAACAACACCGGTACCTCCGGCAAATCTTCTTTCTATATACCGAATTGGAAAAGGTTTCAAGATATCAAAAAATCTGAATGTTACAAAACCAGCAGCAATGGAAATTATATTAAATGGCAGGCCAAGAAGCGCTATCATAATACCTGCTATTTCATCAATTACAATACATCCTGGATCGTTTTGTTTTAATATTTTTTCAGCTCTGTTCGATATCCATATGGCAAAAAAAATAAATATTAAAATAAACAGAATAGCAACCGATAATTTGGTTTTAGATAGAAGAAAACAAATGGGAAGCCCCACGATGGATCCAAAAGTACCAGGTGCAAAAGGAATGTAGCCGGCAAAAAAACCGGTCGCAAGCAGCATGACCGATTTGTCTTTAAAATTCATGCACAGGTTCTATAAGCAGGTATGAGTTTTGTCAAGGTATTGTTAGCTGGTAAGCTCACTATTTCAACAGCTTCTTTCGATATAGTGTCATATACAATTTTTAACGGGATACCTCTTTCTATGGCGATTTTTTTACAAATTTCGTATTCAGGCACAAGCCGCACAGATCCGTTTGGATCTTTTATGCGTTTTATTTGGACATCGCCATAACTCGTTTTTATAGTTATATTCTCCCGAGCAAGTTTAAATCTTTGAACATCATAATGTCTTACACCTAATGATGTGGTTTCAGATAAAATACGATTTATTATACTTTTTTTTCTATTTTCCATACACAGAACCTGAATCATTGTGCCCGGTCTGTTTTTTTTCATATACACAGGAATCAAGTAAACATCTATAGCTCCTTCTTCAAACAGGCGATCCATCAAGAAGCCAAAAAATTCCGGATTCATATCATCAATACACGTCTCAACTACTGAAACCCTGTCTTTTTGAAAGTCTGAAGTAAGTGTCTCTTTTGTTCCAATAATAATCCGCAAAAGATTCGGTATTGTTTTAAGGTCGCGTTTTCCTGCCCCATATCCTGTTTTTTCAACTATAATGTCTGGAATTTCTTCAAATGAGTCAGCAATAGAGGCAATAATTGCCGCGCCGGTCGGCGTAACCAGCTCGTGCGGAATTTCTGTCCCATAAACAGGAATTCCTTTCAGGATTGAAAGGGTTGCAGGAGCAGGAACGGGCAGTGTCCCGTGTTGACAGGAGACAAAACCATTGCCTAAAGGAATTCTCGATGAAACTATTTTTTCAATACCCAGATATTCCAGACAAAGAGCTGTCCCTACAATATCTACGATAGCGTCAATGCCCCCCAGTTCATGAAAATGAACTTTTTCTTTGGGCTGTCCGTGTATTTCAGATTCAGCTATTGCAAGCCTTTCAAAAATTTCAAGACTCTTTTCCCTTACGTTTTGAGACAGAGGGCTGTTTTGGACAAGAGCTTTAATCTCAGAATAATGCCTGGATTTTATATTATCCTTTGAAATGACATGAACACTTTGGGCTTTAATTCCACTTCGGGAAATTGATTCAACAGATAAATCAAAACCTTTTAATGGGAGTTTTTCAAGGGAATCCTTCAACCAGTTTAAAGGGACTCCAATGTCGATAAAGGCTCCCAGTGTCATGTCGCCGCTTATGCCGCAGAAACAATCAAAATAGGCTAACATATTATAATTCCTTGGAATGAACTCTAATTATTTCAAGTAAAAGTTCAACTGTACGAACCATATCATCAAGTTTTATAGACTCACGCACTGTATGCATATCCCGCATCCCGGTTCCGAGAACGCCGACAGTAATACCTTTTTCAAAGAAAATATTTGCGTCCGCGCCTCCGCCGCTTATTTTGGAAGCCATATTTCTTCCAAGATTTTTAGCGGCTTTACGTGCAAGAGCTACAACAGGGGTATCGTCAGTAATGTTAGTTAATGGAAATTCATTTTCAATAGAAATTTCAAGACAAGGGAGTTTATCATCTGAAACAGGATTTTTATAATTATCAATAACAGTTTTGAAAGATGATACTATTTCAGCCGTAATTTTTTTTAGCTTTTCTTTATCATGGCTTCTGGCCTCACCTTTAACAGTAACCATGCCTGGAACTATATTTGTGGCTATTCCGCCTTTGATTATGCCGATGTTGCATGTTGTTTCATTGTCGATTCTGCCGATATCAAGGGCTGCTATAGCCTTGCTTGCAAGACAGATGGCATTTATCCCTTTTTCAGGCGCAGCCCCTGCATGGGCATCTTTGCCGAGTATTTTAAACTCAATACGGTTTGCAGCAGGTGCCCGTGTGACTATACCTTCTGTATCGGTGGCATCCAGCGTATAGCCGTAGCTTGCTGTAATCAGGCTGTAATCAAGATGTTTGGCGCCTAAAAGACCTATTTCTTCGCAGGTAGTAAATACAATCTCTAACGGACTGTATTCGATGTTGTTCTCCTGGAGAATTCTTATGGTTTCTATTATGATGGCGATACCGCTTTTATCATCTGCTCCGAGAATTGTTGTTCCATCGCTTGTAAGGATTCCGTCTTTGAATATAACAGATATTCCTTTGCCGGGATTGACGGTGTCCATGTGAGCATTAAGAAGCAGCGGGAGGCATTTGGTATTTCCCTTGAATCCGGCAATAAGATTTCCAGTATTGCTCCCTGTTTTTTCTCCGGCATTGTCAACAAAAGTTTCCGCACCCATTGACTCAAGTATTTCACTGATTTCACGGCAAATGCGTCCTTCATCTTTTGAGACGCTGTCAATTCCTACAAGATGAGTGAATGTTTCCAGCAGTCTATCTTTATTTATCATTTTATTACCTGAATCTTGCATGAAAATTAATGAGAAACTGTTCTTTAATGATAACCAGCGGGTTTAGCAAAATTCAGCTGTTAACCTGTATTTTTTTACGATGGAATTTTTTTGCCAAACCATTTTTTAATACTTGTTGAAATAATAAGATTAACATAGGCATCCTTCATTCACTGCCAAAATACAAGATCAATAAAGTGTAAACTACTTTTGACTTGTCTTGAAAGATGCCTTAACATATTATATAATTTTAAATAGTGGAAGTGCGCAGCTCACTGGTGGGGCTCCCGGACTTCAAATCCGGTGTGGGGCGCTAAAACCGTCCCGGGTGGGTTCGATTCCCATGCACTTCCGCCAACTAATTTATTAAGATGTTACTCATTTTTAGAGTACCAGAAATTTGAAAACTCAAAAGTAACTTGTTAACAATTAAATGCCCGCTGCCTCTGGTTAATCTCATATTTGAGTTTTCAAATTTCTGGTACAGTTTCCTGTTTTGAATTCGATCACACCTGAACCTTACCCGTAGCCGATTTTGTTTCATATCGGTCTGTATTAATCAGCACAAAATACCTCCAGTTGTTCATGTCGTAACTGCTTTGCTCTCGTTATAATGAACTCATTTTGTATCAAGTAAAGGGATAGTTTTTCGATGCTTTCGCCAAGCAATTCAGGAGACTCGTTTTTCAGCAAACCAGGCCCCAAGGTCTTATGTACTTCAATAGCCGTACCTATAATCTTGCTGCTTAATTTATTGGTAACCGTTCACGGAACGTTGAAATTAGAAATTAGAAATTTGGTCTTTATGCTTTTGTACTGTTGGTAAACGCATTCAATTTTGGGCCAAGTTTTTCAACTATTGCTTTGTATTCTACCAGTTTGTAAACATCCAACTCGCAAACTCGTTTCATCTCTCCCTAATTTCTACTTTCCAATTTCAAATTTCAAGCCGTGAACGGCTACATTTATTGATATCCATCACGATTCGATCCTTTGAATGCCCTGAAGTCGTTAGATTTTTTCCTTTCTGTCCTCTCAACAGAAAAGAAAATCCATATTCTCTTTGCGTTCTCTGCGTCTTTGAGGTGAATTATCGAAAATCAATATGTGCGTATCTCTCACATCCATATAATAAATATGGCACATTGCCTATGCTTTTTTCTTTTCTGTGCATAAAAAATATTTTTAGCGCTGTGTCAATATGACATTTTTTACTTGTCATTTTGGCACGGATATGGCATTTTAAATCAAATCTTAAATAATAGGGGGTAAGATGCCGGTTACAGAGAAAAGATTTCAAACCAGAATGCCATATCATGTACATGATAAACTTGTGCATGCTTCTGAGCTTTTAGGGGCAACGTTGAATCAATTCATAATTCAGTCCGCTCTTGAAAAAGCTCAGTCAATACTTGAACAAGAGCGAGTGTTAAAACTCACTCAAAAGGATGCTGAGATTTTTTTTGAAGCAATTGAAAATCCTCCTCAGCCAAACGAAGAGTTGGTTAAAGCGGCCATAGCATATAAGCGGGAGTTCCTTGATGATTGACTTTGTTGAGCTGAACCGCACTCACAACCGTGATAATTTTGACTGTGGAATTGAGGAATTAAATTATTTCTTAAAGAATCTTGCAAGACAAAATCTTAAAAAGGGACTATCCCGAACTTTTGTAGTAGTAGATAAAAATATTCCTGAAGAAGTATTGGGATTTTATACTTTATCCTTATTTGAGTTGTCATCTGAAAAGCTTCCCAAAAAATATGCTAAGAAGTACAAGGGAAAAATTCCTGCTGTAAAACTTGCCAGATTAGCAACGGCAAAGGGCAAGCAGAATCAAGGATTAGGCAGGCATATGCTTATTAATGCTATCATGCGAGTTGTGTCTATTTCAGAACACGCAGGAGTAATAGGCTTTTTTGTGGATGCAAAAAATAAAGCTGTAGAACGATACTATCAAAAATTTGGTTCTATTTCTTTACCTGATCATCCCTTAGAATTATTTTTACCATTTGCTACTCTTCAAAAAATGTACGAGATTGTAGTTTCGGGAAATATGAGTAATGCAAAAAATAATAAACGGATGATGACTGACTGAAAAAGCCAAGGAATACAAGATGCACTTTTAGTTTGCTGATAACTGCCACCCGATTCCTGACGTCTGCTACAAATGTGAATGCTGATTCTAAACCAAATATTATTGTGATCTGTGGCCCAACCGGTTTGGGCAAGACCGCTGTTTCAATTGAACTCGCCATAGAGTTGCATGGAGAGATTATCGGTGCTGATTCAATGCAGATATACAGATATATGGATACAGGCACGGCTAAGCCGACTCTTGATGAGCAGGCTCGAGTGCCTCACCATTTAATAGATGTTGTTGACCCTGATGAGCCTTTTGATGCCGCCATGTTTGCGAAGATGGCCGGCAAGATGATAATGAAGCTGCATGCTGATGGTATTGTTCCATTTGTTGTCGGGGGCACCGGTTTTTATATTAAAGCCCTTGTGCATGGTTTGTCCCATGCAGGGCCGGCAGATACGGATATCAGAAAGCGTCTAAAAGAAGCGGAATTGTTTCATGGCTCCGGATTTCTTTATGAGAAATTAAGCAAATGTGATCAGGAGGCAGCGGAAAGGATACATCCGAATGATACATACAGGATAATCAGGGCTCTTGAGGTGTATGAAACAACCGGCATGGCTATCTCGCAATACAGCAAAGACCACGTGTTTGAAAAAAGACGGTTTAATGTTTTGAAAATAGGTCTCCATATGGAGAGGGAAGCCCTGTATGATCGTATTAATCAAAGAGTTGATGCAATGATAGGGGAGGGGCTTGTTGATGAGGTGAAGATGCTGCTCAACAGGGGTTATTCTGAAGACCTCAAATCCATGCAGTCAATAGGTTATCGTCACATGGTTGATTTTATTAAAGGCCGTATTACCTGGGAAGAGACTGTTCGTACATTGAAACGGGACACCAGAAGATATGCAAAGCGCCAGATGACATGGTTTAAGGCTGATCCTGAAATTGTATGTGCAGAACCAGAACAGATAGATTATATTAAAGAAATAATAATAAATTTCTTGCAAGCGGAGAAGAGATAATAAAATATAGATGAATAAAAAGTGCCTAAAGTATATTAAAGTGCCTAAAATGCCTAAAGTTAAGGAATGCACCTTCGGCGCTACCAATTTTATGTGAATTAATGGAGCGAAGCGACTCCTTAACTTTAGGCACTTTAATATACTTTAGCTCACTTTAGGCACTTATATTATGTTCGCACCGAAGGGGCGTTAATTAATAATGAAAATAGCTATTGCACAGATAAATACAGTAATTGGTGATTTTAAGCATAATTTTGACAAAATGATCTATTTTGCCAATAAGGCAAAAGACCTTTTATGCGATCTGGTGGTATTTCAGGAGCTGGTTATTACAGGTTATCCGCCCCGCGATCTTCTTGAAAAAAAGGATTTTGTTGATGCCAATCTTGCCTGGCTGGATAAGCTTGTCGGCTCAATAGATGGGATAGGAGTTATTTGCGGGTTTGTTGACAAAAATTCAAAAGATGAAGGGAATCGTCTTTATAATGCAGCCGTGCTTTTAGAAGATGGCAAAATACTGCATAAGGCATATAAAGGACTTCTTCCAACCTATGATGTTTTTGATGAAAGAAGGTATTTTGAACCAGGCCGGTCATTCGGAGCTTTTCCGTACAAAGGACGCAGGATAGGGCTGACCATCTGTGAAGATGTCTGGAACGACAAAGACTTTTTCAGTAAAAGAATATACCATATAGATCCTTTGTCTTTGATGATAGAAGATGGCGCTGACCTTATAATAAACATATCATCTTCTATTTTCCATGCCGGCAAGAGAGAGTTCAGGTGGAAGATGCTTGGCGCCGTGGCTAAAAAATACAGCGTTCCCATAATATATGCAAATCAGGTGGGTGGAAACGACAGTTTTATTTTTGATGGAATTAGTACTGTTTTTGATCGCAATGGAAAGGTGATCGCCAGAGGCCGTGATTTTAAAGAAGACCTTGTCGTTTGTGATTTAAAAGATTCTGAACCATCGGGTGATATGCATCCTGTTTCGGATTCAGAGACGGAATCTCTCATAGAGGCTTTAATTATGGGGACCCGGGACTATGTAAAGAAGTGTGGCTTTTCAAAGGTAGTTATAGGATTGAGCGGTGGGATTGATTCTGCATTGACCGCATATATCGCTGTGATGGCGCTTGGCCCTGAGAATGTAATGGCTGCATTCATGCCGTCACAATATACTTCCGGAGAAAACTTCGAGGATACAAAGGAACTCGCGGAAAATATCGGAATAGAGCTGGTGCATATTCCAATAAACAATATCTTTAAAGAATTCCTGAACTTGCTTTCACCTTCTTTCAATGAGAGCGATCCCGGTATTACAGAGCAGAATATACAGGCTCGAATCAGGGGCACCATTCTCATGGCTCTGTCAAACAGGCACGGTTCGCTTCTTCTTTCCACGGGAAACAAGTCAGAGGTTGCGGTTGGCTATTGCACCCTGTATGGCGATATGAGCGGAGGGCTTGCTGTAATTTCTGATGTTCCAAAGACACTGGTCTATAAACTTGCCCGCTATATAAATACAGATAAAGAATATATTCCAAAACGCATAATTGAAAAAGCGCCTTCTGCGGAGCTAAAGCCGGGCCAGCTTGATCAGGATGACCTGCCGCCTTATGAAATACTTGATTACATTTTAAAGGGATACATAGAAGACTTCAAAAGCGTTGAAGAGCTTGTTGATATGGGATTTGACAGGAAGATTGTGAAGGATATTATTTCAAGGATTGACAGAAATGAGTACAAGAGGCATCAGGCGGCTCCTGGTCTTAAGGTTACATCAAAGGCATTTGGTTATGGAAGGAGATATCCCATCGCCAAAAAGATTGCACCGTATTTATAGATCACTTAATGTCTAATTTGTTTTCTGTTAGCCGACACCTGATTTTCCAATGCTGTTGATTTAAGCGCATTTCGTTTTGAACCGCAGAATATCGAACAAGGAATAATGAATGTCGAAGTAATGGAAAAACTTATTAAACTTCATAATTCGACATTCCTTGTTCGATATTCGCATTTTACTAAATTAATTGTTTAAGTTAGCGCTGCTTGAAGGAGCTAAGGCAATGCCTTCCTTTGAACCCGTTTATATTGAAACCCATAAAAAGGGATTGCTTAAAAAAAAGATAAAAAAGGCACGTGAAATAATGAAGGCCTGCGTTCTGTGCCCCAGAAAGTGTGCAGTTGACCGCCTTTCCGGCGAACTGGGCGTATGCAGGACAGGTGAGAAAGCTTTAGTATCAAGCTATCATCAGCATTATGGAGAAGAAGCACCTCTTGTCGGCAAAAATGGCTCCGGCACAATATTTTTTACTTTTTGTAATTTGCTGTGTATTTTTTGTCAGAATTACGATATCAGCCACGGAGGTAAAGGAGAGGAGGTAACAGACAGGCAGATAGCCGGCATGATGATTAATTTTCAAGATTTGGGCTGCCACAATATTAATTTTGTTACTCCCTCCCATGTTGTGCCTCAAATACTCTCAGCTGTTGAAATTGCTGTCGAGGAAGGCCTGAATGTCCCCTTAGTTTACAATACAAGCGGATACGACAGGGTAGATACTTTAAAACTGCTTGAAGGCGTAATAGATATTTATATGCCTGATTTTAAATTCTGGGACCCTGAAGTTGCCGGGCTTACCTGCAATGCAGAAAATTATCCTGAGATTGCCCGCAAGGCGGTAATCGAGATGCACAGGCAGGTTGGAGACCTTGTTGTAGATGAATCAGGCATCGCAAAGAGGGGACTTTTGATAAGACACCTTGTTCTTCCCGGCGGCCTTGCAGGAACGCGCGATATAATGAGATTTATAGCAAATAAAATCTCAAAAAACACCTATGTAAACATAATGCCCCAGTACAGGCCTTGCGGCAGAGCCTATGAAGTAAAAGAGCTTTCCGAGTCGCTTTCAATAAAAGATTTCAAAAAAGCATTGAAAATGGCGGAAGAAGAAGGGGTTACAAGGCTGGATATGCGAAGACGCGCTTTTGGTTTATGGTAATGGTAGCCGTTCACGGCTTGAAACTTGAAATTGGGACATGGGGGACGGGCTTGACTAATTGGACATATTATATATGGAAGCAGATGTCATACTGCAAAGAGGTGAGACATACCACGACAAGCCAGACTGGATGAGACTGGATCACCAGGAACCCTGCATCCTTCATCGCTAATCAGAATTGACCCATCTCTGCTAATTTAATCTGACCCACCTATCTTAATTTCATATTTTTTTGTTCCACCGATTCTAATCAATTTTTTCTTCCCCCACCTTTTTTTATCAATATTTATTTTTCCATCATTAAACGGCACCTTTTCACAAAACAAAATTACTGGAAAATTTCTCTATACACCGGCAGGTGCCATGACATCATGCTTAGGAACGTGGACGAAATAACTTCCCCAACTATACATCACAGCTTCAGGCCGCCTTTGTCCGGTCTCAAATCACAAAAATATTGAAATAGCTCGCTATTCCTTCAACTTTTGTGATCTGAGATCGAACAAATTCGACCCAAATCTGTGCGCCTACTTGAGGAAGTTAATTCGTCCACGTTCCTTATGTGTATTCTTATGTGGATTGATAAATCGCTAATTCGAGGCAAAGAGATAGCAAAGGCTAAAAAATATTAACTAACTGGCAAATAAGTTTATAAGTTAAGTGCGTCCCATCCCGATGTGTGTTAAAGCTCCATAATATCAGAAGAATCTGAATATGGAATTATTTCACCTATGGATTTGTTTTTCCATATTTGCTCCCTATGTGCAGCGTTGTATACCATTCGCTTTTGAGGGAAGATTTTACTAATTCTTTTGATAATGTTATTCTCCTCGACGGACAATGGCTCTGACTCTGTTTCGTCACTTTTTTTAATTGTGTCAATAAGGTCTTGATAGTTGTTCACTTGAGGGCCATATGGTAGCGCTGCATAGGTAGCGCCTGTCATGCTTTCCCCAACATCTCGATGAGATACCATATCTGCATACCAAAGGTATTTAGCGGCATATAGTAACTTGTCCCCTTTTACCAAAAGTTTTGTGGCAAGCTTGGCTTCAAATTGCATTAGGACTAATTTTATTCTTGGGATAAATAGTTCTCTATTACCTGTAAAATTAAAATCTCTTTCCTTATGCCAAAAAACGTTTCTCAAGGCTCTATCCATTGGCTTGCTTTGAATGATTCCACCTTCCCAACGTTTAATACTGGCAATGCCTACAGTCATTTTGTTCGCAAGTGATTTTTGCGTTAATTTATATTTTTTTCTGTATTGCTTTATTTCCTTACCTGACAAAATACCAACCTCTGAGCGATAAGCATCAGAGATTGCTTTTTGGGTATTTGCAATCTGTTCTTTGGTCGCAATATCCAGTTTGCATAACGGACATGTATAATTTTCCTCAGTGTAAATGATGTTAACATTTCGGAATTCAATATTTTTTTTACTTTCCCTTAATTCCATTTTACCATGACCGGCAGGGCATTGTATTTTATTATTAGCCATTTGTACACCTCCCTAATGACCGAACTAAATAGCACGCCTGTATTCTGTTAACC